>Ga0116230_10004918_pt1 | contig 13079 bp, 13 predicted proteins | sample S1TSphfallax_3_FD_88678 | JGI IMG/M metagenome (GOLD analysis project Ga0116230, IMG submission 88678) | Host-associated microbial communities from peat moss isolated from Minnesota, USA - S1T2_Fd - Sphagnum fallax MG | ecosystem: Host-associated > Plants > Peat moss > Unclassified | place...
GTCAGCGAAATGGTGGTGCCTTCAAAATCGGAGACTTGCAGCTTGTTGGTGCGGGCGCGCGCCACAATGTCGTCATAAGCCGAAACAAACTGCGCGAAGTTCATTTCGTCCGCGTTCTTGATGTTCGGAACCTTTAGCGAACGTGTGCCGTCTTTGGCCGCGATATCCACCGCCAGGCCGATGTTCACCTGCGGATGGACCACGCGAAAGCTCTCATTTTCCTTCTGCGCAAACGCATGGTTCAGGCCGGGGTTCGATTTCAAAGCCCGCACAATGGCCCAGGCGATGAGATGCGTAAAGCTCAGCTTGCCCTTGCCCTGAATGGCGCGCTGTTTATTGATAATATTGCGATTTTCTTCAATTACGCGCACCGGAATGCGGCGCTGCGACGTGGCCACCGGAATGGAAAGGCTGGCCGTCATGTTCTCGGCAATGCGCGCCGCCGCACCACGCAGCGGGACTAGCTGATCGCTGGCTGCTTTGGCCGGAGTGGTCGGTGCCGATTTAGCAACCGAGGTGGTCGCTGCTGCGGGAGGAGGCGGGGGCGGCGGCGGAGGAGGTGCCGCGGGTGCAACCGCCACCGGAACCGGGGCCGGAGGAGGTGGTGGAACCGGCGCAGCCACAACTTCGGCCACTGGCGGCGGAGGCGGCACAGGCGTAGCAGGTGGCGCAGCGGGGGCGGGTGGCGGCACAACCGGCGGTGGAGGCGCTGGAACTGGTTCCGCCATCACAGCCTCCGCTTGCGGAGTCTCTGTCACATGCCCATTGCTAGGTGCCGCCTGCTCCGTCTGAACAATAAAAAGATCATTCCATCCGTCGTCAATACTGGCGCGGTCGAAACGGGATTGCTGTTGGAGTTCGTCCTCCCACCAGCTATTTATACCCAGCACGGGTTCTTGAAGCTCTTGCATTTTGGATTGTTTTTCTCTGCGGCTGGCGCTCCGAAACGGCGTCATCGCGCGGATAGTTCAGACAGTCTGAAATCTTCTAATTTCCTGTGACCTTATTGTATCGGAGCCAGCGGTGATTAGTCCGCACCGTGAGGGAGTCCCGATGGCCCTGCCGCCCATCGATGATGACGAAAACGCTCTACCGTCCGCAGCGCTTCCGAGCCGCGACCGTGAGGGAGCGGTTGCCCGGTTCTCAGAAACAACCGCTCCCTCAAGGCTGCTGCTTCGCAGCGATCTGTGCCTCAGTTTCGCACAAAATCTCCCACCAGCTACACTAATCCTGTATGACCCTGGATGAGTTAGAAAGAGAGTATGTTGCGCTCCGGCAGCAAGGTGAAGCTGTCAGGAGCTATCTTTGACGCGCCCCGCAAACGGGAAGAACTAAAAAGCACCGAAGCCGAAATTAACGATCCCGCCTTCTGGAATCAGCCCGAAAAAAGCCAGAAACTGATGCAGCACCGCAAGCGGCTGGAAGAATCCGTCGCACAAGCGGAACAAGTCACCGCCTCGCTCTCCGACATTGATACGCTCTTTGAACTCGGCCGCGAAGGTGAGCAGGTCGCCTCCGAAATCGAACGTGAACTCAAAAAGTTCAGCGCCAAACTGGAGACTCTTGAAACCGCCATGCTCCTCTCCGGAGAAAACGATGCGCGTGATGCCATCGTCGTCATCCATCCCGGCGCGGGCGGCACCGAAAGCCAGGATTGGGCGGAAATGCTGCTGCGCATGTATCTGCGCTGGGCCGAGCGCCACGGCTATGAAGCCATCCTCACGGACCGCCTGGAAGGCGACGGTGCCGGCATTAAATCCGCAACCGTCGAAATCAACGGCGAAAACATTTATGGCCAGTTGCAATCGGAAGTGGGCGTTCATCGCCTGGTGCGCATCTCGCCCTTCGATGCCAATGCCCGCCGCCATACCTCGTTTGCTTCGGTCTTCGTCTATCCGCAAATTGACGATGAAATCGTCATCGACATCAAGCCCGACGATCTGAAAATCGACGTATTCCGCGCCAGCGGCGCTGGCGGCCAGCATGTCAACCGCACCGAATCAGCCGTGCGCTTCACTCACCTGCCCACCAACATCGTTGTGCAATGCCAGAACGAACGGTCCCAGCACAAGAACCGAGCCAGCGCCATGAAGCAGTTGCGCGCCAAGCTCTACGAATTCGAGATGGAGAAGCGCCGCAAGGCCGACGCCAAGGTGGAAGAAGGCAAGCTGGAAATCAACTTCGGCAGCCAGATTCGCAGCTACGTTCTTGCGCCCTATCGCATGATCAAAGACCTGCGCACCCGCCTCTCCATCGGCGACACCGACCGCGTCCTGGACGGCGATATCGACAGCCTCATTCACGCCTTCCTGGTCTGGAAAAAAACCGGCCGCATCGCAGGCGATCTGTCGGACGATTCAGACGAGTAAGCAATGATAGTCCACGCGGACGAAGAACAAATCGCGCGCGCAGCCGAAATCATCCGCGCGGGCGGCTTGGTCGCCTTCCCAACCGAAACCGTCTACGGCCTCGGCGCAAACGCCCTCAATGCCGACGCCGTCGCGCGCATCTACGCCGCTAAAAATCGTCCCTTCGCCAGCCCGCTCATCGTGCATGTGGATAGCATTGCCATGGCCCGCTCACTAACCGAATCCTGGCCAGATCTCGCCGATACGCTGGCACGCCAATTCTGGCCCGGACCGCTCACCATGGTGCTGAAAAAAGCATCCATCGTGCCCGACATCGTCACGGCCAATCTCGATTCCGTCGGCATCCGCATGCCGCAACATCCCGTCGCACTGAAGCTGCTTGAACAAGCCCGCGTCCCCATTGCCGCACCCAGCGCCAACCGCTTCACCGAAATCTCGCCCACGACCGCTCAGCATGTTCTGGACAGCCTTGGCAGTTCAGTCGATCTCATTCTGGACGGCGGCCCTACGCGCGTCGGCATCGAATCCACTGTCGTTTCATTAAGACGAAACCCGCCCGTGATCCTGCGCCCCGGCATGATCCAACTGCCCTATGCCCGCGAAATCGACAAACCCCACATCGTCGAATCGCCCGGCCAGCACCCGCGCCACTACGCACCGCGAACAAAATTCTACGTTTTGGAAGCAGGAGTCACGCCCGCTGAAGGCCGAGGCAGAATCATAGAAATGCCGAATGACGGCACCACCTACGCCGCATGCCTCTACGCCGAACTGCGCAAAGCCGACACCGAAGGCTGGGACTGGATCGCCGTGCGCAAGCCGCCCGAAACGCCCGAATGGCATGGAATTCAAGACCGCTTAAAACGCGCCAGCGAACTTTAAACGCTAACCAGCTCGAACGCCTTCCGGTGATCATCCAAAAACTGCGCCAGCCCCTTATCCGTCAGCGGATGCTGGAACATCTGCTCCATCACCTTATAAGGCAGAGTCACAATATGCGCGCCCGCCTTCGCCGCCTGAATCACGCACAACGGACCGCGCACCGAAGCCGCTAGCACCTTAGTCTCAAACCCGTAATTCGAATAGATGGTCATGATGTCCTGAATCATCTCCATCCCCGGATACCCGATATCATCCACGCGCCCGACAAACGGGCTCACAATATAAGCCCCCGCCTTCGCCGCAATCAGCGCCTGCGCCGCGCTGAAACACAGCGTCACATTGGTCCGTATACCCTCTTTCGAAAGCGCCGAAACCGCCTTGATGCCTTCCGGAATCATTGGCACCTTCACCACGATATTCGGATGAATCTTGGCCAGCCGCCGGCCTTCTTCAATCATCTCCGGAGCGGACGTCGAAATCACTTCCGCGCTGACGTCGCCATTGATCAGCTCACAGATATGGAGAACTTGTTCCTCGACAGGAACACCTTCTTTCGCAATCAGGCTGGGGTTGGTTGTGACACCGTCGACAATGCCCCACGCCAGCGCGCTCTTCAGCTCAGCGATGTTGGCTGAATCCAGAAAAAACTTCATTACTTAACCCGATAGTATCAGAAGATATGCTTGTTCTCCCGGAGACCGCCAGCCGTCTCTCCGCCATTGCAGACGCCCGGATTCTTGAGGACGTTCCCCTCTCCAGCTACACCCGTTTTGGAATCGGCGGTCCCGCCAGCCTCTTGCTCGACACCGCGTCGGAATCCGCCTTTATCGAAGCGCTCAACGTGGTCTCGCAAACCGAGGACCCTCACGTCGTCATCGGCGGTGGAACAAACCTGGTCGTCGCCGATGCCGGTTTCAACGGAATCGTCCTGCGCTACACCGGCGCCAAAATCGAACGCCACGGCTACACACTAACCGCCCAAGCCGGAGCCGTTCTCCAATCCGTCGTCGACGCCAGCATCGAACACGGACTCAAGGGCCTGCAAACCATGACCGGCATCCCCGGCTATCTGGGCGGCGCGGTCTATGGCAACGCCGGAGCGTACGGCCGCTCCATCCACGAAATGGCCGAACAGGTCCGCTTCTGCGCGAAGGGCGAAATCAAGACATTCGACAACGCCGCCTGCCACTTCCAATACCGCAACAGCATTTTCAAGGCCCATAAAGACTGGGTCATCTTATCCGCCACGCTGCGCTTAACCGAAGGCGATCCCGCGGAACTCGCCCGTCAGGCCGCTGAAATTCGTGCCATCCGCGACGAAAAATATCCGCCAACCATGAAGTGCGCAGGCAGCATTTTCAAGAACCTGATCGCCGACCGTCTCCCGGCCCACGTGCAAGCCCTCATCCCGCCAAGACAGATTCGCGAAGGCAAAGTCGCCTCCGCCTGGTTCCTGGAACAAACCGGAGTAAAAGGCCTGCGCAGAGGCGATATCCAGGTGGCCACCTATCACGCCAACCTGATCTACAACGACGGCCACGGAACCGCATCTGATCTGGTCTGGGTCATCAACGAACTCAAACACCGCGTCCGCGAACAGTTTGGCTTCGATATCGAAGAAGAAGTGCAGTACGTCGGCTAATAAAATTTGGTCGTTGCCAGTGATGTTCACCACTCGAAGAATGTTAAGCGCTACTACGCCCTTGGACAATTTTAGGGAATTATTCGGCCATCGGCACTGAAACATGGTCATGCACGATCAGCCACTTCCCGCCAATCTTCTCCCAGATAGCCGTGTGACGCCCGTTCAACGGAGAGGTTTTTCCATCCTTCCCGGTCAACACACCATGAAAAGTATCGGTGGTCCAGGCGAAATTCCCCTGCCGATGCACCGTTATGTCGTCAGCCGTGAACTTCGCGCTGGCCGTGCTGGCGAATGCTTTTTTCACCCCGTTTGCATATTCGTCCCAGCCGGTGTACTTCATGGGCGTCACGTCAAAGAAAACGGCGTCGGGATTCTTCACGTACATGACCGCCGATTTATCCGGGTCCATCATGCTCCACGTCTGCCAGTACTTGACCACCATTTCTTTGAACTGCGCGTCCGATTGGGCCAACAGCGAATTCGCGAACAGCGCGGCCATCGCGAGAGTCATTCTGAATTTCATTGTCTTATCCTTTTGCGCACACGGAATCCGAGTATCGTACCTCATCTTCCTAAAAAATCTTCAACTGAATCGTCAAATACTTCTTCGGATTCGCATGAAAATCCTTCAGCAACTGATTCAATTCGCGCGTCGTCCCCGTGGCCGAATCATAAAGCGCGGGATTCACCATCAACTGCCCAATCGTCCCTTGTCCCGCATTCAGCCTGTCGATCGTCACGTCTATCTTGCTGATGGTTTCCGATATCTGATTGGCAATCTTCGGATCTTTCAGCAGCATCCCCGCCGTGCCCTTGCCTGCATTCAAATCCGCCAGAGTCGCATTCAGTTGGCTGAGCGTTTCCGACATTTGGTTCGCGATTTTGGGATCCTTCAGCAGCATCCCCGCCGTTCCCTTGCCATCCTGCAAATCCTGAGCAATCGCGTCCACCTTGGTAATCACGCCGTCTAATTGGTCGTACAGCGCGTTGTCGTTGATCAAATGCCCGATCGTGCCGTTCTTTGAGTTCAGCGTGGTGCTCAGCAGTTGAACCTGGTTCACCGTCGCCTGCAGGCTGTTGTAAAGAGTCTCATCCACCAGCAGCTTGCCAATGGTGCCTTTGCCATCCTCCACCTGCCCGACAATGTCCTGCACTTTGCCCAGAATCGCCTGCAAAGAATCCAGCACTCCATAACCCTGCTGAATCAACTGATCAAACTGCTGCGTCGGCTTGGCCTTCATGTTAGCGTTTGCCTGAATGAACGACGGCGCCTTGCCCTTGGTGATGGCCAGATATTTGGTGCTGCCCAGCAGGTTGTCCGACGAGATGGCCACATCGGAATCGGCCGGTATCTGCTTCTGCATATCCTGATCGACATTAAAATCAACCCGGATGATGCGTGCCGGATCCAGTTCACCCGATAGCTGAACCTTTGTCACCTTGCCCGCCTCAATGCCGTTGATGCGGACGGCCGCGCCCGGCGTCAGTCCGTCGGAGTCGGATGTGTAAACGTGCAGCGGGATTACTTTCTGAAACCAGCTGCTGTCGCCGGTCAGCAGGAAAATCAAAAGCGTAATGCAGCTCAGGGCGACAATGCCCAGAATTCCGACCTTTAACTGAGCGAACCCGACTCTCTCTTTGCTAGGCATACATTTCCTCTCGCGGGCTCACATGTCCCCTTTCCTGACAAACCGTTTCACATAGGAATCGCTTGATTTTTCCAGCTCCTCGCGCGTTCCAAAGAACACAATTTCGCCGCCCTTCATCACCATGAACTTGGTGCGCCTGCGCTTCCGCTCGTCTTTGCAGGTGTCCATCGTCACCAGTTCCTGCGCCTCCGCATCATACTGAAAATCGGCCATAATCTCGCCATCCTGATAGCGGTGCGTCACAATCAGCGACGCGCTGTTCCGGACGTCGCGCTCCTTGGCCACCAGCGCCATAATCGTGTTTGCAGTGATGGGATCAAGCCCGGCGGTGGGTGAATCGTACAGAACCAGCGGCGGTTCCGTCACCGTGGCGCGCGCAATGCCCACGCGCCGGCGCATGCCTCCCGATAATTCGGCGGGAAATTGGTCGATGGTATGTTCCAGTTCCACGAAGCGCAGCGCTTCGCGCACCTTCTCCTCCGGGTTTTCGGGCGGCGCCGCCTGGCCGCTGGCCGTTACCTGATTGACCAGCGGATACTCCACATTCTCACCCACCGTCAGCGAATCGAACAGGCCGCCTTCCTGAAACAGAAAGCCGGCGCGGCTGCGCAGCGCAAACAACTCCCGCTGTTTCGTCATGCTCACATCCTTGCCGAACAGCTCAATCTTGCCCTGGTCCACGCCAATCAAGCCCACCACCGCTTTCAGCAGCGAAGTCTTCCCGCTGCCCGCCTCCCCGAAAATGATGCGCGTCTCGCCCGGATTCAGCTTCAGCGAAACATTCTTCAGCGCCCACTTCTCGCCGAAGCGCAGGTTGACATTTTCGAGTGCCAGAACCGGTTCCTCTGCCATGGCTCACAAATTGACGAAGATCTTGTCTATCAGGAAGGTCACCACAAAAATCCAGATCGAGGCCGACACAACGGCTTCCGTCGTTGCCTTGCCCACTCCCTGTGTTCCGCCCGTCGTTTTCAAGCCATAGAAACACCCCACCAGCGAAATGATGATGCCGAAGATCAGCGGCTTAATCAGCCCCTGCGCCAGATCGTTCACCACCAAAGCGCGCCACGACGTGGACCAGTATTCACCCGCGGTAATAATCCTCAGCAGCGGAACAGCCACCAGGTAAGCCCCCACCAGTCCAATAGCATCGGCAATCACTGTCAGCGCCGGCAGCATCACGGCCCCGGCAATCAGACGCGGTGTCACCAGTTTTTGTAACGGATCGGTGCCCAAAGCGCGCATGGCGTCTATCTGCTCGGTCACTTTCATGGAACCCAGCTCGCTGGCGATGCCGGAAGCATTGCGCCCCGCCACCATCAGCGCCGTCAGAACCGGCCCCAATTCGCGCACCAGGGTCAGAGCGACAATCGCGCCCACTTCGCTGCTGGCGCCATAAGTATTCAGCGCCCGCGCCATTTGCAGAGCAATGATGGCCCCGCTGAAAAAGCCGGTAAGAATAACAATAGGCAGACTGCCGAACCCGATGATATCCATTTGAATGGAAACGTCATCCCAGTAATGCGGACGCTGGAAAAGGTTGGCGAACGAACGACCGGCTAGCAGAAGGAAGTCTTGGAAAGCGCTAAGCCAGCCAATCAGAAAAGTTACGGGTAGCTTGGTCAACTTCGTTAGAAAAGCCAGCAATCGCTGACTCCTTGCAAAGACCTCACTATCATCGCCCGATGCTAACATATGCAGCGTGGATACCAGTCCCACCCAACCACTTGCCATTCAGGAAATTCCCAACGCGCATCCCGGAGTTAAAATCATCAGACTGGCTGGTCCAGTCACCATCCATAATTTTGCCCGCTTTCAAGAGCTGACGGAAAAAGATCTGCTGCCTCGGGTCCTTATTGTCGATTTAAGCGCCGTGCCTTATATGGATTCCGCCGCCTTGGGCACTTTTGTCGCTATTCATGTTGCTTGTGAAGGAACCGCCCGTAAATACGCGCTGGCGGGACCGAACGAACGCCTGAAGAACCTTTTTGACCTGGCTTACGTCCGAACTTTTCTGGTCATTTACGATTCCGTCGCCGAAGCCGAAGCCCATCTGCTCCCGGCGTAATATCATAGGAGCCGTGGAACACAACCCCACTCAAAACCTCACCATTGAAGTTGTCCCGGACCCGCGGCCGGACGTCAAAATCCTCAAACTGATCGGCCCGCTGACCATTCACAATTTTTTTGACTTTCAGGAAATGACCCGCCAGCGTCCGGCACCGCGTATTCTCCTGGTCGACCTCTCCGAAGTCCCCTATATCGATTCCGCCGCCCTGGGCAGTTTCGTCGGCCTGCACGTCTCGTGCGAAAGCGGCAAGCGTAAATACGCTCTCATCGGCGCCAACGAACGTTTGCTCACCCTGTTTGACTTAACCCACGTCAAGTCATTCCTGCACGCCTACGATTCCATCGCCGAAGCCGAAGCCGCTCTGGCTTAGGCGCTGCTCCTATAATCGCTGCTCCTATAATCAAGGATGGATTGAAGACTCCAGCCCTTGTCCTGCTCCTCTGCGCCGCTGCGTTCGCCACCGTGGACCGCCAGTCGCAGCTTGCCAGCGAAGCTGAACTCCGCATGCGCGGAGGCGATTCGCAGGGCGCTTTACTGCTTCTCGTCCAAGCCTCGGGCGAAACCAGCACCGCGCCCGGCGAAGATCATATCGGCTTCATCTACGCCTCCGCTGGCCGCCAGAACGAAGCCCTCTCCCATTTCCAGAAATCAATCAAAACCAACCCCGCCTACGCACCCGCTCACTATCATCTGGGAGTCGCCTACTGGCTCGCCAAAGACCACGTCAGCGGCCTTTCCGAACTCGAAACCGCCGTCCGTCTTGATCCCAAAGCCTTCGACTATCATTACCGCCTCGGTTCGGCTTATCTCGATACCGGCAGCAACGAAAAGGCGATTGAGCAATTAAAAGAAGCCGTTGCCCTCAACCCTTCACAGCCTGAAGTCTGGCAGCAACTGGCCCTTTCCGAACAGCGCGTGAACGATCTCGCCGCCGCAGTCGATGCCTCCGCCAAAGCCGTGGCACTCAACCCTAAAGATCACGATCTCCGCAATGCCTACGCCCAGCTTCTGGTCGCCACCCGCCAGCCGGATCGCGCCATTGCCGAATCCCAAGCCGTGCTGGCCGAAAACCAATGGGACCTGGTCGCGCGATCCACCATCGGCCACGCTTACCTGAAATTGGGCGAATATACTAAAGCTGAAAAAGCCTACCGCGACCTTCTCGATATTGATCCCAATTCCACCGCCGGCCATTACGATCTGGGCATCGCTCTCAAGATGCAGGACCAACTGGAAGCCGCCCAAAAAGAGTTCCAAAAGGCCATCGATCTCGATTCCACTTTGCCGGAATCTCACTACACCCTCGGCATCACCGACTGGCAACTGGGCGATTTCCCCGGCACCATCGCGCAGATGAAAGCCGCCATCGCCATTCGCCCCAATTACGCCGAAGCGCATTACATGCTCGGCATCGCCATGAAGCAAAGCGGCGATCTGGACGGAGCCATCTCGGAATTGAAAGCTTCCATCAAGCTCGACCCGTCCACGCCAGGACCCTTCAACACCCTCGGCCAGATCTTGCGCATGAAAGGCGACAAAGCCGGCAGCGAACAAGCCTTTGCCCAAGGCTCAAAATTGAAGGCTGATAAAGATAAACAGTTGGCCAATTCACTTGATCAAGGCATGCGCGGCGGCATCATGCCAAAACCGCTGGACGCCGCCAAGCCGGTGCCCCAGTAGATGCTCTCCCGTCGGACATTCGTTCGGTCGTTATGCGCCACCGTCCCCGTCTTTAGTCTCGACCATCTTCTCGCCCAAACCACTCTAGGCGTGCAATTCATCAACGTCGCCAAAAGCGCCGGCCTCACTTCTAAAACCATTTTCGGAGCCGAAGCCAAAAACAAATTTCTGCTGGAAACCACTGGCTGCGGAGCCGCCTTTGTCGATTACGACGACGATGGCTGGCTGGACATCTTTCTGGTCAACGGCTCCCGTTTCGAAACCACCTTTGCGCCCGGTTCCGAACCCATCAGCCGCCTCTATAAAAACAATCGCGACGGCACCTTTACCGATGTCACGCAAAAAGCCGGCATCGCCCGCCACGGCTGGGGCCAGGGCGTCTGCGCGGGCGATTTCAACAACGATGGCCACGTCGACCTCTTCGTCTCCTATTGGGGCGATTGTTCCCTTTGGCGCAACAACGGCGACGGCACCTTCACCGACGTCGCCGAAAAAGCCGGCGTCACCACGCGCACCAAATCCGGCCTCCAGCGCTGGAACACCGGCTGCGCGTTCTTGGATTACGACCGCGACGGCCATCTCGATCTCTACATCGCCAACTACATTGACTTCGATCCCAAGACCGCGCCGCTGCCCGAAAGCGGTCCCTGCTTATACGAAGGCTTGATGGTTGCCTGCGGACCTCCCGGTTTGCAGGGCGGCAAAGACATTCTGTTCCACAACAACGGCGACGGCACCTTCACCGACGTTAGCGAAAAAGCCGGCATTCTCAAAAAGCAAGGCACTTATGGCCTCGGCGTTCTGGTCGGCGATTTCGATAACGATGGCTGGCCCGATATCTACGTCGCCGACGATTCCGCCCCCTCCGCGCTCTTCAAAAACAATCACGACGGCACCTTCACCGATATCGCGCTCGAATCCGGCGTCGCCTTCGGAGCCGACGGAAAAACGCAAGCCGGCATGGGAGTCTCAGCCGCTGATGTCTTCGGCAACGGCCGCCTGGAAATTGTCAAAACCAACTTCGCCGGCGACACCTCTTCGCTCTACCGCAACCTGGGCAGCGACAACTTCGAAGACATGACATTCCAGGCCGGGCTGGGACGCAACACGCGCTTTCTCGGCTGGGGCGTCAGCTTCCTCGATTTCGATAACGACGGCTGGCCCGACATCCTCACCTGCAACGGCCACGTCTATCCCGAAGTGCGCGAAAAGGCCAGCGAATCCGGCTACCGCGAACGCAAGGTCTTGTATCACAATCTCGGCAACGGTAAATTTCAGGATGTCTCTCTCGAAGCCGGACCCGGCATTCAGGAAACCGTCGCCGGCCGCGGCTGCGCCATCGGCGATTTCGACAACGACGGCAATCTGGACGTGCTCGTGAACTGCGTCAACGACGTGCCGCAACTGCTCCATTGCGAAAGCACGCTGAAGAACAACTGGCTTCGTGTGAAAACCATCGGCGTGAAATCGAACCGGTCCGGCATCGGCGCGCGCGTCTTCTGCAAGCCCGAAGGCGAACACCAGCAAATGGACGAAGTGCGCAGCGGCGGCAGTTATATTTCGCAAAGCGACCTGGCCATTCACTTCGGTCTGGCCAAAGCGGCCAAAGCAGACATTGAGGTTCACTGGCCCAGTGGAGTGGTGGACAAATTCACAAACGTACCCGCTAATCAGGTACTAACCATAGTGGAGGGAAAACACTGAAACATAGCTTGAGCACTCTCGTCTCACGGTCATGAGACACTTTGGCATAGCGATTTTCGGCTTAGTCCTTTTGATAGCTGGTTGTGATAAAGCACAGGCGCAAGTCTCAATCAATATCGGACCGCCGCCCAATTGCCCATACGGCTATTACGAGGTTCCTCCGTACAACTGCGCCCCGGACGGATACTACGGTCCAGAATGGTTTTCAGGCGGCATCTTCATTGGTGCCGGGCCCTGGTATCACGGCCCCGATCATTTCTACGGCCATGTCGATCATCATTACGATTATCGAAAGGGCTACAAGGGACCATTCCCGAAGCGCGGTGAGCACCCCGCCGAACAGCGCCGCGAATTTCACGGAGCCGCCATGCACGACGCGCACGGCCACGAAGCCCCCCGCGGCCACCGCTAAACTACCGGCCACCAGGCGCTTTTGCATGTTAACGTTGTAACAGTGTCTCTGCCCTTGAACTTCCACCTCGCGCACTACGAGGGGCCTCTCGATCTGCTGCTGGACCTGATACGCAAGCAGCAAATCAACATCTCTGACATACCCATTGCCCAGATCACCGGACAGTACATGGAGTACATGCAGAAGGCCATGGAACTGGACATCGAACTGAGTTCCGACTTCGTCTACATGGCCGCCACGCTCATCCACATCAAGAGCAAAATGCTCTTGCCGCGCGACCCTGAACTCGAAAAAATATCGCCCGAAGAGGATCCGCGCCAGGAACTGGTCGAACGCCTGATAGAGCACGAGCGTTTCAAAAACGCCGCCGAAATGCTCCAGCAAAAGCGCCTGATTGAGGACGCCACTTGGTCCAATCCGCAGATTGAACAATTCCTGTCCGAAGACGATGGGCCAGGTCTGGCCGTTAACATTTTCGACCTGGTCAAGACCCTGCAAAACGTTCTGGATCGCCGCAAAAGCCGCCCCATCTATGAAATCGGCAAAGAAAACGTCAGCGTGCCAGACATGATCCACTTCCTGCGCCAGCAGTTGACACGCACCCGCCGCCAGGGTGCCTTATCGGCAACCGAACTCTTCGAATCCCAGCACAGCCGCCGCGCCATGA
>Ga0116230_10004921_pt1 | contig 13075 bp, 4 predicted proteins | sample S1TSphfallax_3_FD_88678 | JGI IMG/M metagenome (GOLD analysis project Ga0116230, IMG submission 88678) | Host-associated microbial communities from peat moss isolated from Minnesota, USA - S1T2_Fd - Sphagnum fallax MG | ecosystem: Host-associated > Plants > Peat moss > Unclassified | place: USA...
CCACAGCTAATCCTTCGGCCGCGCCTTCACTTCCGCTGCCAGGCAGGCTCAGTGGAGGATTCTTCGACGCGGAACTGGCCCTATCTATAGAAACATTTGGTAAATCGTCAGTATATTTCAGAGAAAAAAATCAACGTAAACGCCACCCAAAGACAAAAACGCCATCATCACAGCTGATTGAACCCGGATTTTTTCTATTTCCATCCAGCCAGGGTTCTTGCAGCAAAGCTTCAAGCAAATCTGGTAGCGCCTGAAAAACGTAGAGCAGCCTTTCTTTTACTGGCGAAATACCGCCAACGAGGGCCATTATAAATCGAAAAATAGAAGAAAATGAAGTGATTTTTTAGAATTTCAATTATCCAGAACTTCAACTCCTTTTCTTTGTGCGAATTTTGGAAGCTTTAGTGACAACTTCAATTTTTATTTTTTAAAAAAAATTTCCAATACTCCAAAATAGATTCAAAAAATCTAAGAAAATAGCTCTATACTCTCTTGACATTGGTTTAAGTAGGGTACCCAAAAATCTATAAGGCTGTTAAAGAAATTTCTTTTCATAAAATTTTAATAGCCAAATTGAACTAAAATGGCTTATGGATTATAAGGACCTTGACTACATAAAAAATTTGAAGAAAAGGGGGGCAAAAAAAAGGTTAAAATTGTGAGATTTTTATGTTTGGCTTACAGTAAGGTATTAGAAAATAGAGGAAGGATGATTAAAGATTTGCATTTCATATGTGGTTTATAATCAGATATTGCCAAATCTTGCTAAGGATGATGGCCATTTTTGCTACACCTAAAAAATATATATAAAGCCAAAGCCAAAGCTGATCACTACAAAAAAAAAACCAACGTAGCTGATGGAAAGCCTTATAATATTCTCCCAATGCAAAATTGTACGGTGAAAATGTACTGATTGTACAATTTCAGAATAGGCTACAATCCTACTACTACCTAATTGTGGAAATTGCCCCCATTTTCACGAAGAGCAAAGAGTCCAGGATTGGCAAACAAAGGTTTTGCCAATCTATTTTCAGAATTTAGAAAAAAAGAACAGAAGGTGGCGCCTCCTCCTCCTCCTCCTCCTCCTCCTCCTAACGTGTTCTAACTTGGGACCAGTGGTGTCTTTTATGGGTTTACCTCGCCTTAATTGTTTTTTTGACAAATTAGTTTTCATTTTTCATCTCAATGTGAGAGGCAGTTTTAACAAATGCATTTCACATGATAAGTTAACAACATTTAAACCTTTCACATAAAAATGTGAACAATGCAAAGTTTCTTTTCTTGGCAATTTTTAAAAAATTATTTGGCGATTTTTTTTTTCAAAAACAGTAATATTATGTTGAATATTCCTGTTTTCAAAAGCATCCACCAAAAATTGGAAAAAATCTGAAACTTTGCCATGTTTCTACACATTGGTCAAGCAAGTAGCCAAGATATAAACAGATTTTGATATATTAATACTTTCATCGCTAGTCTATAGTCAAATGTGGTTAAATCCCCTTGTGGGAGATCTCAAGGGGACAAACAAACAACTTACCTTCATAGATAAATTTTCCAACTTTATGCTATATAATAACACTCATATCAAAATATCCAAATTTTCATGACAACTTCAATGAAGTTCACAAATGAATCTGCATAATATTTTGTTTGGAAAATCCCCTTTGCATAATGTAATACTTGAAAAAATCACAAAACCATCTAGCAAACATTTTTGGATGGAAAGTAGTTAAAATAGCTTGTACAAGTAGCATTTGATTAGCATACACTTTGGGTGCTTACAATCTCTAGAAATTATTTGTAAGAAAAAGAGCAACAAAGGTTGGGGTTCTAAAATAAAGGCTAATTAATAAAAGTAAGGTTATAGTTAGGTTAACAACAAAAGCTATCACTAGTTTAAATGTTTTTATAAGGTAGGCTTAAAGTGCCATGTGCTAAATTTTGACATGTCATTGTTCAAGATCAATGCAAGATCATGTGGAGGGGTTAGTTTTGTTTCCTTTGATCATTTTAGCTATCGTCGATGCTCGCTTATTCCATTGTTTAGGGAAGAAGTTTCCTTATTGTTCAATTCAACCTTTGTTATTATTCACTTGTTCCATTATTTTGGGAAATTTTTCTTAATCATTTTTCATTTGGTTTCATTTCATTATATGTTTAATTTTTTCTCTATGTTTCACCAATTTTGTTTTGTGTTTGCTAATTATTCATTTGTGTATTTCTAGAAACTTCAAACGTCAAACTTGTGTAACATAAGGTCATTGAAGGTGTCAATGTTATTAGCGCATATTTTATAAATCCTTATGCAAATGTGTGAATGTTTTGTTTTATAACATGAAACCAAATCCAATTTAGTTTGTCAATTTCTTTTCGACTTTCCAAAGGTTAAAGTAACTTTCCATGCTATGATGAATTCCTTGATTCCACACCAATATTTATAGTCATGTTTTTATGATGAGTTGTTGGTCAACCAAGACCTTGGTGATTTGGTGAACGTCAAGTTTAGAACTTAATATTCTCATTTTCATATGAGTTAGTACATTTGATTAGTACAACATTTGATTGAAGGTGGATTGAATGTGTGTTAAGGTTAATGGAGCTTTTGAGAATCAAGTAACTTTCAAACTAAAACATTTCATGGAGAACAAAGACAAGATACATGTGTGTTGTATTCATACTAAGAATATGCACTACATGTTTTCTTTACAAGCTTGCTCATGCTATAAAATACTTTCATTGCAACAACATGTTTGTAGTTGATTTCCCTATCATTTGGTTATGAAAGAGTTCGTACATGTTATTAATGTTGTTTCCCAACATAACATTGAGTGGCTAGAGGGAGATGACTCGGTAAAGGTAATGGATGGGTTCAAAACATTCTTTGGTATACCATTTATCCATGGCACTATTGATGTCATTCAAATCCACCTCTAGAAACCAAAAGGTTCTTTTGTGGGAAACTTCTTTTTGTTCAAGTTTAAAGGTTATTGCAACATGTAATTACGAGTTGTAATTGATTACTAGACAAAATTCAAAGATGTTTTTGTTGGAATGCCTAGTTCAATGAAGAAAATAGATATTGCAGCTTTCTAATTTGTACCATAAAACTTCAATGTATCTCACTTTAACAATTCAAAATATAATTAAATATAAGGTCATCAATTTGCAAGTTCAATTGTTTTGTGTTTTTAATCAAATTAATAGTTGTGAGTTGATCTTACATGCAATTTCAACCAATTAACTATTTTTGTTATCATTAAAAATTAAACAATTTGTAGATTCACTTCATCTAAAGTTGAACCATTATTTATAAATGATCATGCATTAATACTTCCATTTAAAACAAACAGTTCATCAAGATTAATATTTTATTCCAAAGACCAACTCCTCAAGAAGGAAAATAAGAAATCTTTAAGAATATTTTAATTTTCAAAATTGAATAATCAAAATTAGTTAATTGTTTGGGAAGCATGTGCCAAACTTGCCAAGGTATTACAATATATGGAATGTTTGGAATCTAAAATTTTGAAAATTGAAATGTTTGAATTCCAATGTGTGAATACTGAAATTTGAAATTTGTATTTGAAATGTTTGAAATCTGAAATTTTGAGTACTAAAATGTCTAAATTGGGATGTGTGAATATTTAAAGTTAAAAATTGAAAATTGAAATGTATGAATTTGGATATGTGAATATTAAAAATTGAAAACTAAAAACTAAAATTTGAAATCTCTTTGTAAAATGTTTGGAAGGAATTTGAAAATTTGAAAATTGAAATGTCTAAATACTAAAAATTAAAAATTGAAATGTCTAAATACTAAAAACTGAAATGCCATTGTTGTTCAAAACAAAAATGGTTAAAATTATATTTAAATGCACTAATGTTTCCATCTCTCGCAAAAATCATCAAAATGTTCAATAAACTTCTTTGTTACACATTGCAATGCACTTGCTAGCTCCTGGCAAAAAAATTCTTGTCTACCTAATCTTTCAAACTTTTGCAACATGTCTACAATTCATTTTCATTCCAAAAGTTCAACAATGGGACAATGGGAAAATAGAAAATTATTTTAGCCATAAATATTTCCAATGCCCACTTCTTAACTTTAGGACCCAATGGGAAGAAAGATTGGAATCTTGCTTGAGAATTTAACATGAAGCCTCCATCACCACAAATAGCCACATCCTTTTTCTCTAGATGAAGGAAACATGCTACTATCACTAATGGTAATCCTACTCCCATAGTTGCTAAAACATTGTCAAGGAGCAATGTGTTGGGCTCATATGCCTACATACACACACTTTCTACATACCATCCCATCAATGTTTTCCATTTTTTTCCTTTTATGGTGCACCCAACAATCTTTATTAGAAACCTTTGACTTTTAACCACAAAAAAACAACTGAAAAATTATTGATGTCAAGATTTTAAATGCAAGTGTGATTGAAAACCTTTAAGAACCTCTTCACCATAACACATACTAAAGAACAAATCTCATAACATCTTACAAACCAAACCTTGAACATTCCTATAAACACAAAAAAAAAAAACAAACTTGATTAGAGGGTAACCCACTTCTCATGATGATTCATAATGGGAAAATCTTTGTATTTGAAAGAAAGTTGTAGTAGAAAAAAAGGACAAACATGGAAATGGAGAGTTATGAACCAAAAGTGGATCAATTAAGTTGACCCACACTTACCATTATTTAAACAAACAATCCTATTAACTGGTAGCACTTTCCTACACATGAGGCAAAGTTTTCTTAAATGATTTTTGCAAATAAAAGTTGATCAAAAATTACTCAAGCCCAATATTCTTCATCCTCAATTTACAGAAGATTGGAAAACGACAATGTGCAACCAACTTGCTTCCATCACTACTAATGTTGATTTAATTTTAAGCATTAAATTCCAAGTTTCATGTAGTGTTCCAAGACTCATGGAAAATGATCCATATTAGAGATCAAACATTACATTTCAAGGTGTCAATGGGAAACTAATGTCATTGGCACCCTTGCCTATGTGCTCTTCAAGATCCACTTTCATTTATTGTTTCAAGAAACTGTCATATTGTTAGGTCCTATCGAGTACTAAACTTTGAAGAACTTTTGAATAATTTGGTCTATAACACCTCAAAGTTCCAACAAATGCATAACTTCATTGTACTAATACCAGAAGGAACAACCATAGATGTTCCTTTTCTTAAAATAGTTGCACACAATCATGAAACTCAATATTCTGTACCTACATCCACTAGAAAAAAATTGTGTATTTTCGACTAGTCTTTGTGACTAAATTTTAGTCGCAAGAGACATTTTGCAACTAAAATCCCTTTAGTCGCCAAAGACAAGTTGCATGTGATAAATTAATCGCAAATAACAAAGGGTATTGTATGAAAAGAAAAAACAAATACATTTCATCCTTTGACTATATTGTATACATATTGTCACATGCGACTAAGATGCAACTATTTTGGTCACAATTAAAGGCAAATGATGTGTTGCCATGTGTTTTAATATTTGATTATTTAAAATATTATTATTATTATTTTGAAATAATCTAGGATGTTCAATTCTAATACTTGGATAATCTTATATTATGACATGTGGCCCAATGTAGGTATGCCATGTGGCATTTAAAAAAAACTTTAAAATATTAATATTAAATTGGTAGGTACCTAGGTAGGTACATAAATATGTGCCTACAAACCTAGGCTACATACCAACCTACCTATTTAGGTAAATAAATAAATAGGTAGGTTCTACCTTCCTAGGTTAAATACCTACTCATATAGGTAGGTACTTAGGTAAGTAGGTACACAGGTCAACCTAGGTGGGTAGGTCAAATAAATACCTACCTAGTTAGGTAGACAAGTAGGTTGGGAAGGTAGGCATTTTAGAAATGTTCATAATTTGTTTTTTTGTTTTGGGTTGACCCTTTTGATTAGTTCATCCCATATGCACAAATTTCTTAATGTGAAATTGGATGACCACAACCCCTTGTTTATATAGTGTTCAAAATAGGAATGAAGAACAAAAAATATGGGATAAGTTTTGAAGTTGTAATTTCCTTACAAACTAAATTGTAATTCCAAAACTTTCTTCATGCCTTACTTTTTTAGTTTTTTAGATTTCTAAACAATTCAAGTGCTAGATAACTAAATAATCATTTAGTTAATAATCATTAAATTTACACATATTTAAATTATAGACTATACATTATAAATATTCATTATTCATTATCAATTACTTAAATAAGTAATAAATTCTTAATATTTAACAAACTAACTACCTGGTTACTCACAAGTTATTAATACATAACTCATAAATAATTAAATATTTTAAATATTTTAGAATATTTTATTACTTTTTAGAATTTGATTGAATTATATACAATATAATTAATGTAGAACTAATTTAATGATTATAATTAAAAAATTAACTCTATTAAATATTTATGTTAAAATTTTAAATAATGAATTAACAATTACTATTAGAAAGTAAATTCTTGCACAAATTCTTAAAAATTTATTATTCAATTATTTACATTACTTATTGTATAATTAAAATTATTTTAAAATTTATTATTATAGGTGAAGTAATTTTTTTCTTTCACTAATTATTAACTATAAATATAATAATTTGTAAAAAATAACATTAGTTTTCATAATTACTGTAAAATTATTATAAAATATTTTACATACATGATTAATCACAGAATTTTGAAATAATAATAATAATATATAATAATTCGTGAAATTAAAATCAGTAAAATAATTATTTTAACTACACTATAATTTTTCCAATTTTTTTATTCAAGTTTCAATTTATAAATTACAGAATGTGAATAATTATGTTCAATTACAAAATAATTATGCACATACTAATTAATTCTTATATGAAGTAATTGCAATGATTTTCAAGTAATGCCACATTAATTACATTAATTAATTTCTTCTAATATACAAATATAAATTAGAAAATATACAAATCTATGTTATAACAATTATTATTATGTGTAATTAAGGTTTAATAAACATAATCATTTATAATTGTTTATAAAAATGATATATTGTGGATAACATTAGTAGAAAAAACCCTTAAAACTCAATCAATATTTTTTTGAATGAAAATCTAAATTAAAGATTCCAAAAAAGTAATTCAAAATTCAAATATCAAATTTTAGATCAAATAAGTTTTTTGATGTTAAATAACAAATTTCAGAATTGAAATGTCAATTTTCAAATTCAAGTAATATTCAAAATTAAAATGTCCATTTTAAGACTCAATTAATAATTTTCTGAATTGAAATATTAATTTCAAGAATCCAAAATAATGATTTGGAATTCAAATTTCAACTTTCAAGTAAAATAATTTCTTAAAATTTAAACTTTAAACTTCAGAATTCAAATATCAAATTTCAAGTTCAAATAAAAATATTTAAAATAAAAATGTCGATTTTTAAACTCAATAAAGTTTTTTGAATTGAAATATTAATTTTTAAATTCGAAAATAATAATTTAGAAATCAAATATTAATTTGTAGATCAAATAAGTTTTTTGAATTTAAATAAAATACCCAGAATTGAAATGTCAATTTTTATATTCAAATAACAAGATTCAAAATTGAAATGTCCATTTTTAGATTCAATTATTTTCAAACTAGATATATTATTAATTCTGAAAATCCAAAATAATAATTTGGACGTGAAATGTCTAGTTGAAATCAAATGATTATTTTAAATTTAAATGAAAAAAATTCAGAGTTGAAATATAAAATTTAATATTCATATTAAAATATTCAAAATTAAAATGTCCATTTTTACAATCAATTAATAATTTTCTGAATTGAAATACTAATTTTTGGATTCAAAAATATTAATTTAGAAATCAAATATCAATTTTTAGATCAAATAAGCCTTTTTTAATTTAAATTGAAAATATCATATTCAAATCCAAATTTTACAAAAAAATTAAAATAGTAGTTTTCATAGTTGAAATATCAATTTTCAGATTTGAATAAAACATTCAAAGTTCAAATATTAATTTTGAGATTCATTAGATGAACAATTTACATACGTATGCGTATTATATATATAATTTTAGTACATACATTAAAATACACCCCTATGTCATTGTAGAATACCTTTAGGATGTAACTAATTTGGTGATTATTGCGATTAATGGGACATATCAACCTATTAATGGATGAAAATAAATGTAGAATCGATCCAACCAATGGGATGAAATTTCTAATAGTTGCATCATAGTGTGAGAATGACCAAAATAGTTGAAATTTGGTATTGTAGTTGCAATTTTCCCAAATCTAATCGCAAATGACTATAAGTTGCATGTAGTTGTAAATGGACTGGTTACATTTTGGCTAATTTCTACTAGTGATCATGAAGGAATAGTTCCAATGCTATTATTCTTGCAGAGCATTCTTCAATTACCAAATTGCATTTGCTATAGCTCCCACAACTTCAAGCTACATGACAACCAAATTTGTTTATATTATCCTATCTAGTGTTGCATAATATTTCTCTAAAGTTTTGTGTGATTTGACTAAAAATTAGCCTACTAGTTAAGGACTCCTTTGGTAATTCAAGGTTCCACTTCCTACTTGTTCCACTTCCTACATGAAGTACAAATGCATGTCAAATAGTTTTTTATTCCTGCATTGGTAAAAAGTTCACAAACCAGTTAGTTATTGAAAACCACAAAATACACAAGTTTTTTAATGAATGACAACCCAAGTTTACCAAAGCAGCTATCTTTGTTTCTTTGAAATCATGCAACAACATTTCTTATGACGAAAAGTTAGTCAAAAGATGTTTAAAACATTTTAGACTCAATTAGGTTAAATTATTGATGACACCTTAAATACTACAAGAATTCCACACTTGGACAAGTAATTTTGAAAATCTACAAATTTCAAAAAGAGAAAAAATAGCTTGACAATTAGGGAAGGTAGAAAGCGTTCACATCCAATGTGAAGAAACACAACAACCCCATTAACTTGACAATTGAACGCAATGTTGTGATCTATCTCTTCATCATCATAATCAGAGGTGTTAATACCAAGATTGAAAGCTTTCTTTAGGAAAATAGTTAATGTTGCTATCCCATTCCAACTTCATATTAGAAATAATTTCTTTTGAAATACTAACAAGTTTATACCAAGAAAGAAAAAACCCATGATAAAATGTGTTGCTACTACCAAACTTTACCACCACTAACTATATTAAACAATCAACCCACACCATTGAAGGTCCTTGGAATAAGCACATGCATCTAAACAAAGAAGGCAACAACAATGAATAACAAAGAAGAATAGTCTTAACCTACTAAGTCCCAAAATTTGGCACCCATTAAGTAAACTCGGGCGATTGAATAATCACTCTAAAAGCATGCAAGTTCTAGGTCACAACATATTGGCATTTACTTGGTGGAATTGAAGTTTTTGGATCTATAACACCTAAAATTGCAACCATCATATACATGTAAAAACAAAAAAAGTAAAACACCATTGTTTTTTCCACATGAACAAGTATCCAACACCTTCAACACCTCCTAAAAAACCAAGACAATAGTGATTTTCATAAGCTAGTTTTTACAAAACCAAAGTAAATCTCTTAAGGATATACTACTAAGTTGTATCACTTTTGATTTGTCATGCATAGTACTTCATTGTAGGGATTCATCTGTAGCAAAGTAGTTGGAACTTGTGTGTATACATCATGATCTCAACCTCATGGATCTTTTAAAAGAAAAAACTTGTTCTTACAAACAAAAGAAACTACTTAAACCTAAAAGCCCATTTGCAATGAACTTTAGAGGAGTTACCATGCCACTAGGAAATGCATGATTTCGTTAAACAAAACCATTCTCAAATTTTAAACCACAAAAGTCATATGTGTACACACAGACATCCCTCGAGAGGATACAATTCCCCCCACCCTGCCCATCTCACGTCATTTTTCAATTCAAAGAACAACAAGATTATTATTAGCATGGTTATTGACAATTGCCATTATGAGCAGAACTATAATTCCAATAATAGAAAGTTTGGTTGAAAAAAAAAATCCTTTCAACTTTTGTGATGGTTATCAAAACTTACAACGTTCAACTACCTAAAAACATAATGTACTTAGGGTCACATCCACCCAAACATGGAAAATTACATCCATGTGAAAATTTTCATTATGTGAACACTTATCATCTCCCATTGGCCAATTAGTGAACCAAAATTTTATCCCCAAGTCCAAATCTTACATAGATGCATAGTCTCTTTCCTATGGGCAGAGCCAACAAATCAACCTAAAGTATATACACCTTTCAAACTCATTAAAAGTTTAATTAGGAGTAGTTTTGTCTTAGATGAAGACATGGCCCATCATGGTGCTTAAATAAATAAAAACATTCACCATGAACTTTGCTTGTTTTATGCATATTTTTATCTTGTTGTTTGAAGCATTTCAATTGGTTTTCAAAAATGTGCTTCTACATATGTTGGGGTAATGCTTTACAATTTCTAGCTACATGAGGTGAACACACAATCCAAAACTTTCACTATTACATCCTTACTATTTTGATTTGTTTCTTTTAATACCAATGAAAAAATGTTTGAACAATTTTGATGGACTCCCATGCTCCCAACTTGTGTTGTGTTGGCCAATGCAACTAGAACTATTAGAAAATATATAAGCACATTGCACACATTTGGAACATCCAAAAGATTGATGACGGAAAGGTTGCATCAAGAACTATCATCATAATCACCCAAGTTCACCCAAGCTTCTACATTACATTGTTGACCATTTGGTACATAATCTTCACCAAACATATATGTGAACATGAATGTGTATATGTGCAAAACCCTACTTATCTTACATGATAGCTTCAAGTATTGTTGGAACATAGTTTCTATCACCTTCCGCTTATGGACCTCTTGCATGGTGTGATGCATTGATGATTTGTTCCCTTTCAAATTTCAATCACTTCATAAAAGTCTATTGAATTGTGATGAACTTATCATGGTCATCTTATAATCAATACCCAAAATGGTATGTGATGCCTAGTCCTTTGTGGTAAACCGAAAGTTTCTTGTAATATGAATTGAACTTGTTCCACTTATCCTTACACGTTTTCTCATTTCTCAACACCTTGGCATGAACAAGCTTTTGAAGTTCATCCGCAATCTCATTCCATTGTTGTGTAATAGGTACCATGTGCACCCTTGGATCTAATAATTCCTTATGAGGTACATGTTCAACATGTTTAATTACATTCGATCAATGCCAATACCTCATTTTGTTCCCAACGTCCCTACCTTGGAGATGTCACTAACTTCCTTTTCCTCAAGTGATGATCCTCTTCTACCAATTTTCCCACTTGTTCCATTTGTTCTTAACATTGGTGCAAATGTTGTAGAATTATTTGTTTCCATTATAAACCTTATGGTAGGGAGAAGGTGTGAAGGCAAATAAACTCCATGAAATTGGAAAATGCTTTAATGACATGTAGGGTGTTAAAAGCTAATATTTTATTTTATTAACATTCATGGTGATAATTTATCACCATCAATAGGCATGCAAATTTTGAAAATTTTACAATTTGTGACATTAACATACCATTAGGCTTACCATTTGAACAAACCCATTTTTGGGTGGTACCACTTAGAATGTCACCCCCCCAAAATTTTGACACCCACCCAATTTGAGGACAATATAAGATTCACTTAAAGAAAAATTTTCATTTCAAATTTTAAATCAAAAATTTACCCAAGTCACTTAGAATTTCAAACTTTAATTGGATTATAAATTTTTAAATTTTAATATTGCAAATGAATGGTCAAGGAATTTTTTTCAAGAAAGTAACACTTGGGGTTGTTTATTTGGGAACACAATTTAGGAACATGTTTTAAAACAATTAATGCTTTCAATTTCTAGGAGGGTTTAAGTAGTTTTTTTTTATTAAAAAAAATTAATAGATAATGGATTGAATTAATGTTTTGAGCAATTTTTGAAGGTCAAGATTAGGAGGTCTTAAAAGGCCATTGATTCAAGTTTACAAATTTGTAATAAATCTCATTTTTTGTTTCAATCAATAATTTAGGCCATACCCTAGTGACTATAGTTGATTTTTTTTATATAAATAATTTACAATAGTGCAACTTGACATTGGATGACAAAGGGTTATTAATTTCAAGAACACATGTTAAAAACATTTCAAAAATACAAATACTTTACTTGTTTAACCTATGTAGTTAACTACAATTTTTCCATAGTGTGTACATAGGTGAGGAACACAAAAGGCATGTGGTGCAAATCAATAGTAAATATCATAATTTCAAAAGGTTTTTTTAAATTAAATTAAATTGGTTCCACCTTCCCTTGAATTTTGTTGACGTGGTTCCAAGTGATACCACCCAAAGATGGGTTTACCTATGAAACATTTTATGTATGAACAAACATTATTATTTGTAACATTACCAACACCATAATCTACATGTGTCAAAAACCCTTTAAAAAGGACTATTTACCCTAATCCACAATTTTATAATATTAATTTGTACTAAAAAATGTGTTCTTCTTAGTCTCATTAGACTTTGGGTGAAATAACCAATAACACATACAATGGTATCATGATAAAAACTAAAACCTTTTTTTAAGGGGGGGTTGTTTTTCAACATTATGAATATTCGACCATGATACCATTTATCAAAGTCTAATTTTAACATTTCTCAAATTGATGTAGCCTCTGACTTCTAAAAAGCCTCACATAAAAAGGTGAAGGTATCAACATGGGTACTTGGTGTTGGTTCATTTTTGTCCCTCATCCAATGATAGGTGTATTTTTTTATTACATTTTTTTACAAGCAATTGTCTTACAATTTTAGCATGTATGAAAATTGTTGCAATTGTTATGGTAGGCTAAATTTTCCCACATATCATTAAAAGTTCAATTTGCCATCATTAGTTCAACTTAATGTTGTTAATGATTTACAAGGAAGGTGGTTTTTTTATTTATGTGATGGTATTTTGGAACATAATTTGAAAGTTTGAATGCAAAA
>Ga0116230_10004923_pt1 | contig 13071 bp, 6 predicted proteins | sample S1TSphfallax_3_FD_88678 | JGI IMG/M metagenome (GOLD analysis project Ga0116230, IMG submission 88678) | Host-associated microbial communities from peat moss isolated from Minnesota, USA - S1T2_Fd - Sphagnum fallax MG | ecosystem: Host-associated > Plants > Peat moss > Unclassified | place: USA...
GCAAGCCGCTCGCGCCATATACGCCGCCAGCCACGGGTGGCAAGGCGACACAATGGTGGTGGAATCCGGCTACGTTCGACGTGCACGTGGTCTTTCACGCGGCAAACTTTCACCTGGAGATGGGGGGCGTCCGCACCGAGCAGTACCAGAACTGAACGTCGCCGCTACCGGGGGATGGTCTGAGCGCCTGATATTTTCTGCACCAGCGCCTCGTTTTCGGTGCGCGACATCCTGCTGGCGATGGCAAACTCCTCGGCGGCTTTGTCTTTCTCGCCCAGCGCCCGATAGACCTTGCCCAAGCGAAAATGCGGGGCGACGTCGCTGGGGTTGAGTTCGATCGCCAAACGAAGTTCTTCCGCTGCCTGCTGGTTACGGCCTGTAATGGCATAGAGAATCCCCAGATCTCGGTGCGCCATGGCACGCGAGGTCTTGGACTGCACAGCCTGCAGCAGCTCCGGCTCGGCTTTGGCGTACTCCGCCAGCTCGGTGTAACAATCGCCCAGATAGGCCCTCGCCTCAAGATGGCTGGGATCGTTCTCCAGCTCGTGCGCGAAGGCGGTCGCCGCCTCGGCAAAGTGATTCTGCTTCCAGAGCAGGTAGCCGAGTCCAAACTGCGCATCCGGCTGCTTGGGATTGGCGGCGACCGCGGCGCGAAATTGTTCCACGGCACCGGCGTCGTTGCCCTGGTCGTCCAGCGCCTCGCCGGCCAGCATGTCCGCCTCCGCGGAGTCAGGCGCCAGGGCCAGGATCTCGCGCGTGGCGGACATGACGCAGGCATACTGCTTGCTCCACAGGCAGCTATGCGCCAGCGTCAGGCGCAGCGGGAGATTCTGCGGATCGCGTTCGCTGGCGCGCTGAAGGTAAGGAATTGCAACGAAATAGTCGCCCATGCCGTAGTGCGACATTCCCAGGAGAATCGTGAGCCGTTGGTCACCGGGATGCTGCGCCAGCTCTGCCTCAAAGGCGTGGATGGCCGCGGGGAACTTGGCCGCTTTGAATTCGGCCAGCCCAAGATTCATCTCGAGGCCGGGAAACTTCGGGTTTAGTTTTAGAGCCTGCTGATAGTAGCTCGCGGCTTGGTCGTATCGCTCCCGGCGTGCTTCGAGCAGACCCATGTGCGCGAGCGGCTCGGGATCGCTCGGATGCAGTACCGCGAGTTCTTTCCAGGCGGCTTCTGCGTCTTCGTTGCGGCCCTGCTGCTCCAGCGCCAGCGCATCGGCGCGGCTGGGCTGTTGCGCCGAGGCCGACATGGCAAAACAGAAAAGGGGAAGCAGGCATGTGCCCAGGAGCGCTGCCTTTCCCGTTCTAAAAGGACTGAGCTTCATGAATCCCATATCTGCGAAAGATTAACCCAAGACCTGAGGTTGTGGTGTGGCAGATGCGCTCTGCCACACCACATCCGGGGTTTTCGGTTAGAAGCTCAGGTTGGCGCCGAACTCCAGAGCCCTCGGGTCGTAGGCACCGTTCAGTTGGCCGAAGTTCGACCCAGCCTGCCCGGTGAAGGTGTTATTCACCGAGTTGAACTCGGTGTGGTTGAAGGTGTTGAAAGTCTCCGCACGGAATTGGAACTTCGCTCGCTCGGTGATCGCAAACGTCTTGTACAGCGAGGTGGTGAAGTTCACGCGGCCCGGTCCGATGACGGCGTCGCGGCCCGCGTCGCCGAAGCCCTGGTTCGGACCTCCCGCCCAGGCCGGCAGCGGAGCGGAGAACTGCGCGGTGTTGAACCACTCCGTTCGGCTCTTGGGATAGCTGACCTTGCCCACGACATTCGGACGATTGGTGTAGCCACCGCCCAGTCCAATGGTGTCGTAGGGCAGAGAAAGCCCGGTAATCGCGTTATTGGTCGTTCCGGACTCGTCGACGATCGTACCTGCCAGTTCCCAACCACCCAGCAGACTCTTCTCCAGTCCCTTCGCCGCGTTGAAGAGCGGCAACTTATAGGCGTAGTTCGCGCTGAAGATATTTCTCCGGTCGTAGGTTCCCGAACCCTTGTCATATTTCAGGTTGTAGGGATTACTGACGCCGCTCAGATCGCCGCTCGTAATGTCGATCTCATGCGAGTAGGTGTAATCCACCTCGCCGGTAAGGCCATGATAGCCCTGGGAACGCACGCCAATCTGCAGTCCGTTGTAGTTCCCGTTCGTGGTATTTTCCTGTTGATTGATGCCACCATAGCCCTGGTAGACCCGGAGTTGGTTCGCATTCGGAATCTGACCTGGATTGGGGTTGGTGCCTGACTTGTTGTTCGGGTCGCCCGCGTCCGCGCGCGAGTAGTACTGGTACCCAGCGCCGTAGGCCTGGTTCGTTCCATAGATCAGCGGAGTGTTCAACGAGTAGTTGTTGATGTTGCGTTCGATGTTCTGGTGCCACGCCAGATTGCCAACGTATTGGAATACGCCAACTACCGAACGAGATAACTCTCGCTGAAAACCTAAACTGTACTGGACGACGCCGGGCGCGCGGTAGTCCTGCGCAAGACTGGTGAGGCCCTGGGCGTAGAACGGAAGAGCAGCCGTCTGGCCGGTAACAAAGCTGGTATGCGGGTTGGAGAAATAGACGTTGTTGGCAGAAGGCGTGTTGGCGAACGGAGCGGAGGTCGCCGCGTTGTAGATATCGTTCCCCTGCAGGCGCTCATAGAACGAACCGATACCTCCGCGCAATACCGTCTTGTTATCGAAGACGTGCGAGGAGAAGCCGACTCTCGGTTGCAGGGTGCGATAGTCGTTGTTCACCAGCCCGATCGGCGTTCCGTTGACTCCCGCAAGTTGAGTTCCGTTGAGGTAGTACGGCTGCGTAGCGCCCGCCGGCGTGTAGAAGCCCGGACCTGTCGAATCCAGCGTTCCATCCGGGTTCCAGATGGGCGACAAACTCGGCAGATAGGCACCTGGGTTGAAGTTGGCCACCTGGTTTTGCCGTTCCCATGCGTGCGGAAGCGCGTCGTAGCGAAGCCCGAGTTGCAAGCTGAGTTTTGGCGTCACCTGCCAGGTATCCTGAATGTAGGCGGATGGGGTCTGATTGACATAGTGGCGAATTGGTGCGGCTTGCGATTCCGAGTAACCGCTTGCCAGTCCAAGCAGGAAGTCGATCGCCGAATCGCCGGAAAGTGTACCGAACGAGTAGTCGCCTTCCGCATCCAGAAAGAGTTTCTGGTTTTTCGTGTACCGGTTGTAACTCAAGCCGAATTTCAAAGCGTGCTTGCCGATTGTGTACGAGATATCGCCCTTCGGCTCATAGTCTTCTGCCGCATTGTGCCAGGGAGCGGAGCCAAACTTTTCCGACGTTCCATAAGGATTCCCGAGGCTGATGCCGGGAAGACTCTTGGAGCCGTTGGCAAAGTACTTGGCAAGCGAGAAGCCGCTCGGAGTGTTGCCGTTGGCGCTATTCGTGATGTTGATGATATTTCCGTCGTAGTTGAAGCTGGCTTCTACCAACAGGTTCGGGGTGATGGTACCCGCGACCTTGATCGCGGCACTGTTCGATGGATTCGAAAGCGTGCTGGTGACGGTACTGTAGGTCGACCCGGACCAACCCAGCATCGGCTGAGACTCGCCTTGCGTGACCGAGTCGTGCAGGTAGTGGCCGAGCAACTGCCACTTATCCGTAATCTTATGGTCGATGCGGACCACATCGTCGCGAATGTCGATCGGCAGCGTTGCATTGCTGACATTCTGACCATTCGGCAGGTTGGCCTTAGGGAAGATGCCGGAGTTCAGGAAGATGACGGCGTTCGGGTCGAACAAGCCGGCCGGAATCACATTGTTGGGAAATTTCCCGCCCGGAACCAGGCCATACGTGGCGAGCTTGGCGACGTACGCAGGGTCGGTCACGTTCGGAACCGTGAGCGCGGTGGAACTGGCAAAGGCCGGAGCGACGTAAGTCAGGTTCTGACCCGCGGTGGGAATATCCGATGGACTGATCGTGTTGTTCTGCGAAGGGCTGCTGCCCTGGATGAAGCGGCGCCACTCCTCGTTCCAGAAGAAGAACGTCTTATCCCGCGCATATACCTTGGGGATCATGACTGGACCGCCAATGTTGAAGCCGAAGATGTTGTAATTCAGCTTGGAACGCGGAGTCACCGGGTTGCTCTGCTTATTGGCGTAGTAGTTGGCGTCAAAGACGGTATTGCGGTTGAACTCCCACAGTTCACCATGGAACTTGTTCGTTCCGCTCTTCAACGCGATGCTGATCGTCGCGCCGGAAGAGATGCCGTAGTCGGGCGGGTAGTTGCTGGTGAGGGTTTCAATCTGCGCGATGGCGTCTTGTGACGGCATGATGTCGATGCCGCCGGCGCCTCCGCGGTCATCCGCCTCGCCGCCGTCGATCAGCCAGATGTTGTGGCTTTCGCGCAATCCGTTGAAGCTGATCGAGGCGCTGGAGGAGACGGAATCCGGCACATTGTTATCCGGCAGCAGCGAGCTGGCGCCCAGTCCGAGCGCCACCAGGGCGGCGAGATTGCGGTTCTCGGAAGCGATGTCGTCGAACTGTTCAGAACTGATCAGCGTGCTGACGACGTTCGAATCGGTCTGGATTTCGAGGGCGTCCGCGCGTACCGTCACCGATTCACCAACCGTGCCGATAGGCAGGGAGAGGTCGGAACGAACCGTCTGCGAGACATTCACCACCACACCTGTCTGCACGATGGTTTCGAATCCCTTCGCGCTGACCGTCAGATCGTAGGTGCCGATGTTCAGACCGGGAAAATTGTAGGTGCCGGAGGCATTGGTCTCGACGGTTGCGGTGAAACCCGTACTTTCCTGTTTGATGGTGACCTGCGCTCCCGGAATGACGGCGCCCAGTTTGTCGGTGACGGCGCCGCTGATCGAGGAGTTCTGCTGGGCGTGGCCTGCAGCGGCGCTCAGGATCAACAGGAGCGGAAGGAGAAGCGAGTGAAGGATGCGATTGCGACTGGCTGTCATAAGGTCCTCGGTCAATGTCACAAGCCGGCGTCGTGCGGACGGCTGTGCGGGTTGGTTTTTGTGTCTATCTCGGCTTTACGCGTCGAGGCGGCATCCTGAGAGCAAAGCAATGCTATGCGCCCAGCGAGCACGAGGCTCCGGGCGAACGTTCATGCGGTCGGTCTGTTGCTCGGAGGGAGCGTCCTTGGCCCGTGAAACGGTTTATTACATCGCTTTAATGCAAGGGCCGAAAATCAGTAGCGTTAGCTGGAGCCGATTCCTGGGGATGGAAGGGGTGAGCTTATCGAAAACTCGCTGCGAGGCGATCTCGCCAAAGCCGCGCGTCGCAGTTCACGGGCTAAAATCAGTGCCTTCGCGTGACTCTCGTTCGTCTGCGAGTTGCCGCAGATCTGGACGCGTAAGGAGTTCTAGGTTCCGTGATGGAGCGAAACCCTACAAGCCGGGGCAGAGCTCTGTCAAGAACTAATTTCCACCCGGGTGAAACGATTCACACCATGGTGCGTATGCTGGGAACGATTCCAATCTGGACCGCACGACAAAGGTCATGCCAATGAGTCATGTTCCGTCGAGAATGAGACGGAGGGTCGTCCACGGTCGACTCTGCCCCCAGTCCGCCGTCCTTGCGGCAGCCGGTGCGCTGATTTTCCTCGTTTGGACTCTCGCCGCGAGGGCGCAGAGCGACCCCCGCCCGGGCTTCATCGGCGACTCAGCCTGCCGCAGCTGCCACCAGCCTCAGGCCGACTCCTACGCCAACACGGCGCATCATCTGACCTCGCAACTCCCCTCTCCGCAGGCGATCCTCGGCTCGTTTCGCCCGGGAGCGAATCAGCTGGTCTTCATCCCGCCGAACAACCCCAATTCTCAACCCGAGCTGCTCTTCCGCATGCAGCTGCATGACGGAAAGTACCGCGAGGCCGCGCTCACGGGGTACCCGCCGGACCTCTTCGAGCGCAGCGCCACGATCGATCTGGTCACCGGCTCGGGACGGCGTGGCCAGACGTTCCTGACCTGGGAAGGAGACCAGCTCTTCGAACTGCCGGTGAGCTATTGGACCGAGGGCAAGCAGTGGATCAACAGCCCCGGCTACGAAGACGGCACTGCAGACTTCACCCGGCCGGTGCATCCCGGCTGCGTGGAGTGCCACGCCGGCTACCTCCAGGCGCTTTCCACAGACCCAGCCACGAATCGCTTTCGCCGCGACACTCTAGTCCCGGGAATCCCGTGCGAGACTTGCCATGGCCCGGGCGCGACCCACGCCGCGCGCCACCGCGAGGCGGCGAATCCGCAGGCGAAGCTGGCGGACGAAGCGATCGTGAATACGGCGAAGCTATCGCGCGACCGCCAGGTGGATCTCTGCGCCTCCTGCCACAACGGCATTGCGCGGGAGCCGCGAGCGCCAGCGTTCAGCTACGTTCCCGGCGCGCCGCTCGCCAACTTCTTCAAGCCGCTCGAGGTCGCCGTCTCCGATCATCCGGACGTGCATGGCAACCAGGTCGGCCTCCTCGAACGCAGCCGCTGTTTCCAGGAGTCGCCCGCGATGACCTGTTCCACCTGTCACGATACGCACGCGCCGGAGCGTGCAGCGGCCAGCTACGCCGAACGATGCCTAGGTTGTCACGCCTGGCAGTCCTGCAAGGTCGCCCGGAAAATGGGTCCCCACTCCCAAGGCCAGTGCATCGATTGCCATATGCCGGTTGAACAGACGAATGTCATCATCTCCCGCACCCAAGGCAAAGAGTTGCACGCTCACATGCGCAACCACTGGATTCGGATCTATTCCCAACCTTCCGCTCCTCAGGCTTCTGCGGCACTGCGTTAATGTGCCGACGGTTTGGTCCAGCGGCGATTCGAGCGGAGGCGGGAGGTTGGGTCCACGCAGCCAGGGCGCGAGTTTTCTCAGGCCCCGGCTGGGATCGATCGCTGTTGCAATCGGGTTAGGGCGTAATCTGGAGCAGCAGCAGTTTGTCCGTCACCGTAATCGCCGGGCTCGAGCCCCCGGTGAAGGTTACCGGGTTGGCTGCGCCCGTATTGTCCCACTGATAACCGGCGACTTGATAATTGGCGGGTAGTGTCAACTGGACATTTTCAGGTGTCACGTTGATCGCAGTTGAAGTTGCTAAGTTATAGGAACTCTCCTCCAGCCACAACGCCAGATAATATACACCGTTTCTTTTCTGCAGCAGAAGATGATGGAGATTCGTATCACCACCCTTGAGCGTGTAAGTCAGCGCAGTCGGCTGGAAAGACGCTCCAGGATCAGACAGCAAACCGGTGAGATGGGAGATGGCGGCCACGGCTGGCTTGGCCGTCCAGTCCGCAGCATAGAGACCGTAATCCTCGCCTCCGACAGAGACCAACTCGTAAAGATAAGTGCGCTTGATATTGGCGAGCCACTGCTGAAGAATCAGTCGCGGCAAGTACACCGCGGAGATGGACTGCGGAACGGAGCCAACGACCGTGGAATCATTGGTGTATCCCGTCTCGGTCGTAACCACCGGCAGTCCCGGCGCAACGAAGGCAAGATTGTCCATCTGCCACGCGATCCCGCCGTAGCCATTCCCCTCAGCGTCCGGCGCACCCCATCCCGTGGTTCCGGGATTCTGGCCACCAGGATAGTTATGAAGGTTGCCGTAGTCGATGTAGGCACTCATGTTCCCGAGTGCAGGGTAGGAAGTCTGTTGGACCAGCGAAGGTCCGAACACCGGATACGCCGGGGAGATGGCTCCCTTGCGAACCGTGGCGGAAAGTTGGGTCACTGCCTGAGTCAGAGGAGTCACCCAGTTCGCAATGCCATTGTTATCGTACTCATTGGGATTCTCGAAGTCTTCAAAGCATTGCGCCATCTGCTGCGGGTAAGACTGCCACAACGCGGTTGTTTGTCCAACAGTGGTCAGAAAGCTGCTCTTGATGCCAGCTTGTCCGAGTTGGTTATGCTCCGTAAAGTAGCCCGGCCACGTAGACGACGGAGCCTCCAGCGCATCGCGGACATGTCGCACTCCGAGCGTCTGCAGTGCACTTTGAACGAGAGCAAAGTTTTGATAGGGCGTGCCGAGAAAACCAAGATGAACATTCACGCCGATCGAATCGACGAGGGAATCGGCCTGAGCGGGAGTCTCGGTATAAGTTGAAGAATTGCTCGAAACGATCACTTGCGCCGAAGCAACCGGACCGAGGACCCCGTTTATTGCAGCAGCGGCCTGAATCGATGTGGTCGTTCCCGGCGTTCCCACGACGAACGAAGAACTATAGAGATGGGAGGATGTGGTGGGCGTGGTTCCGTCCGTCGTGTAGAAAACCGGCGTACTTGGAACCACGGTCGTGAGCGTGACTTTCGGGGCTGCAGCATAGGTTCCCGCACCCGGAATGATCGAAGGAGTCGGAGGCACGATGCTATAGGTCGCAACCGTCGTTGGACTTTGAGTGTAGCCAGTCGCAACCATGATGGCTTGGACGGAACCACTCACGCCGATCTGAATCGTTTGTCCCGCGTAGGTATTCGACAGCGACGTCGGGACCTGTCCGTTGGTCGTGAAATGGATGGTCGCGCCGGCCGGCGGGGTCCCAAACGTTACGGTTTGAACAGAATTGTAGGTTCCTGGTGCGGGAGAGATCGTAGGCGCCGGGAGAACCGGAGCGACTGTGTAGACTTCTCGCGTGATAGCACTGCTGACGCCATTGAGAACCGCAATGGCCCGGATCCTCCAGGTCAACTCGGCGGTCGGCATGGACAGCGGCCCGACGTAGAGCGCGGAAGAAGTCGTCGGCGTCGAATCGTCTGTGGTGTAGTAAATGCTTGTTCCAGCGGTGCTACTGGAAAGTGTGATGATCTGCCCGGTGGTGTAGGTTCCTGCGGCCGGCGAAAGAGTTGGAGCTGTAGGAGTAACGACGACGGTCTGTCCGGCCCCCGGTGGAAGGCCTGCTTTCATGCTTGCAGAGGCGGCGCCTGCACGCATGGATCCCGTTGCAAATAAGCAAACCGCGAGCGCCCCGGCAAGCGCGGCCCGCAACACTGATAACTTTCTTGATTCGGAGTGGTAGCACATGATATTCCCTCGGAGAAGTGGTGAACGAGTGCGTCTCTGGACCTTTGGCGTGCGACCAGGCGCCTCTTTTTTGGTGTCGGACTGCTTGTCCTGAACCCTAGAGCGGGGTTATCAGAACGGAAATAGCTCAAAGGTGTTAGGCGCGACCCTCTGCACCTGCAGGAGGGACGGTGGGGCGGCCGGAGATCAAAGAAGGGGAGAGAGCGTGTCAGAATTACGATTCAAGGGACGAGGTACGCAGTTCTCTCCGATTGGACACGACGCGAAGGCTGGACCTTTGCGGTTTGCGGGGCAGGGCAGGGCAGCACAGCAAACGAGCAACAGGGCAGGAGCAAACATGCTGGTTTTGCTGTGGCGCAGCAAGCAGGCGTGACCGTGCATCGTACAGGGGACCTCGCAATTTCCCGCATTGATCCCTCTCCGAAACAGGGGAGTGGAGGAAGACGGCTCAGCGAGCAGCCCACTCGGTGGAGGTCAGGATTGCGGAGAATGTCGTTGAGGCCATTACAGCACATGCACGAAGGCTGCGATGGTTAATTTTCGAGAATGCGTCTCAGATGACGGTTACGTGAACCGGGTTGCTTCCGGCTTGCACCAGCAGCCGTCTGCAATGATCCCGTGCGATGCTGAGCAACGTCCCTCAAGGGCGGCAGAACACCCGCAAATTGAGCAAATCAGGGCGTAATCTTGAGCACCAGAAGCTTTTCCGTTACCGTTAGAGGAACTGGCGTTCCCGCCGTGGACGTGCTTTGGGTTACCGACCCGGTCGCATCCCAAAGATTTTCGGTTACCTCATAGCCGCTGGGTAATTGCAGTGACACAGCCTCAGGGGTTACCGCCGTGACGGTTGCCGAGTTTGGATCATACGAGCTCTCCTCCAGCCAGAGTGCGAGATAGAAGGAGCCATCCCGCTTCTGCATCAGGAGATGGTGGAGATTTGTATCGCCGCCCTGAATTGCGTAGTTCAGCGAGGCAGGCTGGAAGGCGGGCCCGGGATCGGCCAGCAGGTGCAGCAGGTTGGAAACAGCGTAGAAGCCCGGCTTTGCGCTCCAGTCCGCGCGGAACAACCCATAATCCTGCCCCTCTTCCGAGATCAGCTCGTAGAGGTAGGTGCGCTTGATCCCGTACAGCCACTGTTGCAGAAGGAGGCGCGGCAAGTAAACCGCGGAGACCGCTTCGGGAACAGAGTCCTGCTGGCTGAGGTCGTTGTTGTATCCGGTCTCAGTGGAAACCGCCGGCAGTCCTGGAGAGTCGATCTTGAGCAGATCGAGCTGCCACGCCATGGATCCGTAGTTGTTGCCTTCGGCGTCCGGCGCGCCCCAACCGTTGGTTCCAGGATTTCTTCCCCCGAGATAGTTGTGCATATTCCCGTAGTCGAAGTCCTGGTGGACGTCGCCCAGTATCGGAAAGGATGCTGCATTTGTGAGCGAAGGTCCATAGACCGGATACTGCGGAGACACCGTGCCGCCCCGGACGGTTGCCGACAGCAGGGAGATCTCGGACGTCAGCTGGGCCGGCCAGTCCATAATTCCGCGATTATCGTATTCGTTGGGACCTTCATATCCTTCGAAACACTGTGACATCAGTTGCGGGTAGGACAGGAAGAGATCCGCCGTCTGCCCCACGTCGGTGATGAAGAGGCTCTTAATGCCGAGTTGGCCAAGCTCATTATGCTCATCGAAGTAGCCTTGCCAGGTGGCGCTCAGCGGCTCCAGTCCGTCGCGGATATGGCGAATCCCGAGAGCCTGCAGACCGCTCTGTACCTGCGCAAAATCGACGTACGGCGTATCGAGAAAGCCGAGATGCACATTGATTCCCGCGGAATCGACGATGCTGTCCGCTGGCACTGCGAGTTCGCTGTTCTCTGGTCCGGCACTGCTGATGGTGAATGCCTGACTGTCAACCGCATTCAAACTCGCGCCTGAGGCCACGAGCCTATAGGTTCCTGCAACCGTGATCGAGACGGCGCTGAACGTCGCCACCCCGTTGACCGGGGTCGCCGAGAGCATGCCGGTGAGCCCCGTTCCGCTGGCGAGCGAAAGCGAAATGGTGTTGGTTGCGGACGAGAGAACGTGCCCTGACGCGTCCTCAACTTCAACCTGAATCGCAGGCGCGATGGGAGCTCCGGCAACGGCATTGCCGGGCTGAACCTGGAAAACCAACTGAGGCGAAGAAGCAGGCGGAGTTCCGGTGGTTCCGGCGGAACCCGTGATGGGAGTACCGATTGTCTGGCATCCGGTGCCGCAGGTGATCGCGGCGATGAGTGTGAACAGTCCCGAGTACTTTGGAGTGTGAATGGCCCGACCATGTCCCATGAAGATGTGCCCCAAATACTGCGAGTTCATTTAGATTGAAGGTCTTTCGTTACCAATTCCATTCCCCAGAGGTGGTAAACCGGCCCTGAGTAGGGGCAGGTCGTGACGGCGGGTACAGTAGACGCAGAGGACTCGACGCCATTGCGCCTAAACGACCGGTATGTTGCCTTCAGGTCAGTTCCGCGAGGTTGGTTGGCATTTGCAGCGATTGCCTGCGTGAGTTGCGCCGGCGACGCCACCCTGGCCGGAGCGCCGGAGCGCGGGCGCGCTTCTGTCACCAGTCCCGCCCCACCGCCGGTTGCTGTCCAGGCCGTAGCAGCGGACGCGTTCGTGGATTCGGTGGGCGTCAACGTGCATCTTGGATTTCTCGATACGCCGTATCACAACTTCGCGGAAGTGCAGCAGGCGCTGCTCGACCTCGGAGTGCGGCACATTCGGGACGGCATGGTGGAGGGCGGATGGCCCGGGTACTTTTCGGAGCACAACAGCCTCGGCGCGCACGGCATCAAGACCGTCTTCATCACGGATGTGGGTCAGACGGCGGCCACTTTTCAGTCTTACCCGCAGCGCATGAACCAGTGCTTTGAAGCGTATGAGGACCCGAATGAGTACGATAACCGGGGCAACTCGCATTGGGTGGAGGATCTCACCGCCCAGATGACCCTGCTCGCCGATACCGTCCGGCGGCAGCCGAACAGGTTTCCGATCTATGGCCCGTCCCTGGTGCACGCCGAATCTTTTCCAAAGCTCGGCGATGTTCACACGCTCTTTGACGACGGGAATCTGCACAACTATCTGAGCGGCCGCCACCCAGGCACGTCCGGGTGGGGCGGTCCGGACGCGGAAGGCCATGCCTATGGCAGCATGCCATGGCAATTTGATCTTGCCAGAATCGATGCGCCTTCGCTACCCATCGTAAGCACCGAGACCGGCTACACCAACCAGATGTCGCTGCAAGGGCAAGGAATCCCGGAAGACGTCTCCGCGGTCTATCTGCCTCGCCTGCTGCTGGAGCAGTGGAACGCCGGCATCAAGCGCACCTACCTGTATGAACTGATCTCCGTCATGCACGAGGATTACGGTCTCTTTCGGCCGGACTGGACGGCCAAGCCGGGCTTCTACGCCGTCGCGAACTTGCTCAAGGTGCTCTCCGATCCCGGTCCCCCGTTCCGCCCGGGGAGCTTGACCTTCAGCCTGCAGGGCGGCGATGCGAATCTGCATCATCTTCTACTTCAGAAGCGAGACGGCTCCTTCTACCTGGCGCTTTGGGTGGAGCGAAGCCGCTGGGACGTTGACGCAAAGCATGCGACCCCGGTCAGTCCAGAAACCGTCCGGCTGCAACTTGCCCATCCTGCCAAGATGGATCAACTGCAATGGAATGAGTCGGGGCAGGTGAAAACCAGCAGCCTTAACCCATCGCAACCGCTGAGTCTGCAAGTCGGAGATGAACTTACCATCCTGCAGATCGCGAAGTAGGGTTAGCTATCTCTGCTCACAGGTGGCTTGCGCTCCTTCTCGGCTATCCCTCTTACGTGGGATAGAGTCGCCCGGAACCTCATGCTAGGGTGGCAGTTCGGTCGGCGGGCGCTTCGCCGCGGAGACCGCTCGGGGGCGAGCAAGACCGCTTGCTTCCGGCAACGTTCCTTCCGACTGTGGTAATCTTAGATCGCCGCCTTCGACCACCCCACGCATCGCACCGACGGAGACTCTTACGAGCGAGCTGTCGTGGAAGCAGACTTGAGGAGCCCCTGACTTATGGAACAAGAAGGTAAAAGCCTCCTTGATTTCGTCGAAGCA
>Ga0116230_10004924_pt1 | contig 13071 bp, 11 predicted proteins | sample S1TSphfallax_3_FD_88678 | JGI IMG/M metagenome (GOLD analysis project Ga0116230, IMG submission 88678) | Host-associated microbial communities from peat moss isolated from Minnesota, USA - S1T2_Fd - Sphagnum fallax MG | ecosystem: Host-associated > Plants > Peat moss > Unclassified | place...
GCGGTTAAGTGTGCGACGGGCGCAACGTGCGCGGATAGGCGGATCGAACCGGCGGAATTCCCGTCGATCGATACGCGCGGGCTGTTAGAAAATGATGCGGAACTGCTGGTTCGTGGGCATCCAGAAAAAGCGCCTCTCTCGAGAATTGATTACGATATCAACGCCCTAACACTACAAGCCGTCGAGTGCGATGCAGTCCTCTTGGGTGCAGCCGAATCAGCCTATTGCTATAGAATCCAGTTCTCACCTGCCTATCCTCTTCCGGACTTTAACTACCTCAGCGGCTCACCGGTATTCGCGCATTTTACCTTTGATGGAATTCCACAGTACGTGTTAGTTGGGATCCTATTGCGAGCGAGCGGGCGTGAGCGCCTCGGCCGGTTCCTGTCGGTGGAAATTATGAAGCCTGGGCTTGATGCGCTGGATGGTGAGAAAGCCAGGACAATGGCAATCGGTGAGGTAGTGCATACGATATCGCCACTACCCTGACGCACAAACTTCAGGAAGACGCGGCGCACGTGGATTGTAGCTGGCAGATGGAGGTTCCGTTCAAGCCACGCCTGCGCTTTTTTTGCGGTGGTAGCAGCGAACGCCGAGTGATCACCGCCGAGACGGATGATTCAAGCCGGTCGTCGACATCGCGAAGATAAGGATTGCGTAGGCCATTGGATTCTGGGTGCACCCCACTTTTGAAGCAGATGCGGCCTCGTCCAAGAGGCGAATTATCCCGATAATACTCATTGGCTCGGGAGTGTGGGCTCGTAACAGGGGGTCGGCGTTACCGCCGGGAGATGCTACCAACGCAACGTCAACATTGGGCGCGTTCGATCCCCTGTGAGACGGCCGACCCATTCGCTGGTCGCGACAACATCCGGAGAGACGGACGACGTGGCCACGATTCTCAGTAATTCTCCCAATATAGACCGATCCGCCAAGGCGCCGGGTGACGATGTTTCGCTGAGGATCCAGTCATGGTCGGCGAAATGATGCTCCTGCGCCCATTGGAGCGCCGGAAGTCCTGCTGGGGTCGCATCCTTAGCACTGATTTCAGGCAGGCCAGAATACACCGTCAAAGAATTCAACCAGCAATCTATGTTCTGTGTTCTCCAAGCAGGAAGGCGCCGAAGTTCTTCGACTGCCTGGAGGGGAACGATGGAGTGCGCACTCGTTGGTTGTCGTTCTTGATCGTATGGTCCCGTGGATGGTGCACGGAGTTGGCCTAACATGACCGTGGCCGCGGCCTCGTCTATACCTTGTGAGCGTAAAAACCCTTTAAAGCCGGGTTGTTCAAGTTTTCGCCAATCTCATGCAAGCCCATGATTCCGGCTCGATGTGACCGGCTCCGAGCCTCGTTATGCACAGGCTTATCAACCGTGTCTGTGAATATCAGTCGAGCCCTCACGACGCCGGAGAGTTCAGACACAGCTCAGGCGCCGACGGAATCACTGACAGTGATCCAGTGGCCGCCGCTCCGAGGCATCAATGCGACACATCGCTCTTGAGTGCAGCTTGAGAACTGCGCGTCGTGCACGTCATGCCGAACTTCGCCGCAACCCGATGCACTTGAGCCTCGGCGAGGCCCTGAAGCTCCCCCACATCCTGGCCTCCGTAGTCGGTGACGATGCACCATCGACCGTTCGCCTCCCGCACGCAGACCGACTTGTATTGCCGCCGCCAAACGTTTTGCATTTCTTCGGGTGGCATACCGGCCGCGCCTTGTATTACCTAGTTCCCGGCTTCAGGCGCTGCTCTTTCTATCTCGCGCTTGCGAATTCGGCCAAGACAAGGTCCGGATCGCGATGTGAAAACATGTGCTCGATGGCGTTTCGCCAGAGTGCCACATTGTAACTGGCAGGGCTGGCCTTGAGCCGGTAATATTGGCCATCGGGCTCCCCGTGTTTATGATCCATGACGAGTATGCGCGTTGGGCTCAACGGAAACAGGACGCTGACGTCGGGATCGTTGAGTCCGTGAAAAGCGAGGGTGGGATGGATGAAAACTACCGGATTGTCCGTTGTAATAAAGACCGGCGCATCCGAAAACACCACGGACCACCGCATGGCTTTGAACTTCTCAGCGAGAGAGCGTGGGGCGGCGACTCTATCGATCCAGTATCGTTTCACATCCTCTTCGTCTGCATTGCGAAAGTCGTTCCAGTCGCTGTAATCGATCTTAAGCACGCGTCCACTCTGTTCGATGGTGTCTGGTAGCTCTGGAAGCTGGTCGAAAAACGCCACGACCTGCTTGTGAAGGTCTTTCGCATTGTCTAGTTGGGTTGGATTGCGGAGATACATGGTGGCGGCCAGAAGTGAGACCATCTTGCGCAAGGCTTCATGTTGCAGAGGAGCAAAATCAGTGGTGAGCTGGCACCAGCCGGGCTGTCCAAACCATTGCTCAATCTTCGATAGCCGTTGCTCGAACGAATAGTCCCGAGTCCCATCGTCGTTCTCGGGCGAGTAAAGATAGAATTTGACGGCCACCTTGTCGATCGGTTTGAGTTCCGGATCGCCCACGGTCTTGCCGAAGCGCCAAATCTTTTCACTCTCGACCGGTTCAGCGGCGAAATGTCTCATGTAGGATTTTGGGACCCAGTGGCTTCGCTTTGGCTTTTGCATTTCGGGGATGGTGGATTGGGCTAATGGAGAACTCGTGCATTTGTCGGTCCGCAGGGCGTATCTGTGCTAATTGAGTGTGTCATGGCTTGACGCGAAAAAATCAGCCCATGAGGCCAGAGTAAGGTACAGTTACAAGGTTGAAGAGTCTGCGAAAGAAACGGATGGGGATCGATGAATGCCCCGATATCATCCGAATCATAATCGGTAGCCGTGTTCGCAACGTGCAGTTGTCGATGGTCCTTCTACACAGCATGGGACCCGGTTGATCGATTCTTCGATTCCTCGGCTAGGTTTCGTATTCTCAAGTCGGTTCCCCTGTTGTGCGATCTCTGTACTTGATAAGTCCCTGCCTGACTTATCCAATTGACCGACGGTCTCGGCTAAATGCAGCGCGGCATCACATGGAATTTCGGCGCGCTCCAACGCCTCGGACGTATCCCGATTTTAGCAAGAACCTCGGGCACGTAGTCGTAGGTCGGTACGGCTCCCTCAAGGCCGTCGACGTCGATCCATATTGCACCGACCTTTAGATCGAGCGCGCAAACCTCATGCTGGCAATGCATGTGGTACAGCAAGATCACCTTGACTGAGGTCATCTGATCGAACGGCTGTCCAACGAGCACGGAACCGACGAACCTGCCGTCGCTGCCGCGAAAATCAGCGCCCGCTTCCTCGTTCAGTTCGCGCTGGCCGGCTTCGAGCGGCTCCTCGCCTGCCTTGATACCACCCTTTGAGATACCGTACGACCCTTGATCCTGCAGCAGGAGAACCTGCCGGCGGCCGATGGATTGTCTAGTGACCAGAAGTGCTGCGGAAGCCTCATGCATGATCGTCTTTTGATCAAGCTTCGCCAGTGGACTGATCTGATCGCGTTCTGCGGAATCGAGGTCATAGAGGAAATCAAAATACCGCAGTGCACTGGCGTATATAGGCGACTCCGCCGAGAACTGCAGGACGCGTTCACGCTCGATCTGCTCGCCGGTATTGTATGTCTGCAGAAAGATTTCTCGATCCGTCAGCATGAACCGCCAGGACGGATCATGACGGTGAAAATGCAGCGGACGCAGGTTCGGCAGGAGGGATTTCACGATCAATACCTCATCGTGGGCTTCGCTGAACTGACGCGCCGCATCTTCAGCTGAACGATCCCAGAACCCTTTCTCCGCAGCCCGGCGCATCAGCCATGGAGATCGCGGGTGATGCAGAAGCACTTGGACCGCAACTCTCGTATGGTGGGCGCGAGCGAGCAGCGGCTCCATAATCATCCCCCGAGGACCTAGCCATTCGTTTCCTTTGTTCGACAGGATCTTGACGAACTTTGCGGTCCGAACGGCCGCTACGATCACTTGCCTAGCAGATTCACGGTCCTTGTACGAACACGTTAGGCCGGCCTCGTCGATTGCGTTAAAGAAAAGGTTGTTCGCAAGCTGACGCTGCACCGTCTGTGGCGCTAACGCCTTTAGCAATGCACCGACGACTTTCCCCACCGACAATAGCAACTTGGCGGAAGTGGTAATAGAAGATGAGTCCATGGGCTTTTGACTCCTCGAAAGTCGCCGACATTGTCATGGTAGTACGAAATCGGGAACGTGTGGCCGGCTTTGATCGCTGCCCATGTTCGACGGGGGGATTCGGCCTCACTGGGTTGTCAGACGATGCTTGAGTTGCGAGAGGAAGCAGCAAATACTCTTGTAACTGGTACTGGCTCAGTCACTCAAGTGCGCATAGCGCAGCGGGTGTTGGCTGGTCGTTCCCACCGGCACGCATACGTGGAGTAACCGAAATCTGTGGATGTGGGAGGTAATAGATGACAGCCGGCCGTTACACATGTCAGCCTCGCCAAGCGACTGAGCTGGGCTAAACTGCCGATCCCCGATGCCTGCATCGAGGAGATCGATCGGCAGTTTAGCCAGCTCAAGGTCAAGGACTGGCACGGCACGTTCGGCAATCCCAAGTTGGCCGACGCCATTTGCGACAGGATCATACACAACGCGCATCGCATCAAGGTCGCATCCAAGGACTCCATGCGTAAAGAATCGACGCGGAAAAAACAGCCAGACTTGCCCGATGCCGGACAGTCTGCTATCGAAACCCCTGGCTTGCGTCGCTTCGCTCCGAGGCTGTCCGTCATGCCCGGATCAACTGTCCGCCATCGCCAGAATGCGCAATTCCTTGGGAAAGTAGAAATCTTGGGCAGTCTGGCGAAATTCGAAAGATGGCTACAGGCCAAGAGCCCAGATGCCTTGTTGGCTCTCCAAGAAACCACTAAAAAGTCTTGGTCGTGTGCAGCCGGCGCCGATTGTCTAGTTCAAACGGGTTTTAAAACCACCAAAACCGCACGGTACGATACGCTCATAACGATAGGCAAGAAGATACTCCCGGAGAACGGACAGCACCGAAGCGCCCACACTACAGGGTAGGTGAACTGGGCTCGCCGAAGTTGTCGCATAGATATCCGGGGACTGCTGGATCACTCGAACATCACCGGTGCACGGGGTGAAACGAGAAATCCACCGCCTCACGGAATCCCTCAATGCGGATCTCCGAGTCATGATGAACGCACAACATGTTCGCTGACACTGTATCGCCAAACAGATTGTTACTGTTCGAATAGAAGTTGTCTGGGTTAAAAAGGGGTGGAAGATGCCAATACATTCGGTAGTTATAGCTCGCAATGAGACGCATCAGTGATTCGGATTTTTCCAAGCGATCATTTTCGATGTAAAGGATCGGCTTGAATCGTCTCAGAAGATCCTGTCCCCCCTGAAGTACCTCGGCCTCCATGCCCTCAACGTCCACTTTGACTAAATCGACCCTCGGTAGACCAATGTACTGGTCAAGTGTGTGACACGCTACCCGACGGCCGGCCTGTTCCCCGTCGAGCGTAACGGCGCCAAAATTGAACACCGTTCTGGGGTTCAGTTCTGGCACATCAATGAATCCCGTTTGGCTGCTCATTGCAGCCCAAAAACAATCGACATTATCGATACTATTGAGAGCTAAGTTGGCGCATAGAGTCTGGAAGGGCAGGCGCTGAGGTTCGAAGGCGATGACCCGACCCAAGGGCCCCACTAAGCGCGCGAGCCCGACGGTGTGTGCGCCGATGTTTGCACCCACCTCGAGGACGATGTGCCCCGGCGCGCACATTTGGCGAAATAGCGTCATTTCCAGTGCGCTGAACTCACCGTAGTGTTCGATGGACCGCCCGATGTAATAGTCATGACGATTGTAGAGAAAATAGCCATCTCGGCCAGCGGCCAGTTGATTGAAGTCGACATTGTCAAGAAGATGAGATCGGGGCATGGCGTCCCTCCTATCAGTTACATTGAACGCAGGCCCGATCGGGCGAGCGGTTGAATGGATCGGGCAGGCGGAACCGTTGAGAACCATGCTATCGGATATATGCGTGGCCGGCCGGCAGAACAACTCGTTTCTTCACTCCAGCGACAATCGGCTGGGTAAATCGAGCATGGGTTTGTGTTGGTGTTTGGTACGCAAATACCCTCATATCCGACGATGCCAAATGGCAGTCGCGGTACGAGTCTCTCTTTCGGCTCTCCGTTGTCCGTCATTGCACGGCCCACATCCCGAGCGTGCCCAAGCTCGCCGCCAATTGAAGCCGCGCATTTCGCCATTCCATTTGCGCCTCTATTTTTTCCTGTTCGGACTTGGACAACGCGGTTTGGGAATTCAGTATCTCAAGAATGTTCCCCACGCCCAACCGATATCGATGCTGAGCAGCGGTAAACGCACGTTCGGCGCTTTGTTGTATCGCACCGGTATTGCGTAGGTTCTCGGTGTCGGATCGCAGAGTCTGCACGCTTGACCACACGCCGATTGCCACTTGTCGTTGCGCCTCGCGCAATCCCTGTTCTTGCAGATCCGCTTGGGCTTCGGCTTGCTGAATCTGGTACCTACGATTGACACCGTCAAGCAGCGGAATCTCAATTTTCACCCCGATATAACTGTCTCGCGTTTGGGCGGGGAGGGCGGGTTGTCCAAGGCTTGCGCTAACAGGTTCACTCGACCGATCGGCTTCACCGGCTAATTTGAATACCGGTAGACCGCGAGCGCGGGCGAATTTGACATTGGCAAGGGCCGCCTGCCACTGGGCGGCGGCAGCCAAGACTCTGGGATGGTTTCGCTTGGCATCATCTAAAAGGTCCCGGACCGCTTGAACAAAGTGGGTATCGGGAGGTGTTTCCCATTCCATTTCGGGTAAGGTGAGTTCGTCATCCGCGTCGAGGCTCATGTCAACCGCGAGTACGCCGATTGCCGTGCGCAACTCGCCTTCTGCTTTTACGCGCTCGTAGATCGCTTGCGCAAGCGCCGTGTCAGCTTGGAGCTGGTCGGTGATGGGCGCGACCCCTTTAGCGACGCGCTCGGCCGCCGCATTCACGTTTTCTTGAGCGAAGGATTCGATACGTCGCTTCGACAGAACGTCCGCATTGGCGGCCTGAGCACCGAAATACGCTTTGGCCGTGCTCGCAAAAGTGGACTGAAGCGTGGCGTTTTCGTTTGCTTGAGCCGCCAACAACAGTTCTCGGGTGTTTTGCAGAGCAGACGACCGTGCCCCAAAATCATAGAACACCCAACCCAGTGCGAGGGCCTCGTCATTGACCGCCTTGGTGAAGTTGGAGCGCAATTGTGGATCCCCCGAGACTTCGGTGCTGTTGTGCTGATAGGAATACTTGACGCTCGCATCGAGGGAGGGTAAGTACGCAGATTTCGCAATTCCCACGCTCGCCGCCGCCGCTTTGGTGCTTGCCCACGCCGCTCGTGTCTTCGGATCTTCACACAGAGCACGTTCAATGGCATCAAACAGTAAAAGGGGCGTTGGACTCGTGTGTGGCCGACAATCGTCCGGGTAATGGTTGGTGGACAATGGGGCAGCTTGGGAAGCGGGTAAAGGATCATCGGCGGCCCGTGACTCGCTGGCAACAGCGGTGCGATTTACCATGAAGAGTAGAAGGCATAAAAAACCGATCCTGCCTATCCTCCTCCGATTCTGGCGCATTTTAGAGTCACTTTCCCTGTGTCGAGAGTGGTAATCCGCTCGATTGCCATGACCGGACAGCGCTGAAACGTTCATAGTGCGCAGACCGCCCGGAGGCGCATGCGAGGCGGGGTGTGCGGAATGATTGCTTGCGTCATTCCAAGTGTCTCGAAACCCATTGGAGGACTGCATCGTGCTCGATTTTAAGTTGGATTCGGATTCTGTATCCGGGAGCCAATTCGCCTCCTTCGCGCCCGGCACGTTCATTCAGACTACCGTTCCCTCAGACTTTCACGGGCGGTTTGTATCAATGGGCTAAGGAAGTACTGCCAAACCGATTGATGTCCTGTTTTGATTTCCGCCGTGACCTCCATGCCAGGCGATAAATTGACCCACTTATTGCCTACCTGAAATCGGTTGCTGGGAATCCGTAGGCGTGTAGCAAAAACCAGGCCGAGCTTTTTATCGGAAAGCGCATCATTAGAAACCTTGATGACAGTGGCTGGTAGATACCCAAAGCGTGTATACGGGAAGGTGGCAATCTTGACGATTGCGCTCTGCCCGGGGTTGACGAATCCAATGTCTTTGTTGCTGATGTGCGCCTCGACTTCCAAGGTATCGTCGGGGACTATTTCCATGACCGTCTGGCCGCTGCTGACCACGCCGCCGGTGGTGTGCACGCTTAGTTGCTGAACGATACCGGCGACGGGGCTTTTTATCTGCATGAGCCCGCGCCGGGCATCCGCCTTGGTCGCCTCGTTTTGGGTCTGCGCGGCGGCCTCCTCCGCTTTATTTAGCGTTTCCAATTGCTCACGACGGAACGTGGCGGCCGCCGCCTCAATGTCCTGCCGCTGCACATCGATACTGGCGGCCAGCTCGCGTGCATGCATTTGTTGAGCGGCCAGCTCGTGACTTTCCTCGATCGCGAGTCGTTCCTTGTCGAGATAGTCGTGGGAGGAGACATACTTGCCCTTGGCAAGCTCTTTGTAATCGTCAGCCTGTTGTCGGGCGATAGGGGTTGTTTGTTGCAGCTTCGATACTTGTTCCCGTGTGCTGTCGAGGTCCGCTTCACGCTTGAGTAACTCCGCTTTAAGGGAGGCGATTCGGCGCCTAAATTCTTGAAAAGATCCATCCGCGAGTCGTTGATTGTCCGCCTGTCGCGGCGACGCTGCACCAGCTACCGTTGCGACCACGGGATCTCGATTGGTGTCCTGGGCCGTGATTAGAGCTCGGGCGCGGGCCATCGCTAGCTGCGCCTCGAGCTTGCTGGCCGTCGCCTTGTCGGCGTCGGCGCCAGCCTGAGTGGGATCTAAGTCAACCAGTACTTGCCCGGGTACGACTCGCTGGCCATTGTCGACCCCAATATGACGCACAACCCCGGTTGCAGCCGCTTGGATGAGTTTGATGTTGGCATTTGGGAGAAGTTGACCGGGTGCGATTGCCACGATATCCAACTGACCGAATACCGCAATTGCGACGGTCAGCAGCGCGGCTGCCATGATCACTCGGGCAGTCCAAAAGGCAGCCGGATGCGGTGGCGTATCCGTAATTTCGAGATGCGCCGGCAGAAACTCAAGTTCATACGGAATTCTGGCAACCGTGCCTGCCGTCAATCGATCTTTCCATGATTGGCGTAGGACGACAAGATAATGTGCCAGGAGATCGCCCTCGAACAATTTTGATCGTATTGGTGACATTGGCGATTAAGCGCCTTGATTCTGGAGGGACACGAGGTTCGCGTAATACCCACGCCGGGCGACCAGCTCGTCGTGATGTCCAGATTCAACGACCTGGCCATTGTCCATGGCCAGAATCCGGTCTGCGTGACGGACCGCCGAAAGACGGTGCGCTACGATGATGACGGTCCGTCCGCTCACGATATGTTTCATGTTGGATTGGATGACACGCTCCGTTTCATAGTCCAGAGCCCCCGTCGCTTCGTCGAAGACGAGGATCCGCGGGTTGCTGAGAAGGGCTCGCGCGATCGCGATGCGTTGCTTTTGCCCTCCCGATAGGCCGGAGCCATTTTCGCCTACTCGAGTGTCGTAACCCTCCGGCAGCTTGGTAATCACATCGTGGACACCCGCAAGGTGGGCCACCTCGATGATGCGATCGAGCGGCGCGCCCGGGTCGGTCAGTGCGATGTTGTCCCGTACGCTTCGGTTGAACAGTAGATTCTCCTGCAATACGACGCCGACTTGACGGCGAAGCCATGCGGGATCACACAGCGCAAGATCGTGGCCGTCAATCGTGATCTGTCCTTGTTCGGGTAGATAAAGCCGCTGGAGTAGCTTGGTCAGCGTGCTCTTTCCGGACCCGGATCGCCCCACGATCCCCACGATTTGACCCGGGGCGATCGCGAAGTTGATGGCCCGCAAAATCCACGGCGAGTCCGTTCGATATCGGAAGTGAATGTCTTTAAACTCAATCCGGCCCTCGATTTTGGGTAGGGCTTGGCGGCTCAGTGCCATTTCCGTCCGCGTATTGAGGATATCCCCAAGGCGCTGGATCGATATGCCCACCTGTTGAAAGTCCTGCCAGAGCTGTGCCAGGCGAAGCACAGGGCCCGATACTCGCTGTGCCATCATGTTAAATGCAACGAGCTCGCCCACCGTCAACTTGCCACTAATGACCAGTCGTGCTCCCAAGAACAGGGTCAACACGGAAACCAGCTTGCCGGTCAATTGCACCAACTGTTGCCCGACATTGGCCAGTGTCGAGACTCGAAAGCCGGCGCTAACATAGGCGGCGAGTTGGTTGTCCCAGTGACGGGTAAATTGGGGCTCGACCGCCATGGCCTTGACCGTTTCCATTCCAGCGATCGTTTCGACCAGCATGGAATGATTGTCAGCGCTGCGCGCAAATTTCTGGTTGAGACGCTGACGAAAAACGGGATTCAGGAGCGCCGATATGGCCGCATACACGGGAAGTGACGCAACAACGACTACGGTAAGCCATAGCGAATAGAGGCACATTATGCCGACAAAGAAGAACGAGAATACAAAGTCAATCAGCGACGTAAGGGCTTGTCCGGTCAGAAAGCTGCGAATGCTTTCGAGCTCACGGACGCGCGTCACGGTATCTCCCACCCGTCGGGCCTCGAAATATCCCAGCGGGAGGGCGAGCAGGTGGCGAAACAGTCGCGCACCCAATTCGACGTCCATACGGCTGGTTGTGTGAGCGAGAATATAGTTGCGCAGCCCCGTAAGCGCCGTTTCGCAAACCGTGCTCAGCAGAAGTACGCCACATACGACATTCAGCGTGCTGAAAGCCTGATTGACCAGGACCTTGTCCATGACCACTTGGAACATCAGCGGCGCCATTAAGGCAAAGAGCTGCAAGGTCGCCGAGAGAAGCAACACTTCGACGAGAAACCGACGATACTTGACGACTGCCGGAATGAACCAAGATACGTCGAAGCGCATCAGATCGCCGGCGATTGATGCCCGGGAGGCAATGAGTATCGCGCGACCGCCAGATCGCTGCAGGACCTGCGACACGGGGATCACGTGTGGAGTACCGTCGTCCGCCTCTTGAATCAGCGCGCGGCCGTCATCCGCAATTCGTGCGACGATGAAATGTCGGTGACCTTCATCGAGTAGGAGCGCGGGTAGGGGCAGTTTCGCGAGTCGAGCAGCGCTCGTCTCTACGCGGCGGGCTCTGAGGCCGAGTGACTTAGCCGCCAGTAGAAGATCGCGGTCCGAAAATGGCGTCCCTTCAGGGAGAGCCGCCCGATGCCGCAGTTGTTCGGCATCTGCGGCAACCCCGTGAAATTGGGCAATGACTAAAAGACACCGTAGGCCACAGTCTTCAGCGCTCGCAGGGTTCTGTTCAGGAACCGCGAGGCCATTCGTATGCAGGTGGGGTTGATACATTTTTGCCCGATTGACAATGATTAACGGGCAATGCCCATGAGATTTCGCGTCCTTAAGGAAAGCGTCAGGCGCAACACGATCGTCATCGCGGTCCTGACCGGCGGCCGACTTCTGTATTCCATTGAACAGCTACCAGGGAGCGCCGAGCGCCTAAATCCACGCTTGACAGCACACTATTGCTATTGGGTCGGCACTGGAGCCTTTAAAAAAAACCCGGTCATGGGGAAGCCGATAGCGCGAAGCGCATATTTTCTGAAGCAATACTGTGTTGATCCGCTTGCGGGTCACGACCCTTCCCCTGATGCCACCGTAGCAGAAGCATGGCAGAGAAAGAATACTCGCTGGGAACGATGCGAGCGAGAGCAAGAAAAATATTTTTATCTGGCGTGAGGGTATTTGGGGGCAGATGTCGCTTTGCAGCGGATTGCGTTTATCTTTTGAGATCGTCGATCACTCTGCAATGAATCATGTTGGTAAAAGTGTTGGCGATCCGCGTGAGCGCTCGACACCAGATTACATTTGAAATGTAGATGGCGAACGAAGCCCATAGACATGCGAAATGGTGATTGCGGCGCGGTCAATCGCGAGTGAAAGCGTGTTGACTACGGACGGATAACGAGGGGATGTCATGTTTCTGTCGTTGACGAGACAGGCACGATTAAGTTAGCGTCGCGTTGCATCGCAATACGTCATGGGCATAGGGAACTAGCCGTTAATAAAAAAATCGTGCGAGGGGCGCGCGAATGGATCTTCGCATCTACCCCATCTGAGAAATCTTTCGTAACTCGGCGGTCTGTAATATTGGTCCGCTCGCGCAGAGCATTTGTTCACTCATTGCGTATGCGGATGGCAATGCCCCCGATCACAGGTGAGCCGTCGATTGATTAAAGGAAAGTCTCAATGACGACAGTCAGTAGCGGGCAGACGCAGAACGTGTCAGCTGGCCAAACGGTCAGTGGAACGATCGTTCTCAGCGGTGGAGTAGAGTACGTGTCCTCGGGAGGGACGGCGGACGCCACGGCGCTGAGCGGTGTCATTGACGACTATGGCGTTGTCAGTGGGGCGGTGGTGTACGCCGGTGGAACGGAATTCGTCTTTTCGGGTGGAGTGGATTCCGCCGCCACGGTATCGAGTGGCGGGTCCCAATACGTTTCGTCGGGTGGCCATGCAATCTCAGCGATGCTGACTGGCTACGCCAATCAGTATGTCGCGAGCGGGGCGGTCACAACGGGATCAATCGAGTCGGGGTTCGGCAACAACCAGTACCTGTCGAGCGGTGCCGTGGCGAGCGGCACGGTACTTTCAGGCCAAAATGACTTTCAAACGGTGTCGAGCGGTGCGACCGCGATTGGCACCACCATGTACACCGGCCAGACGTCGTATTACAGCGAACAATTTCTCTATGGCTCCGCGAGCAACACGACGGTCGAAGCGTATGCGGTGCAGAACGTCTACGCCGGCGTCGCTGTCAACACCACCGTTACGAACGCTGGCATGGAGTATGTCTATGGCGGCAGTACCGTTTCCGCAACAATCTCCTCCGGCGGCGTTGAATACGTGTCCGGTGGCACGGCCAGTGCGACCA
>Ga0116230_10004925_pt1 | contig 13070 bp, 14 predicted proteins | sample S1TSphfallax_3_FD_88678 | JGI IMG/M metagenome (GOLD analysis project Ga0116230, IMG submission 88678) | Host-associated microbial communities from peat moss isolated from Minnesota, USA - S1T2_Fd - Sphagnum fallax MG | ecosystem: Host-associated > Plants > Peat moss > Unclassified | place...
ACAGATAAGTGGTCCAGGTCCTACTGAACCTGTCCTCAGAGTCATCATACCCATTACACAATTACATCAACTTAGGCAACTAGGACTCATCAGCTATTTGGATTTCTAAACTCAGCAGCACAATATTCTCCTTTCAGAACAGACACCTTGGTGAACTGGAGATCTGTCATAGACTCACCAGGAAAACAATTCTCCATTTAGAATCCATGACCACAATCTGTCAACAAATCTTCAACTGCCCACTTCCTTTGACATTTGAGAGCCCAGCTCTTCTTCTAAGAGTTTGAGAATCAATAAATTGAAAATACTAAAATAGAAATACATCTTTTCTGACATATACCAAAAATGAACATAATTATCCACTGCACAGGTGGTGAACCATAGCAAGGAATTGAATAGCATGCATTTTGCAAGTTCAGAACAGCAATCCCAACGAATTCAGTGAAGAATCCTGTCAAGACCATCTGACATTCAGCCATAAACCAAAGCCCTAAACCCTGAACTTACACTCTTCCCAAGGTGTTGGTTGAAAAACAGCATGACTTACACAAAGTTTTGGTACAAGGGACCTGGTCTTTTTACAAATGTGAAAACTCGAACTGCCAAAAAAATTGAGAGGCTATGTGTTTTCCCTGAATAAATCTTTCCAATTGTCAAACCTACTTGATTACAGATGTGACTGTCTCACAGCAACACTGATATTGAGGTTCAAGACCCCTTCCTAACATAAACCTATTCCAATAATGAGGGAGAGGAGATTCTTTGTAGTCTTTGTTCTCAAGGGACAGATGTTGCAGGAACAGATAATGAAAAAGGCCTAGAAGGAACTAACCTTCAATGTACAAGGCAAGAGGCTCATTGCCTGAACCACCATTGTTAGATCCTGGTTAGATCATGCTGGTGATGAGGCCTTTGTTGGAAGCTGGCTTTACACCACCATTTCTCAGACCCACATGATTACACCTAACACATAAGGTGGGAATGTCATGATGAGAGATGTGGCTCTTGTTGCTGGTTTACATCATCTTTGTGTAACCTTAACCCACCAAGATTAAATGACTGGGTTAGGTCACAGGTTATGTCATAGCAAGGGGTGTATGGCTCTAGCAACCGGTTCTACATCATCTTTGACTAAACTCACCAGAGCTTGACCCTGGATGGGTCATTGGTTCATAATGCCACTGGCTGTGGTTGTTGGATTTACATCATCTTTGTCTAAAACTCCCCATGTTCAAATCATGTTTAGGTCATGATTAGGAGTGAGGCACATTAACTGATTTTACATCATCATGCCAAGGTCAGATAAGTCATCCATTGGGACATCCAGCCCCATCACAAGTTCATCTGATGGTTGTGATGGGTCATCGAAGTCAAACCAGGAGCCCATATCATCCTGAACCTGTGGATCCATATCTGGAACTGTTATCTCATCCATTCCTGGCAGTGGGAGTTGCGAGAGGTCAACAATAGCATCCACACTGATTCCAAGTCCTAGCTCTTCAGAGGCTGGCATTATTGGGATGGATTCCTCTACAAAGGAAACAAATTTCTGTGTTGAAATTTGTCCTGAAGTCCTATCCTTTGATACTTGGTGTTCCGTCAGTGACTTTGCAAGGAGTCCATTCACGGGTTTCAAAAGAGGCCGGGTTTTCTGCCGTGGCTTCACTTTTGTCTTCCGCTCTCCCTTGACATTTCCCAGTCTTGAGCTCTCACTGGGATGAATATTAGCATTTCCATCTCTAGCCAAGCCCCCTTTTCCATCACGATCTTGCTCACTATGTTTACCTTTAGTACTACCACCTGAGCAGTTATTAAAACCCCGTCCAGATACGTCTTCAAGAAGTGCTTCTCGTTTCTTTGCTCGTATTGGCCATGCCTCATCTTTCAATGTCATGTGCTTATCATGATCCCCTGGTGATGACTTATCCTCTACAAAATCCTTTTCCACCTTCTCCTGAGCTGTAAAATGAGCCCCTGCAAGAGCCAATCAGCATTTACACCCTTCATACCAATGGAGAGAACCATCTGAAAAGGAGTCCATCCATCATCAGAAAACATGTTTTTGAAAGAAGAAAGTATCTCCCTAGCACATGCATACATAATGGGTTGAAATCGATCCACAAATTTCATCTGGGCTCATATTTAATTTCCAGATTGAGATCTGTCTCTTGCATCTGGCCTGCATAACTTCAAGCTTTCAATTAACCCCACCTTTGAAGATTCATCTAGTGGCCAACAACAGGAGGAGTCTGCATACATTTCAACTTCAATGCAAGTTCTTTTGATACAGCTAAACTGAGAAACCCTTGAAATGTCAACTCATACTTCTCTGACCTGCTGCTAGCATTTGATAATAGTGTAGTTATTAGAGACAGGAAGGCTGTGCAAACCTGTGGCAGGAGAATCCACAGAGGGTAAGACAGGAGCCTCAGTGCTAACAACTTCTTGGGCTTTGTCAATACTGGCCTCCCTTATCTTATGAGGGATGCAGAAGAGCAGATCCCTCAGTGTAGAGTCAACAATACAGCTATGTCCTGCTTCAAAGCTTCGAACCTTCGAAATGACCCTCTTCGCAAATGCCAGTGCTGCAGCCCTTGCACCTTTCACAGGTGGTCCCTTGGATCCTCGAGAATTCTGCAAAAAAATGGAGTTTTGAGCTTCAGTTGTACAATTCCAGCAGCTTGGACCCTACAGAAGGTCAGTTATGTTCCCTTGACCAATACTTCTCAGCCAATTAGGGCTTAGAGTTCAAAGGTCTCAGTATCAAACACCAAGGGAGGAGTCAGGTTCTACTGTCCCAGGATCATTCCATCACAGGAGATTGACCAGCTATTTTACACTCACCAGTTATATAGAATCCAATACTCAACGGTTGATAAAACCATATTATGCAAATGATTTGAAATAACTCCATGGCAACCTTAAGTATGGCTACTTATAAGGGCAATGCAGAAAAAGCTCATAATAAAAGTTGCATTTTGAATACAAGTGCCAAGACTATTGAGCTTGACCAAAGGAAGGAGTCTCACCATGCGGCGTGTGTAAGCCCTTTCTACAAGCTTGTCCATAGCTAGGCGTTCACGGGCCCTGGATTAAGGTCAAATCCAAAAGAAATATTAATGTGAAAATAGTTCTCAGTACTAGAAAACAGTCTGTTGCAAGGCAACAAATCATCAAAGAATGTATGGATAACATTGTTGTGTTCACAGACCCTGATGATACTACTTCATGAGCACAGAAAGTCCAAGTAGATCCTGCACCCCAATTTGACCTAGACCAACAACTAACAGGAAAGCAAAGAAATGAGTTCAGGATTAATTTCAAAAATAGGTGAATGAAAAGACTGCACCTTTCTTCAGATCCCCTCCCAGCACACACCACTCTTTCGAGACAAGTAATCCGATCCTTATTTGAGACAACCTGCTCAACCGAAAAAAATAAAATTCCATAAACTTCAAAACTCAGCTGTGGCTGTCAGAAAGCACTCAAAAGAACAGATGTCAGCGCACAAGATCATTCCAATATATACGGAAAATGGAGACTGAGCAACCATTGAGGATGTGGCCACATTAACAACCATGATGAATGCATTGGGTACATAAGACAAGGATAGGTGCAAAAATTCTAGCATATATGGCACCTCTAGAGTCAAACTCTCATGACAGTGGCAGTGGCAATGAAAACAACATACAGCCTGGAGAGTTATAGCATGCATTTAGGTCATGACCATCTGCCAGATGCCATGGACATCAGGTTGTCTGTATATGACCAAATAATACGGTAAGCTGAATGGGTCAGCAGAACTTTAGGATAATCCTCCCCTTACAAGCAATACAGAAATCTCAAAATTTTCGCACTCAAGGGAAAGATGACAACCTGCTCTTTAAGTTTGCACTGCAGATTCCTGAGCTCCTCACAAATCTCATCATCTTCTCGTTGTGGAAGGTCAGGCTGTGGTACAACATCCATGATCAAGCTACTCTCAATCACATGACCAAGTACCTCTGTGGCCACTATGATCTAGCAGATTTTTTATCAGAAATCTTTAAAGATAAATCTTTATTCTACTATATCAAAAAAAGAAAACATCTCTCATTAATATTCAAAGAATGCTTTCTCAATTATCTAGGATACTGCAGGCCAAAAGGAAGAACCATCTCAAGGTGGATGAATGGGGAGCATGCTTACAAGTTGCTGAGGTAGAAGTCCAATGCTGTGAAGCTCCTGTGTGAGCCTGTCATCTAAGCTCATTTGATGACACTGCAACTCCCAATCTGTCATTTCAGATGCTTTCCCTGGTCCTTTGTGACTATGCTTACAAGGTGGGAAAACCCCATCACTGGTCCTGTCTCCACAGCACTCCCCACTTCTATTGGCAAGAATGTTGTCACCCTCACCTGGGTCATCATCTTTCCCAGGCACTAACCCAATACTGTCATGAGAATGACCATTGGAAACTGCAAATGTTTCAGAACGTCGTCTCTCTCTTACCCCATGGCTCCAGCTCTCAGACTCAAGGCGCCCAAAATCACCATCTGACTCACCTCCATCAAAATCAATGCACTCACTACCACTCTGGCTTCCCAGGTGTAAAGGTGACTCAGACTCTTGCAAGTGGCTTTCCCTGACAGATTCATCTTGGAACATTTCCTCAGAGGATCTAAGTGCATCCCCCTCATCTGTGCCTTCCACATTGATGAAGGCAGACATCAAACGCTGGGAGAGGGAGAAAAACTTGTGAGGAAAACCACCATTAGATCCTTGACTCCCACCATTAGTGCATCCAGTTTCAAACCTTTGAAATTTTCTTGTTGCAGAGACCCCATCAGTTTCATTGCTCCCATTCACTACACCCATGGACTTGTTGCTACCCACATCAGAGCTTGGTGACAGTTGCAGAGTACCCGAGCTTTGCATCATTTCAAACTGCAGCAAACAGAAACAAGAACTGGAGGTCATCATTCAATGCACTCAAGAGGGGTTACCATAACAAAACCAACTCACACAAAGAATCCACTAAAAGTAAATCCTCATCCTGAGATCAGAATGAATAAAGGGATAATATGATCCAAAGCTCCACAGAAAACAAACAGCCCCCCTTAAGCAGATAGAAGAACTAAACAATCCAAATTAATCAAAACACAAAAGAAGGAATCAAAAGAGCATTGCACCTTCAAAAGTTGATCACCACACAATGGGATTTGCAGTGCTGTATCATCAACCTCAAACTCTTTGGTCTGCAGGGTAGATAACATAAGCATTGTTAAAGCCACTTGAAGTTCTAAATTCTGGTGTGCCAAGAAAAGACCAAATACAAGAATATACTGCACAATAGGCTCCATATCCATGTGCAATAAACAGTGGGGCCCTCAGATGATAGACTGAGCAAATGTGGGTCACAAAACAGTCATCACAAGTTGAGTTTCAAACAGTGGGTGAAACTTGTATAAATGGATGGTACAAGGCCAAAAGTTTCAGAAAGCAGCAAACACTGTATCCCAATGCATAAATTGAAATCAAAGAAGATAAGAAACAAGAAACCTACTAGCTGATGGAGATGATCAATGTCAGCTGGATTCATGTAAGCAAAATAGGGTTCAACTTGCTTCCAGAAACCAACTGGGCTAGCATACACTGCGAGCACAAAACAGTTCCAACATCCAACAAATGATTGGCCAAACTGTAATAAGAGTTTAAAGATAAGATGCCTATTGCCTCCAGAAAGTGATGATCAGATAGTCAGAAATAGTCTGATATAACTCAATAGATCTTGCAGCACCGATAGACAACATTGATTGAAGTGGCACAAACAGTGCATTTCAACAATGCCACACACTTCATTTCATCACACCACGTCTGAAGATGCAAAATAAAAGCAGCATTTTCTCACCACTGAAATTCACAGCACTTTGAATTGCACACACAAGCTCCTCTCGATCATCATCAAAATTCCCTGCAGAAATTCAGAACTTGAAGTCATCGTTCTACCTCTGTGTTGCAGTTTGTGATTCAAGTTATATTCCCCTTTCAAATGGCAGTACCAGCCATGCACAATTTGCTTAGACTGACAATGTCCAGGAGCCTTGTAAGTGATCATTATCTGGAGGGTCTTGTCCTTAATCTCAATGTAGGCTACTGATGTCTCATTCTCTGAACAAATTGGACCAAGTGAGTCTGGAAAATTGTCTCAAAACCTCCAGTGTCTATTTGAATATTTCAGAGGAACAAGAGTCCCTGAGATAATAGCCAAAAGCTTGAATTAAAGACTCCCGCTCAAACATGATTCTCACATTGCAGAAAAACACCCCAATCTCAAAAAACATCGGGTGCATTTTCTCTTCACAAAGCAAAGAAATGAGAGAGAAAAAATGTGTTCAACTTCCAGTAACAAGAAACAGAGACCAACAGAAATGAACATGCAGGCATAAGACCTAATCTTCCAAAAACATGTGAAGTAAAGGAAGCATACCTGATAACTCTCGCCGCTGCCTTGTCACAGGCTTACGATCAACAGCATCCTTCTTCAGTGGAGGCCGTCCTGGCCTGACATATAATTACACAGGTAATAACAAGTTCAACAGTTGCAGGTCAGCTTATAGAGATCTGTGATGAGGCTGTGTCACTAAAGAGAAGCCCATACTCCTACAATTGTTAACCTCATAAGTTACATCATATCGATCATGGTTGCCAAAGGACACAAGTCTTGTCTCTTATACAAGAGACTTTCTCCATGCAGGTAACAGAGGAACAAAGATATAAACAAACACATGGAGAACATATCAAAATGGAACATCACAAATAATAATACAAACTTAGTGTGTTTTCATGATTCACCTATTAGGCTTAGCGTCAAACATTCCCCTGGCACTCATGAGCTGCTTCACACTTGATGGTACAATTTCACAAGTTTCAGGAGTAGATGCAATCACAGGAGTCACTACCCGGGGAGTGACTGACACCCTCCCAGTTCGCCCCTGCCGCCGCACGCCATCCCCTTGACATCCTTCTTCTTTCAACACAAGATGACTTTTGTTTGTAGAGAACAAAACACTGCCTGTTTTCTGACCTAAATTTTCCATTTTGGCCTCCCCCAACTCTGGCATTACCTTCTTGTTTATCTCTTTTGCTTTCTCACTGTCCTTGTCAGAATCATCACTCACTGAAGGCCCAACAGAGACAGGGGTCTGTTCAACTCGAGCTTTGCTTTGCAAAAGAGACTGGCTGCTGGACACATTGACCCGCCGTGCCAAACTTGATGCAGATATGGCAACTGGGGTAGTTGACCTAGGACCAGTTATAGTAGAACCACTCCCACTCCCCTCCTGCCTCCCTGTTCCGGATTCACCTGCTCCATTCACTTCATCCTCAGATGGGATCAAGATCCCAAGAGGTGGATTAAGATTGGCCCGCCGAGCCACACGCACCTTCTGAGGCCTTTGAATCCCCCATTGGGCCACTGGTGGTGGTGATGATGAACAGGACGGTGCTGGTCTCTTGCGATGACTGGGTCCTGAAGAGAGCTGTGCTTTGGTTGCTGGAGTTCCTAAGGGACGGTCCTGGGTCTCAAGCAAAGGTGAAGCCCGGCTTGAATGCCCAGAGGGATTGGTGCTGGAAACAGAGCTTGAACGAGGTGCTCGAGCTGATTTGGCTTTTGTTACAATAGGCAAGCTGGCTGGATGGGCTTCCTGTTGAGGACTTACCCTGCAGACATGTTTAAGGAACATCAAGAAATCACCAAAAGCTACACATTAAATAACAAAATTGAACAAGAAGTTGAGAAAAACACAAACCTCGCTTCATTCTTCAGAGAGGTACGCTCCCTCTCTGAGATTATAGAACGTTCTCCCCTTTCCCCAACAGGAACAACACCATCCAAGTCTCCCTTATTCAAACCTCGCATGTTTAACCCATTTGCTTGGGCTGATACTTCTGCTTTGTGTATGGATGTGATGCCATGCACAGGCCCTGATCTGCAAACAAAAAGTCCCTACATTAGACAGCACACTCAACAGTATTTCTTTTGTCTAGCTTCCCCCCTTAAGGATCACCAACTCATAAACCTCCAACTTGACAGCTTTCTCGGAATATAGAGTGCCAATTGAAATGGTCAATCCTGTGAGGTTTCATCTTTTTTCTGGAAGGTGGCTGAATGCGCATCAAAAGCTAGCCTCAGATGATCATGTAAATATGTGCCCATGATACACAGTCAGTCAGGCATTTGTACTTATCACATATGAAGGATCAAAGAGAATTCATGCCAAATTTTTCACAATATACAGCAAAACTGCACATCTGCTAATGCAGTATGTCTTCAAGATCACAAAAGTTTTAGCCAAAGAAGTATATCCACGAAAGCTGTAGGGTTCCTCAACTTCATCCAGTACAAACTTTCCACCACATGCAACCAAGGTGGAGTCTGCATCCAATCTTCAGAAACAGTAGCTCCATAGGTTTCAGGATCAAGTCTGACTGACTGATTTAATCACTCAGTCACAAGGGCAACAACCCTACCTAAAACCATGTCCCTCACTAGGTCGTGTGCGGCTGCTGTCAAGACTTAAGCGTTGATGTTGTGCATTCCATTTGTGGTCACGGTCTCCATCAGACATTCCATTGGCCATGGCTGCTGGAGACAGCTCAGACTTAGCACTAGAGCGCCGCCCTTTTAATTTCACCTTCTCCCCCCCTTGGTTGGTTCCTGGTAGCATCCTCTCCTTCTCTTCCACTGGCAAGGCCAGAGAGCTACTTGGCCTCAATACATCCCGCTCCCTTTCTTGTATGCCGGATGACCGATGGACACTCAAATTGCTTGGACGACCCTCCACCTGCACATCCAAAACAGCACTTACTATGTCATAATAAGCTTCCAAGAACCTCCCTCCTAAAGCTTACTGAACAAAGTTTCTGAAATACAATCTGCTGCAAGTTATATCAAGCATTCTATGGTCCAAAATACTTATTACACCCAAGGTTCAACATTACAATTAGAGACCACATATTATGACTTAGTAGTCTTTGCAAAGTCAAAAGACCCCACTACAATACCTTTGGACAATATCAGAGACACTAACATCAAATTTTGAACAAATTATACACAGCAACATATCTCTCATAAGAATAGAGAAATCTCCATTCTCACAATGAAAAAGAAACAGCAAGGTTAACTCTTCCTCAGGAACCCACAGAAAGAACCAAACAAGGGAAGGCAGAAACAAACGAAAAACGAAAAACACAGACTGGTATGAACAAAAGTGCCAGTCTCACACCTGTTCAGGGACCATCAACAGTAGTATGTATGATAGTGACTTAACTACCAAAACTTCCCTGCTGACTTCATCAGCTCCCTACAGTGGGTAAAGGTCGGTGATGAGCACCAACCTACGAACTGAGTTTCTGCTGCAATTCCGGAAGCAACGGGAAGACTCAGCCATACTAGTGGCTAGCAGCAGACCACAAGAACAATGACAAGACAAAGAAACAAAGAAAGACAGAAAGGGAAAAGAAAAACTAAAGCAAAGGACAAACAGGGAAAAACTATGAACAAGTGCGCTTACAAGAAGCTCCCCACTTACAAGGCCCAAAGCAAAATGATTCTGAAAATGCCAAAAGTGAAAATTCCAAATAGGAATTTTTCTTTAACAAGCAACCCTCTAGTTCTCTTTAGAAGAACTTTTGAAGGGTAGCCTTTTTCCTTTAGAAAGACAATAAGACTGACCATCTGGAAGACAAAAAACTTCTTACAACTACAAAGTCTCAAGAATCTGTAAAATTGACTATTGACAACCCCCAGTTTCGCAGTTATTGAGATATTGGAATGAACATGAGGCATTCTAATCATTTCAATACCTGCATACTCTGGTTGAGAGCATTTGTCAAAAACGTCACAGGATAAACCTTGAGGACTTTGTCTCACAGCTAGATCCAAGAAATTACCAGAGAAGCCTTTAGATGTACAATTCAACTCACAAGATGTTTTTGGGTATATGCCGCTACCAAAAGAGTCCTGGTTAAAGTACATGAAGTTCACAAAATCTGGAAAATCAGGAACAAAAAGATCATCCACAAACCTACGAACCAGGGACAATCTATGAAGCACAACAGGACATGTGTTACTCTTCAAGAGACACTTAATGAAATCAAACTCATAGGTAAAGAGATCGAGATTAGCCAAATAGACCACACAATTAGTACCCATGGGGATACCAATGCATTGTCTATAAACACCCTGACCAAAACAAAGAAACAAATTGTCTAATAGGAAATCCAGCCAAGAGATCAAATCTGAAGCCTCCGCAACTTTGAAGCTATGAAGATTTTCAAACAAATTGATCTCTGCTTTATTTTTCAGCCACAAAAACCTAAAGTTCAAAGCTGGTTTTTGAATTATACACAGCAACATGCATGAAAAAAATTGAATTCAGACTGGTACAAAGTCTGTCAATCAATAGAACAATAACCTGTTTTCAAAGCTCAGGATTGTAATGCTTAGGCCTCACAAAACCAAACAAATATATTTAGTTCATCATGAGGACCCTATCCAGGATACAACTTCAAAGTTCCACAGCCTAGAACAAGGGAAATGACCAACCAATAGCAAAAGTTGTAAATCTGATACTTCAGAGATAGAGTTCACAGATACACACCCGTACATCAGCCATTGATGTGCGAATTCGCTTGCTTGGATTAATACTTTTGTTTTTGTCTCCTGCTCTTGAAGCTCCACTGATGTCTGCAGTGCTGACATGATTGGTCACAGCACTTGAGATTAGTTTCCCATGTGATGCTGTTGTCATGCGTCCACTTGCAGCTGCTATGCTTGCACGCTCTTGTGTGCTACTCTCAGGTCTAGACCGCTTCTTGAACTGCAACATACTCTGGATTTTATTGAGCTTTGCCATTGCATCAGTCAGCTGCTTCACTCGTGACCTGCCATCAACAGAAGAAATTTCACTTTTTGACAAGGACAACAAACTAAAAGATCCACCAAAGAAGTTCCTGATCCATCCTGTAATCCATTCTGCACAAATTGCTCTGATGTGAATGTTGCAGCCTGAAAAGAATGGTTTGAGAAGCCGTAAATCACCTGGCTTCTTTCTCATTCTCAAGAAGCCTTTGCCGGACACGTTTCAGCTCTTCAACCCCATAAGCTTTAAGGGACTTGGACTGAGGATCATCTGTCAGTGCTCCAGTGGCCCCATTGATGACACGGCGTAAATCCAAATGGTGAGGCCTAAGGTCTATGGAAAGTGCATCCAACAACACTGCAGTTGTGGGTTGAAGATCCCCATTCTGAGATGCCACAGATGGTTTACCCCCTCCTAACAACATCACCCGACCTTCACTAGGGCCATCTCGTATGCTAATAGATTTCTCTAGACTAGAATTGAAGCTCCGGTGTCCTATTGACCCTGTGAAAGCACTTCCATCAATACTGCTAGAAGTCGTCATTTCTGACCTATGTGTGGCAGCCATGCTGCCGTCTTCCCACTGAGGCACCACAGTGGTGCCACACACTTATCCTACCTCATCAATTCCTAGATTGTAAGTCTTGATCTCTGAAACAAATCCATATGGCTACAGCTGTCTCAGTGTATCCAAACCCAAAATCAGCACCGTATATTAAGGAAAGACGTTCCCTCTCTCATCATGTGCAGAACACTGCTCATTGAGCACTTCTCATTGACATGAACCTCCGCAATGGAATCAACCTATTTATCGAGCATTCCATGCCATCATAGTGGACATCGCCACTCCCTGACTGCCACAGGTACCTAGACAATGATGCAAAATAAAAACATCATTTTAGAAACACAATCATGCCTTGCATCATATCAATCAATCACATAGTTATTGTGTGCACATCTTTTTCTCCACTGGCTCTAAAAAGTAAATGCCTCTGATATAATGTCCATAACCCCAGGCTCCTCCAAAACCTTCAACCTCTTGCTTTCTCAAGTGATCAAGGGCAGCAGCAATATTGATGGTTGATTCCAAGTCTTAGATTGTGACTGATTATGGCATATGTCATCATACAGTTTCAAGATTCAAAAGAAGAGGCAAAAGCCCAAAAACTATAGAAAGAAGAAACAAGTTCTGAAAACTATAAAACTTCTAGTGTGGCTGCAAATTTTCCATTTGCATTTTGACATGTATTAATACTACTCTTTGTGCTTTCAAGTTGAATTTGTTGGTTGATTCTATGTCATGTATCTGTACAAATTTACATTGAAAACTCCAATCCAGCTGGAATTGGGAGGTGCAGTCCATGTGGTTGGATTTTTTTTATGCACAAAGCATTGATGCTGCACTGCAAGATCCCATGCCTAGCTTGGTGTCTGGGGTTTCTATCCCTTCCAACGCAAATATTCCACCTACATTTGAGCTTCCTCCTACTGACAACACAAATACATTAAGTGGCAAAAAATTGGGGATTTTATGACAAACCCCTGGAAATTGGGAATAGGATTTGATTGTGTACAAAACACCTGGCGGAACTTCATCATCAACAAACACATACGTCCAAATTATTAGGTCTAGGTTTAGAACATCACACCCGATTGCTCATACACGGATTGGAGAGCTCAGGCATGGTAATCAAGTTAACATAAGAGGCCAAAGCACGCTGGAAAGAAGAAGCATCTTCCCTCCACAATACACACTTTCTTCTTCCCCGCTTTTAGTACCAAACCCCGTCCAAATAGACCACGTCCATCTCCAAAAAGAAATGCCAATTAGGAGCTGGAAATAGCTCGTAAGGGGGAAATTTACATCAACGATTACACTGATAATCCACCTGGGATGCAAGACATGCCCCGGGAGGAGGAGGAAGAGAAAATTGTACAAACCTGGCACTCATCATCATCCATCTTCCTCAACTGGTTTTTTAGCCGAATTCCGCCTCCCCTGAGCTCCAAAGCGCATGCATTAAACAAAAGCGGAGCTCGCAGATGGTGGCCCTGCTCACGGCCGATGACTGGCGATGCAAAGAGAGCGTGCGAAAGAGAGCGGGCGAGGTCGAAAGGCAAGGGCTAGGGTTGCAAGCTCTTCGCTATGGGACTCGATGCTCTTCC
>Ga0116230_10004926_pt1 | contig 13069 bp, 11 predicted proteins | sample S1TSphfallax_3_FD_88678 | JGI IMG/M metagenome (GOLD analysis project Ga0116230, IMG submission 88678) | Host-associated microbial communities from peat moss isolated from Minnesota, USA - S1T2_Fd - Sphagnum fallax MG | ecosystem: Host-associated > Plants > Peat moss > Unclassified | place...
CGTCGATCAGGGCTTCGTCGACGAAAAATCCATCGGCATTCAAGGCCACAGTTGGGGCGGCTACCAGATCGCCTACATGGTCACGCAAACCACCCGCTTCAAAGCCGCCGCCCCCGGCGCACCGGTCGCCGACATGATCAGCGCCTACGACGGCATCCGCTGGGGACCCGGCATCCCGCGCCAATTCCAGTACGAGCGCACCCAAAGCCGCATCGGCGGAACCCCCTGGCAATACCCGCTGCGCTTCATCGAAAACTCACCCATCTTCATGGTCGACCGCGTCCAGACCCCGCTCCTCATGATCCACAACGACGCCGACGACGCCGTGCCTTGGTATCAAGGCATCGAACTCTACTTAGCCTTGCGCCGCCTTGACAAAGAAGTCTACATGTTCAGCTACAACGGCGAACCCCACGGCCTGCGCCGCCGCGTGAATCAAAAGGACTACACCGTCCGCATGCAGGAATTTTTCGATTACTACCTGAAAGGCGCACCGAAGCCAGAGTGGATGGAGAAAGGAATCCCCTTTATCGAAAAACAGCCCGTCGCCGCAACCGATAGCCAGTGATTCCCATTTGTGAGAACATAACAACAATAGCAATCAAGGAAGAAGAATGCCGACAGTACAAGCCCTGCAAGTTTTCTACGGAACACTCCCGCTCGTTGCCACCATCCTTCTTTCCATGTGGAACCAGAATAAGCGTCTTGACGATTTGAAAACGTCACTGAACAAGCGTATCGAAGATTTGTCGGCCACGCTAAACAAGCGTATCGACGATCTGGCGAACAACGTCAACACCGGATTCGCCGATGTCAAGGCAAGCATTGGAAAGCTTGAAACACGAGTCACCGAATTAGAAAAGAGCACACGCCTAATTCGGAATTGACTGGCCCTAACCCTAGAAACTAAACCGAACGCCAAGCTGCGCCGCAAAGGGAATCCCAACCGTGGTCCCGGGACCAAAGAAATCCCCCAACGCTCCAGCCGGAACTCTTAACTGATTCAAACTGGTGATCGGCTGGCTGGAAGTGCAACTGGCATTCGTGCAAATCGCCGTCGCGTTATAAAGGCTGTTCACCGGATTCGGCAAAGCGGCCAAATTCGTAACATAATTCGCGCCGGGGTTATTCCGGTTGAACAAATTGAAAAACTCGATGAACGGTACCAGATTATACCGGTCTTTAAACTTCACCGGCCGCGAAACACGCAAATCCACTTGTATATAAGGCGTGCCGCGCAAATCATCAAGCGTCGTCTGCACCCCATTCACCACGGCACGGTCATCCACCGCATCTCCGAAACCATTCACATCCACCGGAGTCGTCAGCGTGAACGGCCGAGCGCTTTCCGCCTGGCTTAGCGTAGTCAAGTCAACACCGCCCCAGATGTGCAGCGTGCCCGCCAGAACAAAACGGCTGGTGACATCTTCGCCCGACGGCCCGTAATCGCCTTTAGCGAAAGCATCCAGCGGATTGCAAACGCCGTTGACATAATCAAACAACTCGCCCAGCACGCACCCCCAGGTCTTCGCTTTCGACAGCGTGTAATTCATCACCAGATTGAAGCGGTCCGACACGTTTCCCTGCAGGTGCAAAGACAGCCCGTTGTAACTGGACCGGTTGTCGGTGCGGAACACCTGTATATCGGGAACGTTCTGCTGCTGCGTGGCGGCGTCGCTGGCATAAAGGGGCGAGAACAGCGTGTAACCAGCCTCATACTGATACCGCCGAAAAGCGTGAACCCCTTCTTCATGCGTAAAATCGGCGCTCATCTTCCAGCGCGCGTTGAAGGCGTGCTCCATGCCTCCGGTGACATGCAGCGCATAAGGCGTCTTGTAAGCCGGATCAATCAGCGCCCCTGCTCCGCCATTCGCCGAGCCCGGCAAAAGCCCCGTGGTGCCGCCGTTCACTGCTTGCAAGGCTTGCACCCAGCCGTTCTGAGCCAGGTCGTTATAAAACATTCCGAATCCGGCCCGAATGACGGTCTTCTTGTTCTCTCCCGGTGCATAGGCAATGCCCAGGCGTGGTCCGAACTGAAGGCGATAATCATGCGGCGCGCCGTTGGTGCCGAACAGCGGGATTTCCAGCGCTTCCACCGTTTGCAGCGCGGGATTATTCAATTGCGATTGGCCGGATGCCGTGAACAAACCAAACGTCGTGTCGTACCGCAGGCCGTAGTTGATGGTCAGCGACTTCGTCGCCCGCCACGAATCCTGCCCGAAGAAACCCAGCCGCTGCACGTTCTGCGAGAACGACCCGTCACCCGCCGGCGTGCTGGAGCAAGTGGTCCCAGGCGTCACAGCCAGGCCGAAATTCGGCGTGCAATTCAGGTCCACGGAGAATTGCTTCGGGTTGTTGACATAGTCCGTCGGGTCCATTGCGAAAACAGTCAGGCTTTCCGGATTCGCCGACAGTGCCCCGCTCATCACCGGTTCGTGAATCACATCCACGCCCCAGTTGAACGAATGCGAACCGGTCGTGTGCGTAAGCGTGTACCGGACTTGATATTTTTCCTGGTCCCGCAAAATGGGAAAGGCCGTGATCGGCGTCACAAACTGGTTGTCCCCGAAAGTCTCAAAGCCGGAAATGGTCTGCGACGTCGAACTGAAAGGGAACGCCAGCGCGAATCCCAAAGTGGAGTTGCGCGCCTGAGTCAGGTGAAGATAACTGGCGTCGAACGTCAAACTGCCAAGCCACGTCGGGCTGAACACAAACTGGTTGCCCAGCACTGCATTGAAATAGTTGGAATGCCAAGTGGTGCCCGTCGAAGGCAGCGTTCCCTGCTGGACAAAGGCGTTATCGGTGACGTAAGAATCGGCCGACCCGCGCAGAAACCATTGCGAACGGGAAGATTGCGACCAATCCAGCCGCTGACTCGCCAGATTGTCACGAAACGGAATCTTCACCGTGTTGGGCACATTGATGGAGCTGACGCCAGGTATCAGACCCTGGCCGGCCAGCGACGACAGCGCCTGAAACTGAGCAAGGCTGGCGGGACTGTAGGCGATGCTGGCATCTTCATGCACGCCTTCATAAGAAGAAAAAAACCACAGCTTGTCCTTGATAATCGCGCCGCCCAGCGTGCCAACGTAGTTTTGGCGCGAAAAAGGCTGCTTGGGAAGCGGCGCAGGATTCTCAATGGGATACCTCGCGTCCAGTGCGGCGGCGCGCTCGTACAGCGCTCCCAGGCCGTGCAGCTCATTCGTGCCGCGCTTGGTGGTGATGATGACGGATCCGCCCACCGTTCGCCCCGTGGCCGCGTCTTCCTGTGAGGTCTGAACCGCGAACTCCTGAATGTCGTCGGGCGAGAAGCTTTGCAGAAAGCCGCCTATATAGTCGTCGGAGTTATCCCCGCCATCGACGGACAGCACATCGTTCAGGCCGGAACTTCCTCCAAACGAAACGGCCGTGATGCGCGCCTTGGTGGGATCGGAAGGTTCCACCGGTTCCGTGCCGGGAACCAGAAAGGAAATATTGGCAAAGCTGCGGCTGGCCAGTGGAATAGTTTGCAAATCTTTGGTGCTGACCACGCCGCCATGCACGGCGGACGTCGTATCGACCGGCTCGGTGGTGATCGAAGAAGCATTCCCTTCCACCGTGACCGACTGCTTCAGCGCGGCAGGGCGCAGCGTCACTGAAATCTTGCGCGCTGAACTGACTTCGACCGCCACATCGGAATCGGCAGTCGCCATCCCTGGAGCGCTGACGGAGATGTGATAGCTGCCAGGCTGAAGATCGGCAAACCGGAATTCACCATTCTGGCCGCTGGTCGCTTCCCGCTTTCCGGCCGAGCCCTGGCCTTCGATACTCAGCCTGGCACCCGGCACACGCGCACCGCTGGCATCCGTGACGGTGCCCATCAGACTGCCATGAAAGTCCTGCCCATAAATGGCCACAGCGAGCAGCGAAAATACCGCGAGAATCCTGACAGAAAAGGCCACCCAATACTCCTAATTGAAAAGTCTTTTACCCACTGAAATTGACAGCAGGATAACACGAGGTAACCGTCACGGCACCGAGGTGCCGAAGAAACCGAAGTCGTTAGAACCAGGTCCGTGCGCGGTACTGATCGTACTCCTCGCCAAACGCATCACGAAGGACTGCGGCCTCGCGGCGAGCGCGAACAATCTGGAGGGGTATGACAGCGACCGACAGCAGCATCGGCCACCACTGCATAAGCGCCATCGACAGGCTGATCAGCAGGAACGGACTCGCGACGTATATAGGATTACGGATGCGCGCGTAGATCCCGGTCGTGACCAGTTTTCGCGCTTGCGGCGTCACCGAGAACGACCGGCCTAATTGAATTCTGGCCACCACTATCCACGCGAGGGCGATCAGCAGAAGACACGAGCCACCGACCCGCATCGGCGGCCATACCGCGTGCTCGGACTTGGTGCCAAAAACGGCGATGGTGACTCCAGCAATCGCGAGAACAAGCAGAATCGTATGAACCACACGCATGGAGCGAAGGTATCACCAACTGCCCTCACGAACGTGCGTTTCAGATTGCAGGCTTATCGGGAGTAGTCACTTGGTCGTTTGCACTGTGCAGCCATGTAGCTTGTAGTGCCAGGTTTCGCGATGACTCTCGCGAGTGATCGAAACTTGCTCTGGCAATTGGAATCCGTCCACGTTTTGATAGGTGTAGGTAATAATAATCTGATTGCCCGGCCTAAAATCCTCATCCTCGCCAAGCCGGTACGAGTTCATGAGAAAGCCGTGCGGGCCAGGATGGAAGTCCGTTTCCCGACGATCGGAGACGGACCCTTTTGCCGCCTCGCTCTGAAGACTCATGTCGCCCGAAAATCTCATATCTACGTCAAACGTCCGGACTTTGAATTCAAGCTTGTAGCCTGATCCTGACGGATCGACATGAACCGGCGTGCCTTCCGGCGGGAGCAACGCGTTATTGCTCGCAACCAACCAGCTATTCAAGCTGAACTGTACTGCATGCTTGAGAAGGCCTTCCGCCATGCCCCCATGAGGGAGATTGCGTTCTTCATCTTGCGTCATCCCCGACGACGGTATAGCGGCTTGTCGGGTGACTGTGACTCGAGTGCTGATGGGCTGAACAACCTTAGCGATCTCTTCGTCCGTCCCTTCGTCGCCGAGGCGTACGGCCTCAGTAAAATGTCGCTTCCAATTGAACTCCACGGCGCAACTGAACGACTGGAGATTCCGCTCAAAGGGGGCGTCGTACTTCGCACGGGTCTGCTTGAGAAACGTTGCATCGTTGATTGCAGTCTGTGCGGTGCTAAATCCTGCACAAAGGCACAAAGCCAAGATTGCGCGAAAGCGTCGCATGACGTATCGAAGCTGATAGCCCCTATGAACGCGCCTCAAGTCCGCAATCCACCTGGTGCCTCGTAGGTCGCCACCCACATCCCTTACCGCCCCTCCCCCAGCAACCCCCGCTCCACCAGCACCGGAGCCCTCCGCAAATGCGTCGCCTGCTCATACGCATACGCCCACCCCAGCAAATCCCCATCCCGCCACAACCGCGCCGAAATCTCCAAACCAAACGGCAGCCCGCTAGCATAAAACCCGCCCGGCACCACCACCGCCGGAACCCCAATCTTATTCACCCAAGCCGTTGCGCTGTGCGGGCCGCTGCTGATCCGCCCATCCTGCGGCATCGTTTCATCCGGCGGCGGCATCTGCGCGGCCGGATAAACATACCCATCCAGATGCAGCCGCTCCAGGGCTTCCCTATAAGCCTCCAGCGCCACCCGCCGCGGCGCGGTCACATTCGCCTCCGCCTGCGCATCCTGCTCAAACAACGCTTGCACCGGCGCCGGCCCCTGATCCTTCGGCGCATCAGGATTCGGCCCTCCAATCACCACGCCCGGCAAAGAAGCGCCCACCGCCTTCGCATATCCATCCACCGAGTGATACTGCGCCGGGCCATACTCAGCCAGAAACTTCTCCGTCCCCTCGCGCACATAAGTCTTGGTCTCCACCTTGCGAATCAGGCCCATAAAACTATCCGGCAAAATCGAATCGTCAAAAACCACCTCAGCCCCGGCCGCCTTCAGCCCTTCAATCGCCTTCAGAAAAGCAGCCCTCGTCTCAGGCCGCATCGGAAACTTCGCCCCCTCCCTCACAATGAACGACGGCACACCAAACCGCTTCCCCTTCAACGCATCCGCCTTCAAATACTGCGTGTAAGGCCCCGGCTGCGCCTTCGCGGCCGAGCCCATCGTCACCGGGTCCAGCGGATCTTCGCCCGCCATCACACCCAGCGCAATCGCCGCATCCGTCACATCCCTCGCAATCGGCCCGGTATTATCCAGCAGCCAGTCCAGCGGCGCAATCCCGGCAATGCTCACCAGCCCGCGCGTCGGAAAAACACCCACCACCGACGAAGTCGAAGACGGCATCCGAATCGAATTCCCCGTGTCCGTCCCATTCCCCAGCACCGCAAAATTGGCCGTCACCGCCGTCACCGTGCCGCCCGAAGATCCCCCTGGGCTGAAGCGCACATCATAAGCATTCCCCGTGCGCCCATACGCCGTGCTGCGGTTCGTGTCGCTCGCCGCAAAATCCGGCATGTTCGTCTGCCCCAGAATCACCGCGCCCGCCGCCCTCAGCTTGCTAATGATCGTCGCGTCCTTCGGCGCAATCAGTTCCTTGCCCGGAATCAGGTAGCCTTTAAAACCGTCGCTCGTAATCAGCCCTTTGATGCTGGTGTTGGCTTTAATCACAATCGGAACGCCCCACAGCGGACCGCGCACAAAACTCTTGCCGCCGGCTTTCGCGTCCGCGTCCAGATGCTTCGCCAAATTCAAAGCATCCGGATCCAAATCCTCCACCGCGCGATAAACCGGATTGTATTTCGCAATCCGCGCCAGATACCAGTTCACAACCTGCATAACCGTGTATTTGTGGCTCGCATAAAACTTCTCCAGTTGCGGAATCGAAACCTCCATCAGGTCGCGGTCCATCTTCTGCTGACCGTAAGCATTCCCAGCCAGAACAAGCAAAACTCCAAGAACAATTTGCCGTTTCATCTTGATATCATTCTCCCGATATGGACCACAAAAACACCCGCCGCTTCTTCCTGGGCGCGATGACCGCCGCCGCGGCCACACGCGTGTGGGGCGCTAACGACATCATCAATGTTGCCATTGTCGGTCTCGGCGGGCGCGGTTCGGCCCATCTCAATATCTATTCCAAGATGTCCGACGTGCGTGTTGCCGGCCTCTGCGATGTCGATCAGGCCGCGCTCGAAAAGGCGCAAGCGACGCTGGTCCGCAACACCGGAAACAAAGCCAAAGAATTCGCCGACATGCGCGAACTGTTTTCCGACCCCGCCATTCAGGCCGTCTCCATCGCCACGCCCAACCACTGGCACGCCCTCGCCGCTATCTGGGCCATGAAAGCCGGCAAAGACGTCTACGGTGAAAAGCCCGCCTGCTACAACATCTATGAAGGCCGCCGCATGGTCGAAGTGGCCAAAGAAACCGGCCGCATGATGCAGGTCGGCTCCCAGCACCGCAGCACGCCCTACAAAATGCGCGCCATGGCCGCCATGCGAAGCGGTTTGATCGGCGACATCTATCTAGCAAAAGGGCTCTGCTTCAAACGCCGCGCCTCCATCGGCCACGCGCCCGATTCACCCACGCCTCCTGGCGTCAATTGGGATCTCTTCCTCGGCCCGGCGCCCATGCGTCCCTTCAACACCCTGCGCTTCAAATACAACTGGCACTGGTTCTGGGACACCGGCAATGGCGACATCGGCAATCAGGGCGTTCACGAAATAGGTCTCTGCCGCTGGGCCATGGGTGATCCCGGCTGGCCCAAAACCGCCTATGCTCAAGGCGGCAAATACGCCTATACCGACGATCAGGAAACCCCCAACACCCTGCTGGCCGATTTCGATTACGGCGGCCGCGAAATTATTTTTGAAGTGCGCGGCCTGTTAACCGGAGCCGAAGGCGCTCCCGTTGCCCGCTCCACTGCCGCGCCCGCCGCCGGAGCCGTGGCGCCTCCTAAATCGGCTGCGCCCATCAAAACCGTTCCCACCAACGGAAAACAGCTCAACATTATGGTGGGCAATCTCTTTTACGGCACCGAAGGCTGGGCCGCCATGAGCGACGCCGGCTTTCAGGCCTTCAAAGGAGAAAGCAACGAACTGGTCATGGAAGACCTTCCTGACAAAGGGGACACCACCGCCCTGCACATGCAGAATTTTCTCGCCGTCTGCCGTTCACGCAATTCCAAGGAACTGCACGACAGCCTGGAAAACGCGGTCAAGAGCGCCAACCTCTGCCACCTGGCCAACATCAGCTATCGCACTGGCCGCAAGCTGACCATCGAAAGCGGCAACTTCGTCAACGACGCCGAAGCTCAAACAATGCAAACCCGTCCTGTCTACCGCGCGCCCTATACGGTCTAAGAAGCCACTCCTGAAAATGCCTCCACCGCGCTCAGCAAACTTTCGGCCGTGAACGGCTTCTCCAAAAACGCGCACGAGCCGCCCTCGCTCTGGTCCTTAATTCCCCGGTCCACATACCCCGAAACAAACAGAATCTTAAGGTCCGGTCGCAGCACCCGCGCCCGCTCCGCCAGTTCCCGCCCATTGGTCTCCGGCATCACCACATCCGTGATCAAAGCATGAATCGGCCCCGCGAAATTCCGGCAAATCTCCAGCGATTTTCGCCCGTTCTCCGCCAGCAGCACATGGTAGCCCGCCTGTTCCAGAACCGAGCTCATAAAACCTCGAACCGCGGAATCGTCCTCAGCAAGCAGTAAGGTTGTCTTTTCCATCACGCCATTCTCATCGGAACAAACCCGCACAAGCTTTATAGCTGAACTGCGCTCTAGTTCTTGGTCCAAATCACGATAAGTCCTATGCGGAGAGCATTGCACCACCATGGAAACCGAAAAGGAAACCGAAAAAATCCCGCCTCACCTTTCCGCCGAGGAACATTCCCTCTTAAAAGACGAAGAACAACTGCTGAAAGAAGGCGGCCAATGGCTCAAGCGTGCCGCCAAACTATACACGCAAACCCCAAAACTGCGCATCTGGCTGCCCGTCCTCGGCTCACTCATCCTCACCATTTATTACCTGCACCTGCTTCACTCGTTTGGCTCACAAGGCAGCGCCGCCGCCGCGCCGCCGCCCCCATCGGCACCTGCGGCCACCCAAGCCGCCCCCGCCGTCGTTGTCGAAGAAGATTCCCCCACACCCCAAACTGCGGGCAAAACTCCGCCGCTGCCCACTGGCTCTCTCTCCGACGCTTCTGATGCCGATCTATCCGACGCCGATCTGCTCCAGCGTGCCCAGCAGGCGCACGCAAGCCAGCAATTCGCCGACGAAGCGCGCTACCTCCAAAAAATCGTCGATCACGGTAAGGACCTCCAGCAGGCGTGCCCGGCCATCGGCAAAGCCTACGAACGCGCCGGCATGATCGATTCCTCCATCGAAGCTTTCGAACATTGCTCCATCCTCGCACCCGGCGATATCGACACGCTTCTCGGCCTCGCGCACGCCTTGCAAGCCAAGCCCGACTTAAACCGCGCCTCCGCCATCTACCGCCAATGCCTGCAAAAAGATCCCGGCAATCAGGACGCCCAGGCCGGACTCGCGCTCGTCGAACTGAAGCAGAACCACCTTGCCGAAGCCGATGCGGCCGCCAACAGCATCCTGCGCAAAACACCCGATAACCCGGACGCGCTGCTCATCACCGGCATCGTCGCCTGGCGTCAATCGCGCCTCGCCGACGCCGAACGAATTTTTTCGCGCGGCGTCAGCCTCGACGACCACCGCCCCGATTTTCACGTCTTCCTCGGCCGAATCGCCGAAGCCCAGCGCCGTCCCCAGGAAGCCCTCCAGCAATACGAAAAAGCTCTGCAGCTAGACCCCAGCGACACCGACACAATCGACCGCCGCAACCGCTTGCGAGACGCAAAATGACTGGAAAACGCGTCGCTCTCGTAGGCTTCCCGCCGCCTCAGGCTGCCGAACTCACCCAAATCATCATGGACGCCGAAGGCTTCACACGCCCGCTTTCGCCGCTCCAGGTCGATCCCGCTTCCGACATCCTGAAACCCTTCGAACTCATTCTGCTCGATGTCGAATCCTCGGCTGGAACTTCCTGGCTTGACCCCGAAAAATCAGCGCAAGTCCAGGACCGCTGCATTGCAGTGGGAGACGTTTCCGCCCTGCTGCCGCTCGCCTCCAGCCTCAGCTTCCGCGAATACTGCCCGCGCTCCAGTTCCACCGAAGAACTGCTGCTGCGCTGCACTCTCGCCCTGCGCCCGCAAACGCACTCGACGCAGCGCTCCGCAGTGCCAATCGGATCAACCGTTGTCCTCGCCGACGACGACGCCTCCGTCACCTCCATCGTCCGCCGCGCCCTCGAGCGCAACGGCATGACCTGCGAACTCGCCGCCACCGGCAAAGACGCCCTCGCCCTCATCACCAAACTAAAACCCTGCGCGGCCGTCCTCGACGTCCACATGCCCACCATCGACGGCTTCGAAGTCCTCTCCCGCACCCGCGCCATCGCCGAACTCGCCCAAACCCGCATCATCCTGCTCACCGGCTCCGAACAGGAATCCGACGTCATCCGCGGCTTCACCCTCGGCGCCGACGACTACATCTGCAAACCCTTCAACCCCATGGAACTCACCATCCGCCTCATGCGCGTCCTGGGCCGCCTCTAATGCGCACCGCCCATGACCACCCTCCGCATCTGCGCCAAAACCGCCCTCGTCTTCCTCCTCGCCGCCCTCGCCACTTTCGCTCTCACCCACCACTTCACCCCCCATTTCCCCGACTCCACCCTCCGCCTCGCCCTCTCTTTCTCCCTCGTCCAACTCGCCGCCACTATCACCCTCGCCCTCTACCTCATCGCCCAGCGCTCCTGCACCCGCTTCCAAAAAAACATCCATGACCAGTTGCGTCCCGCCCTCCAGGAAAACATCACCGCCCTTGCCTTCTCGGGCCAAGCCTGGCCCACCGCCATCCCAAAACAAGGCCCCGCCCGCCAAGTCCTCGAAGAATGCCTCTCCGTCGCTCTCTCCGGTCTGCGCGATTCCAACCGGGACCGCCTCGCCCAATTCGCCTGGGACCAAGGCTTCGCCCGCCAATGGCAGCACGCCTGTTCCGCCCGCAACTCATCGCATCGCAAACACGCCATCGCGCTCCTCGCCGCCGTCGCCCGCCCCGAAACCCAAGCCCTGATGGAAAAAGCCCTCACCGATCCCGATCCCGCCATCCGCACCGAAGCCGCCCGCGCCCTTCTCGCCGCCGCCGACCCTGCCACGGTAGACCGCATCTTTCGCGCCGTCCTCACCGAATCGCTCCTCATCCGAGTCCTGCTTACCGCCGATCTCAAACGCCACGCCCGTTTCCTCCTTTCCGAAACCATCCCCGCCGTCCTGGCGGATAGCACCAGCCAGCAAATCGTCCACTGCCTGGAAATCCTCAGCGCCTGGAAACTCGCCATTCCCGGCTTCGACATCGCGCCCCTCCTCAACCGTCTGGAACACCTGCCCCTCGTCGTCGCGCTTCTCCCCTACGTCCAGGTCCCCGACACCGTCGAAGACCACCTGCGCTCCGCCCTCGAAACCCCCGACCTCGAAGTCCGCTGCGCCGCCGCTCACGCCGCCGGCCAGTTGAAACTAAACGCCCTGCTCCCCACCCTGCTGCCCCTGCTCAATCTAAACGCCCGCCTCGCCGCCGCCTCCGCCCAAGCCCTGGCGCAAATGGGACCCGAAGGCGAACGCCACCTGCACGCCGTCCTCGCCTCAGGCGACAGAAAGGCTTCGGCCGCCGCCATGGAAGCCCTAGAAACCCTGGCCGTAGGCATCCAATGATTCACCTCTATCAATTGCTGCAAAACGCCATCACCGCCTACGTGGCCTTCGTCAACACTCTCTCCTTCCTGCTCATGCTCATCGGCTACTTCGCTCTGCGCCAAAAAAGCGAAGCCTTCAACACCCGCGAAATCGACGTCTTATCCAAATCCCCGCTCCTGCCCAGCGTCTCCGTTCTCGCCCCCGCCTATAACGAAGCCGCCACCATCCGCCACAGCGTCCGCTCCATGCTGCGCCTGCGCCATCCGCGCCACGAAGTCATCCTCATTAACGACGGCTCAGCCGACAACACCCTCAAGGAACTCATCGACGAATTCCGCCTCTACCGTTCCAGCCGCATCCCCTGGGGCAGCATCCCAACCGCCCAAGTCCGCGCCGTCTACGAATCGCGCGACCCCATCCCGCTCCTCGTCATCGACAAAGAAAACGGCGGCAAAGCCGACGCCCTCAACTGCGGCATCAACTATGCCCGCCACGATCTTTTCGCCGCCGTCGACGCCGATTCCATCCTCGAAAAAGACGCCCTGCTCCACCTCTCGCGCCCCTTTCTCGAAAATCCTGCAGAAACCATGGCGGCCGGCGGCATCATTCGCGTCGCCAACGGCTGCGCGGTGTCAGGCGGAGCCGTCCTGGCCCCGCGCGTGCCCAAAAACCTCCTCGCCCGCTTTCAGATCGTCGAATATCTGCGCGCCTTCCTCGCCGCCCGCGTCGCCATGAGCCACGCCAACACCCTGCTCATCATTTCCGGCGCATTCGGCCTCTTCCGCCGCTCCGTCGTCGCCGAAATGGGCGGCTATCGCCTCGACACCGTCGGCGAAGACATGGAACTCGTCGTCCGCCTCCATCACTTCCGCCGCCAGCGCCGTCTCCCCTGCCGCATCGTCTTCCTGCCTGATTCCGTCTGCTGGACCGAAGTGCCCGAAACCCGGCGCATTCTCCGCCGCCAGCGCGTCCGCTGGCAGCGCGGCTGCCTCGAAAGCATCCTGTTCCACAGACGCATGGCCGCCAATCCCCGCTTCGGTGCCGTCGGCCTCCTCGGGCTTCCTTATTTCATTCTCTGCGAAGTCCTCGGCCCCTTCATCGAACTCACCGGCTACCTGGCCACTTTCGCCGGACTGCTCTTCGCCTGGCTCTCCGGCGGCGCCGCGCTCCTCTTTTTCGCCGTCTCCATCCTCTTCGGACTCCTCATGTCGGTCAGTTCCGTGCTGCTTGAAGAAAACACCATCTGCAAATACCCCGA
>Ga0116230_10004928_pt1 | contig 13066 bp, 12 predicted proteins | sample S1TSphfallax_3_FD_88678 | JGI IMG/M metagenome (GOLD analysis project Ga0116230, IMG submission 88678) | Host-associated microbial communities from peat moss isolated from Minnesota, USA - S1T2_Fd - Sphagnum fallax MG | ecosystem: Host-associated > Plants > Peat moss > Unclassified | place...
CCGGTCTGCCGCCGGCCGCGCGCTGCGCGCTCGATATCGCGCTCTACGACGCGATCGGCAAAGACCTCGATCGTCCGCTGTGGCAACTCTTCGGCCTCGATCCCGCCGGAACACCGCGCACGTCGTTCACCATCGGTATTGCGCCGATCGACGTGATGGTCGAGAAAACGCGCGCCGTCGGCACGCATCCGGTCATCAAGGTGAAGCTCGGCGCGGGTTCCGAAATCGACACGATCGCCGCGCTGCGCGAGGTGTACACCGGTACGATTCGCGTCGACGCGAACGAAGGCTGGACACCGGAATCCGCGGTCGCGCTGCTCGGTGAACTTGCGCGCTACGACATCGAATTCTGCGAGCAGCCGATCCCGGCCGGCACACCCGAACGCTTACGCTGGATTCGCGAACGGTCGCCGATCCCGATCGTCACCGACGAAGATTCGTGTACCGCAAGCGATCTGCTCGCGCTCGCCGGGTGCGTCGACGGTGTCAACGTGAAACTCGCGAAGACGGGCGGGATCCGCGGCGCGCTCGCGATGATCCACTCGGCGCGCGCGCTCGGCTTCAAGATCATGCTCGGGTGCATGGTCGAATCGCAAATCTGCACGACGGCTGCGGCGCAGCTCTCGCCGCTCGTCGATTGGGCCGATCTCGACGGACCGTTCCTCACCGCAAGCGATCCGTTCGACGGCATCACCTACGACGACGGCAAGATCGTGCTGCCCGACGGACCGGGACTCGGGGTGCGCGAACGCGCGACCGCGTGAACGTCCTGATCCTCGGCGGGACGGTCTTCTTGAGCCGCGCCGTTGCGACCACGCTGGTCGCGCGCGGTCATCGCGTGACGACGTTCACGCGCGGCACGCACGACGTTGACCGGCATCTCCCGATCGCGCGCATCACCGGCGACCGCGCACGCGACCTCGCGCGCATCACGCGTGACGGCTGGGACGCCGTCGTCGACGTCGGGAATGGACCGGCCGCGTTGTTCGCGGCGAGCACCGCGCATCTCGCGCGCGCCGCGCGCTACGTGTACGTCTCGTCGATCAACGTGTACGACACGCACCACGCCGTCATCGACGAGACGACCCCGCTCCTGCCGGACGACGGCTGCCCGATCGAAGCCTACTCGGACGACGTGTACGGCGTGCTCAAAGTGCGCGCGGAAGCCATCATCACGGACGCGTTCGGGTCGCGTGCGTCGATCGTGCGGCCCGGACTGATCGTCGGTCCCGGCGATCCGACGGATCGTTTTACCGTGTGGCCCGCGCGCTTCATGGGTGGCGGCGAGATCCTCGCACCCGCGAGCCCGGCCTATCGAACCCAATTCATCGACGTGCGCGACTGCGCCGATGCGATCGTCGCCCTGATCGAAGCCGACGTGAGCGGAATCTACAACCTCACAAGCCCCCGCGGACGGTATACGCTCGGCGACGTTTTCGACGCGTGCGCGGACGACGGGCCCGCAAGCACCGTGACCTACATCGACGATCTGGATTTTCTCGAACGGCACGGCATCACGGGCTGGACCGACCTGCCGCTTTGGCTGCCGCCGTTACCCGGTTTCGAGGGATTTCTCAACCTCGACGTCACGCGCGCACAACTGGCCGGCATCCTGCATTTCCGGCCGCTCGCCGAGACCGTGCGCGCGACGCGGGCCTGGCACCGCGAGCGCGGCTCGTCGCCGCTACAATGCGGTTTACCACCCGAGCGCGAAGCGGAGCTCCTCACCGCATGGCACGCCGTTATCTGATCCTCGCCTCGGGCGCGTTCGCGACGCGTGCTGCCAAGACGGCGCACGGGGTGATCGCCTATTCGAGCGACATCACTGTCGCCGTGGTCGATCCCGACCATGCCGGACGGCGCGTGCGCGACGTGCTGCCGCATCTCGATTCGGACGTGCCGATCGTCGCCGATGTCGCGGCCGGACTCACGCACGAGCCGACGGCGCTGTTGATCGGGATCGCACCGCCCGGCGGCGCCTTGCCGCCCGCGTTCCGCGGCGAGATCGCGGCCGCGATCCGCGCCGGGCTCGAGATCGTCAACGGGCTGCATGCGTTCTTGAGCGAGGATGCCGAATTCGCCGCGCTCGCGCGCGAGCACGACACACGCATCTGGGACCTGCGCTTGCCGCCCGCGGCGCCGCTCTTCTCCGGTGCCGCCTACGATATCGAAGCGACGATTCTCTTGACCGTCGGCAGCGATTGTGCGGTCGGCAAGATGACCGTCTCGCTGGAACTCGACCGGGTCGCGCGCGAACGCGGCCGCGCATCCGCCTTCGTTCCGACCGGGCAAACCGGGATCGCGATCGCGGGCTGGGGCACGTCGGTCGATCGCGTCATCACCGACTTCGCAGCGGGCGCCGTCGAGCAACTCGTGCTCGAAGGCGAACGCCGTGCGCCGGAGCTGCTGATCGTCGAAGGACAAGGCGGGATCAACCATCCCGCCTACGCGCCGGTGACGCTCGCGCTGCTCTACGGCAGCGCGCCGGACGCGCTGCTGCTCGTCCATCAACCACCGCGCGCGGTGATCGAGGGCTACGATATCCCGCTGCTCGGCTATCGCGAATTGATCCGGACGTACGAGGCCCTCTGCGCCGGCGTGAAACCGGCGCGCGTCGTCGGCATCGCGCTCAACACACGCGACCTGGGCGACGATGACGCGCGCGCCGCGATCGCGACGGCGCGCGAAGAAACCGGGCTGCCCGCCGACGACGTCGTGCGCTACGGCGCGCACGCCCTCTACGACGCGATCGCGCCGCAGCTCGCCAAAACGCGCGTGATCACGGCTCGCGCGTGACGCGACGCGCGCTGCTCGCTGCGGCGTTCGGCGCCGTGCTCGCGTTCGCGGGCTGCACCGTCGTCGGGCATAGCCCGACGATTGGCCGTCATCCGTGGACGCAGCCGGGGATCGTGCGGCTCGGCGTCCCCGACGAACCCGATTCGCTCGACCCGCTCTTCGCAAACGACGCCTCGGCCGATCAGATCGCGACGCTGCTCTACGTCCATGTCTTCCGCTACGATTATCGCGGCCGGCTCGTCCCTGATCTCGCCACGGTGGTGCCGACGTATGCGAACGGCGGGATCAGCGCCGACGGGCGAACGATCACCTTGCATTTGCGCCACGGCGTCCGCTGGGCCGACGGCGCGCCGCTCGACGGACGCGACATCGTCTTCACCTGGCACGCGGTGATGAACGATCGCAATGCCGTTCGCTCGCGCTTGGGCTGGACGGACGTCGCTTCGATGACGCTGCCCGATCCGTACACGCTCGTCGTGCACATGAAGCGCGTCAACGCCGCGATCATCGATACGATCTTCGGCGGCGGCGGCGGCACGGCGTTCCCGCCGCTCCCCGCGCATCTGCTCGCCACGCTCCCCGACCTCAACCATGCCGACTTCAACGTGCACCCGCTCGCGAGCGGACCGTTCGCGCTCGCCGAGTGGGATCACGGCGCGTCGCTCACGTTCGTTGCGAACCCGCAGTATTATCGCGGCCCGGCCAAGCTCGCGAAAATCATTTGGAAGGTCGTCCCGAACGCGGAGACGTTGTTCCAAGAGCTGCAGACGCACGACATCGACGTCTACGACGGCGTCCCCGAAACGCAGGCGGAGCGCGTCGCGCAACTCGACGGCATCGCCGTGCAGCGGCGGCTCGTCGCCAACTGGCGGCACCTCGATTTCAATTGCCGCAAACCGCTGCTCGCCGACGTGCGCGTGCGACGGGCGATCGCCCAAGCGGTCGACTGGGATCGCATGAACCAAACGATCTATCACGGGGTGAACGTCCGCGCGACGAGCGACGTCTTCCCCGACTCGTGGGCCGCGCCGTCGATCCCGCAGTGGGTCTTCGATCCGGCCGCCGCGCGCCGGTTGCTCGACGCCGCGGGCTGGAAACCCGGCCCGAACGGCGTTCGCACGAAGGGCGGCGTTCCGCTGGCCATCACGATCTCGACCGGCACGAACAAACCGGCCAACGAACAAGCCGAAGTGCTGATGGTGCAGCAGCTACGCGCCGTCGGCATCGCGCTTGCGATCAAGAACTATCCGGTCAGTCTGCTCTTCGCGCAGCACGGGCCGCTCTACGGCGGGACATACGATCTCTCGTGGAGCGTCGAGACGAACGCCCCCGAGCCCGACAACTCCGGCCTCTGGAGCGAACACTACATCCCGCCGAACGGCGCGAACACGTCGTTCCTCGCCGATCCGATCATCACGCGCACGAGCGAAGATGCGTTGCTCACGTTCGATCGCACGAAACGCAAGGCGCTCTACCAGCAAGAGGAATCACGGATCCACGAGCTCGCTCCGACCGTCTTCTTGTATTGGGAACGCAGCACGGCCGCCTACAACAGCGACCTCAAGCACTACCAGGCGGCAGAGTATGACCTGGCCGCGCTGTGGAACGCCCACGAATGGGAGATTTGACCGGCTGGTGTTGAGCATCGTCTATCCGCACGAACCGCGCACCATCGTCCGCATCGCCCCCGCCCACGAAGCGGTCGTCTGTTGGAATACTCGCCAACCCAAGGGGCGCATCGACCTCACCGCCTACCGGGCCGACGGCCAGGTCTCGAGTTGGCTCCCGTACGTGGCGTTCGACGCGAACGAACGCCGGTCGCTCAACGGCCGCGACGACGTCGCCTCGCTGGAGACCGATATCCTTTCGTCCGGTGAAGCGATCGTGGCGATCGAGGTCCGGTCCGAGGGCGAGCTCGATGCCATCGTCATCAGTACGCCGGTTCACGCACCGCGGCCGACGGTCGATGCAAACGGCGTGATGCTCGACGTGCCGCCGCTCTCGCAATACGTCCCGGCGTACCCCGATCAACGCGGCTGGTGTTCGCCTGCGTCACTCGCGATGCTGCTGAATTTTTGGGGCGGATCGTACACGGTTGAAGCGGTCGCCGAGGCGGTGATGGATGCGGCCTACGGCGGCACGGGGAACTGGGCGTTCAACGCGGCCTTCGCCGGCGAGTGCGGGTTGCGCGGGGCGGTGATCCATCTGGACGGCATCGCCCACGCGGCGGCGTTCGTTGCTTCGGGGATCCCGCTCGCGCTCTCGTTCTCGTGGAAAGATGAGCTCGCGGGCGCACCGCTGGCGCACAGCACGGGCCATCTGGCCGTGCTGCGCGGCTTCACGAAGCACGGGCATCCGCAATTCAACGACCCCGCGCATCCCGATCTCACGACGATGTACGACCGCGCCTCGTTCGAACGCGTCTGGCAGCGTCATGGCGGGATCGCGTACGCGCTCGTGCCGCAAGAGCGCAGCAACGAACTCTTGCGCCTCGCCAACGGTTGAATGCAGCCACAGGAACGCGTCGTCGATGCGGAGGCGGTGCGCGATGCGCCGCTGCACGTCGTGCTCGTCGAGCCCGAGATCCCGCCGAATACCGGCAACGTCGCGCGCCTGTGCGCGGCGACCGGCTGCGCCCTGCATCTGGTCGAGCCGCTCGGTTTTTCGATCGCCGACCGCGAGCTCAAGCGCGCCGGCCTCGACTATTGGGACGCGCTCGGCGTCGTGCTGCATCCCTCGCTCGATGAGTTTCTCGCGCGCTTCGCGCCGGAGCGTTGCTGGTTTCTCTCGACGCGCGCAGCGCAGAACTATCGCACGGCGCCGTACCGGCGCGGCGATGCGCTCGTGTTCGGAAAGGAAACCGCGGGCTTACCCGATGCCCTCTTGCGCGCGCATCCGCAGCGCGCGCTACGCATCCCGATGCGAGCCGGCGCCGTGCGCAGCATCAATCTCTCGACCGCGGCCGGCGTCGTGGTCTACGAAGCGCTGGCCGGACTCGGATTTCCCGATCTGACATAGGGCAGACGCCGCGCGTGGGGCGGCAGCACGAACGCGAAACACAGCGCCGCACACGTTAGACCGACGATCGTCCACATCGACGCGGCCAGGCCGAACGTGTCACCGATGCGGCCGAAGACCGGCGAAAACAGCCCGCCGACGGAGACTGCGAGGCCCATCGTTACGCCGGTCGCGACCCCGATACGATTCGGGAGATACTCCTGACCCAGCACGATGAACGACGCTTGCGAGGCGACGATCGTAAATCCGATCAAGCCGGCGAACACGAAGTCGAAGCCGACGAACAACGCTCCGCCATGCGAGAGCGCGATGAACACCGCGAGGATCGCCGCGGCGCTCGCGGTGGAGCCGATCAAGATCGCGCGGCGGCCGAAGCGATCGGCCAGCGGTCCGCCCGTGATCGTCCCCGCGATGCCGCAGACGAGATAGGTGGAGTCCAGCGCCGCGCCGAGCTGCGGCGATTGATGGAGCACGCCGATCGCGTAGAGCGGAAAGAATGCCACGAGCCCGAGATAACACGCGGAGCGAAATACGACGAAACCCGTCAGCTTCCAAAACGAATTCCAGTCATCGGCGAATTCCGGAAACGTGCCGGCTTTGCGCTTCGCCGGCAGGAACGTTTTCAGACGCGGCAGTTCGAAGAAAACGAGCGCGCTCGCGACGCACACCGGCAGCGCGGCAAGCAGTGAACCGTGCAGACCCCACGCGCCGATGACGGCCGCCGCAAAGATCGGCCCGATCGAAAAACCGATGTTACCGCCGACGGCGAACCAGCGCATCCCGGACGCTTTTTTCGCTCCCGCGACATAGTTTGCGAAGCGCCCCGCCTCCGGATGGAAACACGCTACGCCGACGCCCGACACGAGCGCGGCGACGAACACCAGGGCGTAGCTCGGCATCACGCCCATCAGCGCCACCCCGCCGCCCGCGAGCAGCAGGCCGACCGAGATCAGCCACGGCAGCGGCCGTTTGTCGGCGAGGTTCCCGATCGCCGGCTGGATCACCGACGAGCTGATCGCCTGAGCGAGCACGAGCGTCCCGGCGGCGGCGTACGTGAGGTGCAGCGAGATGATCAGAAACGGCAGCATCGCCGGGATGAAACTCTGGTTGACGTCGTCCGTGACGTGCCCGAATGCAAGCAGCGCCATCGCGCGACGATCCATACGATCGATCACCCCGCCATCGTCTCAAAATCGGGTGCCGCGAGCAACGAGTTTTGCACGTCCAGCATTTCCGCCGCCCCGGCACGAAGGTGGCAGGATGACGATCGACCTCATCGAGCGCCGCGTGATCGCATGCCGGGCATGTCCCGAGCTTGCGGCCTATATCGCAGCCGTCGGCCGCGAGAAAAAGCGCGCGTTCCGGGACCAGACATACTGGGCGAAGCCCGTGCCCGGCTTCGGCGATCCGGCCGCGCGCGTACTCCTCGTCGGCTTGGCCCCCGGGGCCCACGGAAGCAATAGAACCGGGCGCATGTTTACCGGCGATGCGTCGGGCGACTGGCTCTTCCGGGCGCTGCATGCCGCCGGTTTTGCCAGCCAAGCGGTCGCGATCGACCGCCACGACGGCTTGGTTTTGCACGACGCCTTCATCACCGCCGCCGGGCGGTGCGCGCCGCCCAAGAACAAACCGACGCCGGCCCAACTCGCGAATTGCTTCCCGTTTCTCGTCGACGAGATCGGTACGCTAGCGCACATTCGTGTGATCGTGACGCTCGGCAAGATCGCCGACGATACGATTCACGCCTACGTCAAAGCGCACGGCCGCTACCGGACGCCGCGAAAACCGTTTGCCCACGGGCGCGAAAACCTCATCGCGCTGCCAAGCCACGGCGATGTGACGGTGATCGCTTCGTACCATCCGAGCCGCCAAAATACCAACACGGGCGTGCTCACGAAACCGATGTTAGATGCGATCTTCACGCGTGCCCGCGAACTCACGACGCCGATCACCGCGTAGGTTCGAAGCACCGCGGGTATAGACCATCACCGCTATGATGGACCGCCGCATCAACGACACCGACCTGAACGCTTTCCTCACCTACGCCGCACGCGAGCGGAGCCTGGATGCCTCGCTGCGTCTCGCGGCCAAACACGGCCGCGGTGAAGAACACCGCAAATCGATCGACGCGTTACGTGAGTTGAACAAACGGATGCTCATCCGCGAGACAACGCACCGCTAAGCCCGACGCTCAGGCGGGCTTAGGCGGTGTCGCCTTGGCCCGGATCGTAAGGCCGAGGTCGCGCAGCGATGCGTCCGGGACCGGCGAGGGTGCGTCCATCATCACATCGCGCGCCATCTGATTCTTCGGGAACGCGATAACGTCGCGAATCGAGGTTTCGCCGCAGGCGAGCATCGCGATCCGATCGAGCCCAAGCGCCATCCCGCCGTGCGGCGGTGCGCCGTAGCGCAGCGCTTCCATGAAGAAGCCGAAGCGGTCTTCGATCGTCGCGTCGTCGAGGCCGAGACGGTGGAAGACCTTGCGCTGGAATTCCTCGCGATGGTTGCGGATCGAGCCGCTGCCGAGCTCGAACCCGTTGAGCACGAGATCGTAGTGCTGCGCGCGAACGGCGAGCGGATCCGTGTCGAAGAGACCTTCCTGGCCGGGCGCGGGCGAGGTGAACGGGTGGTGCGAGAACGTGATCGCGCCGGTTTCCGGATCTTCTTCGAAGAGCGGGAAACGGTAGACCCAGCAGAATGCGAATTGCGCCGGATCGCGCAGTCCGAGCCGTTCGCCGATCTCCAGCCGCATGCGGCCGGCGATATCGCTTGCGACGGCAGCTTTTCCGCCGATGAAGAGGATCGCATCGCCGTCGACGGCTTCGCTACGCTCGCGAAGCGACGCGAGCAGCGCGGGATCGAGAAACTTCGCGATCGGTCCCTTCGCGCCGTCCGGCGCGAGCGAGATGTATGCAAGACCGGAGGCGCCGAACGATTTTGCCGTTTCGGTGAGCGCATCGAAGTCGCGCCGCGAGAGTGACGCGCCGCCGGGATAGCGCAGCGCGACGAGCCGGTTGCCGGCGCCCTCCGCGAGCGTGCGGAACAGCGTGAAGTCGCTGGTCGCGAACACATCGAGCACGTCGCTGAGTTCGAGCGCGAAGCGGCGATCGGGTTTGTCCGAACCGTAGCGGCGCAAGGCGTCGGCGTACGTGAGGCGTTCGAGCGTTTCCGGAATCGTGATGCCGAGCGCGTGCTCCCAGACGTAGCGCACGCAGCCTTCCATCATCTCCATGACGTCGTGCTCTTCGACGAACGTCATCTCGACGTCGAGCTGCGTGAACTCGGGCTGCCGGTCGGCGCGCGGGTCTTCGTCGCGGTAGCAGCGGGCGATCTGCATGTAGCGGCCGAGGCCGCCGATCATGAGGATCTGCTTGAGCAGCTGCGGCGATTGCGGCAGCGCGTAGAACGTACCCTGATGCACGCGCGAGGGCACGAGGTAATCGCGCGCGCCTTCGGGCGTCGACTTGATGAGGTTCGGCGTCTCGATCTCGAGGAACCCATGTCCGTCGAAGTAATCGCGCATCGCCTTCGTGATCTTGTGGCGCACGGTGAGATTGCGCTGCATGCGCGCGCGCCGCAGGTCGAGGTAGCGATAGCGCAGGCGAATCGTCTCGTCGACCTCGTCGTCGGAGGCGATCACGAACGGCGGCGTGAGCGAACGGTTCAGGATCTCAAGGTCGCCGACGGCGACTTCGATCTCGCCGGTTGAGAGCTTCGCGTTCTCGGTTCCGGCAGGGCGCCGGCGCACGCGGCCGTGCACGCGGATCACGTCCTCGCTGCGCAGCGTTTCGGCGACGCCGAACGCCGCCCCGATCGCCGGATCGAAGATCAGCTGCGTGAGGCCATCGCGATCGCGCACGTCGATAAAGATGAGGCCGCCGTGATCGCGGCGCCGGTGCACCCAGCCCGAGAGCCGCACGTCGCGGTCGACAAAGCCGGCGTTGAGCGCGCCACAGGTCAGGCGGGTGAGTTCAGTCGTTTCCACGCAGCGCGGCTTTCACTCCGGTCAGGTAATGGTATTGGAACGAGAGCGTGCGCGCGAAGCCCGGCTGGGCCGCGTTCGTCTCGATCCAGCCGCGCAGCGGCGGCAGCGAATCGACGATGTCGTGCAGCGCAAGCGAAAGTTTCGTCATGCCGAGGCGCGCCTCGACGTCGAAGGTCGGATGCTTGCGGTAGAAGCGCACGGTCGACCGGCCGGCGAGCTCCATGCGACCCTGCTGCTGATCCCACGGCACCGGATGCCAATGATAGTTCACCGCCTCGGGCGCGTATTCGATCGGCAGGTTCGCGACGCGCTGCAAGCGGTAGCCCAGCTCGAGATCTTCATGGCCGTAACCGGTGAAATCTTCATCGAAACGGCCGACGGCGTCGAGCTGCACGCGCGGCACGGACGCGTTGCCGGTCAAGAAATACAACCACGAGAGATGCTTACGCGACGACGGATGGAGCGGATTGCGCAACGCCGGATCGCGGCTCTTGCGCTCGTAATCTTCGTAGGAATCGACCTGCACTTCGAGCCCGACGACGGCGCGCGGTTCGGTCGAACGATCGTGACGCGCGAGATGGCGCGAGAGCAGATCGCGTGAGGCGATGATGTCGGCGTCCGTGAAGAGCACGAGCGCGGCACGCGCGTGCTCGATCCCGGCGTTGCGCGCCTCGGCACGGCCGCTGTACGGTCCCGGGATATGGCGCACACGCGGATCCGTGCGTGCGACCTCGGCGAGATACGCTTTGGTGCCGTCGTTCGAGAGCGAGTCGGCGACGAGAATTTCGAATTCGTCCGCCCGCAGATCTTGTGCGAGCAGGGCCGGGATCACGTGACGGAGCGTGTCCAAACGGTTGTACGTCGGGATCACGACGGAGATGCGTAATTGACTCATAACAGCTGAGCGACGGCCTCGACGATTTCGGCGCGCGACGCGCGTAAGGCGTCGTCGGTCGCGAGGCGAGGTTTGCGCAAGACGGCGTTCGGCACCCGATACGGCGACCATTCTTGTGAGTTGAGCCGGAAGTAGCGATGCTCGAAGAGCACGACGGTCGGGCGCTTCATCGCGGCTGCGACATGAGTCGCACCGGTGTCGATCGTCACGACGCAGGCGGCCCGTTCGAGCGCGGCGGCCCAGACCCCGAACGCCAGGTGCCCGATCACGGCGTCGGCGACGTCCGCGCCCGAGATCGCCTCGGCCAGCGCCGCGCCGTCTTCGCCGAAGGTGGCGACGAGCGGCCGGCCGAGCGGCCGCAGGTCGCGGAAGAGTTGGACGAGGCTCTCCGGCGTGCTGCCGTCTTCGCCCCAGCGCTTGCCGACGTGGACGATGATCGGCCGCTCCGGCAGCCCGGCGACCGCCGCCCGGTCGGCATCGGTGACGGGCACGACGAGATCATGCGCCAGGGACTTCGCTCCGGCGGCTACGGCGAGCGCGAGCACTTGATCGACCTCGTGGCGGACGACGAGGTTCGGATGCCGGTCGGCGCGATCGGGATCGGCTTCGGAGACGAGCACCTCGGTCAGCCAGCGCCGCGCCACCAGGCGCGTCAGATACCGTCGCGCGTAGGTGTACCCGATGCGGCGCGGCGCGCCGGTCGCATGCACGAGCCGCATGTCGATCGCCCGCGGCGCGAGTGCGATCGCGAGGTCCGTACCGCGCAGGTGCGCACCGACCCGTTCGGGTTCAACGTCCGAGGGTAAGGTGACGATCGCGTCGACGTCCGGCGACCGTTCGACGACGACCGCGTTGTAACGGCTCGCTACGAACGTGATGTGTGCGTCGGGAAAAGAACGCCGGATCGATGCGATCGCCGGCGTGGAGAGGATCAGATCGCCGACGCGATCGGTCCGCGAGAGGACGATCCGCATCGCTTACGGCGCGCGCTTGGCTTTCGCGAGTTCGTCGTAATACGCGTCGGTCGCAAGCAATTGCGCCGCCGCAAGCTGAATCGCATTCAGACGCCGATCGCCTTCGAGCGCGCCCGCGAGCGGTGCGATTCGCTGCACGAGCCCACTCTTGTGGAACGCTTCGCCGAGCGCGCGCTGCGGCGGCGTATCGCCGATCGCGAGCTGCACGCGCCAGTGCGGGTGCTTGCGTTCGAGCTGCACCGCCGTGCGCGCTTGCGCGCGCACTTGCCGCAACATCCCGGCGACGTTCGCGCCGGCCGGACGCGGCTTGTGATGAAACGCGACCGCAAGCCGGTTGAAGACGGCTTTCGTGCCGATCGCTCGGAAGCGCATCCCAAGTTCGATGTCTTCCCAGCCGTATTCCGAGAACGAATCGTCGAACGTCCCGCCGACACGTTCAAGCCGCGATCGCCGAACCGAGACGTTGCTCGTCCAGAAGTAATTGCCGCTGTAATTCTTCAGCGACCAGATCGGCGGCGGCAAATCGTCAAAGGACTCGACGTTGATCACGGCGCCGCGCACGATAACATCGCCGTCGCGCTCATCGCTACGCAGATGTTCGGCGCCGAACACCGGCGTCGGCAACACGTCGTCGTCGATGAACGCAATCCGCTCGCCGGTCGAGCGCGCGATCCCAGCGTTGCGACCCTTGGCAAGGCCCGAATTCGGCTGGTGAATCACCTCGAACCGGCAACGCGCGAGCGGCCGCATTCGCTCGATGACGTCCGGCGTTTCGTCGGGCGAACCATCGTTGACGAGCACGACTTCATAGGAATCCGGCGCGAGCGTTTGCGAAAAGCACGCTTCAAGCACGCGCGCGAGCAAAGCCGGCCGTTTGTACGTGCAGAGTTGAATCGTGAGCCGCATCGACTCCGGCTTTCGGCGCCGTCTCGACCCGCGCCCGCGCAGCCCGAAACGAAATCGCCCGCACCACACGACGACGAAGCGCAGCTACGCGATGTGCGCGTCTACTTGCGCCAGAATCGCGGCAACGTCGAGGTTGGCCACACAAGCAAACGTAGGACACGTCTCCTTGCGCTCGCCGGACGGGCACGGATAGGTCGCACGCACCCTTGCGACGTGGGGGCCGCGCGGTGCCCAGCGATCGGGCTCGTCCGACTGAAGCGCAAAGATTCCGACCGTTGGGGCGCCGACGGCGGCGGCGATGTGCATCGGTCCGGAATCCATCGCGACGACGCCGCGTGCAGCAGCAGCAAGGGCGCCGAATGCACCGATCGAGGTTGCACCGGCGACCGACTCCACGCCCGGCCCGGCGTGCTCGGCGATCGCCTCGGCGATGCGCGCGTCGGACGACGACCCGGTGACGAGAACCGGGGCGCGCTCGCGTAGCGCGCGCGC
>Ga0116230_10004929_pt1 | contig 13066 bp, 14 predicted proteins | sample S1TSphfallax_3_FD_88678 | JGI IMG/M metagenome (GOLD analysis project Ga0116230, IMG submission 88678) | Host-associated microbial communities from peat moss isolated from Minnesota, USA - S1T2_Fd - Sphagnum fallax MG | ecosystem: Host-associated > Plants > Peat moss > Unclassified | place...
AGCTCGCCGATCTCGTTCGGACGACGCTTTCCCCCGCGACCCCGATCACCGTCGCCAAAACGGCCGTACCGGGAGCGGTCGCGCCCCGCTATGTCCCGTCGGTCGAGCGCGTCGCGGCCGAACTTCGACTGGAACCGAGCGTTTCGCTGACGGAGGGGATCCGTCGCATGGCCGAGTGGTATCGCACGGGGTAATCGCCGCACGAGCGGCGCGCCACAGGAATCCCGCGCTGAGGAATTGCATGGATGGGGGCTCTCTATGAAGACCGTTATTCTGGCGGGAGGACTCGGCACGCGTCTTTCCGAGGAAACCGCGCTGCGCCCCAAGCCGATGGTCGAGGTCGGCGGCAAGCCGATCCTCTATCATCTGCTGGGGCTGTATTCACGTGCCGGCTTCGACGATTTCATCATCGCGGCGGGTTACAAACAAGAGATCGTCAAGGAATACTTCCATGAGTTCTTCGCCTACAACAACGATCTCTCGATTGATCTGAGCACCGGGGAAACGACGATCCATGTCACCGAGGCGCACACCGAACGCTGGAAGGTGCACGTGGCCGACACGGGCCTCAACACGATGACCGGCGGACGCATCAAACGTCTGCGCAAGATCATCGGTGAAGAGACCTTCATGTGCACCTATGGCGACGGATTGGCATCGCTCGATGTCGCCGACCTAGTGCGTTTTCATCGCGAGCAGGGCCGCTTGGCGACGCTGACAGCAGTCCGGCCTCCGGCGCGCTTTGGCGGCCTCGAAATCGCCGGCGACAAGGTGACGACCTTCGTCGAGAAGCCACAGACCAGCGAAGGCTGGATTAACGGAGGCTTCTTCGTTTTCGAACCCGCGATCTTCGATCGCATCGCGGGCGACGCGACGCTGCTCGAGCACGAGCCGCTGGCCGGACTCGCCAGTGACGGTCAACTGAGTTGTTACAAACACGGCGGCTTCTGGCAGCCGATGGATACGCTGCGCGACCGGCGACACCTCGAAGAACTCTGGGCCAGCGGCAACGCGCCGTGGGTGCGTGGATGACGTTCTCTTGGCGTGAACGTCACGTGCTGGTCACGGGCGCGACGGGCATCGTCGGATCGTGGCTGTGCGAGGAACTCGTGCGGCGCGGCGCATCGGTGGTGGCGTTCGTCCTCGATGACGATCCGCAATCGCGTTTCTATTCCGCGAGCATCCATCGGAGATGCTCGATCGTCCGCGGTCACTTGGCTCGCTTCGAGGACTGCCTCCGAGCGATCAATCTGCACGAATGCACGGACGTCTTTCACCTCGGGGCGCAGACGATCGTCGGCAATGCGTTACGCGAACCGCTGGAGACGTTCGAGAGCAACATCCGCGGAACGTACAATCTGCTTGAGGCGGCACGCCGCCTCAGCCCGCTCGTAGAGACGTTCATCGTTGCCTCGAGCGATAAAGCCTACGGTGATTCGCCGATTCTGCCGTACACGGAGGACATGCCCCTCATCGGCCGTCACCCGTACGACGTCTCGAAGAGCTGCACGGATCTCGTGTCTACCGCGTACGCGCACACGTATGGCCTGCCGGTGACGATCGCACGCTGCGGAAACATCTACGGCGGCGGCGATCTGAATTGGAGCCGGATCGTGCCGGGGACGATCCGCAGTCTGCTCGCCAGCGAACGGCCCGTTCTGCGCAGCGACGGGGGACCGATTCGCGATTACATCTACGTCCGCGACGTCGTGGAAGCGTACATCGCCCTCGCCGAGGCGACCCATGCCGGGACGGCTTCCCCCGGTGAAGCATTCAATTTCAGCCCGCAGAGCCGGTACACAGTGCTCGAGATCGTCGCGGAGATCGGCCGGGCGATGGGCGTCGATCCGAACCCGGATATTCTGGCGAGCGCATCGATGGAGATCCGCGATCAAACCCTCGATGCGAGCAAAGCGAAGCGCCGTCTCGGCTGGGGCGCCCGGTGGAGCCTCCCCGAGGGTCTGACGGAGACGGTGGCGTGGTACCGCGAGCATTTTGGGTCGGGAGCCGCGAACGTATCGGCGAGATGTTGACCGATCGCAGTTCGAGCCCCGAAGCGCAGGCACTGCGCAGCGAAATCCTTGCGAAGACCAAGGCCTATTTTTCGGCCGCCTACGAGCGGCGACCGTTCAATCCAGGCAGCGACGCGGTTCCCGTCTCGGGCCGCGTCTTCGACGAACGCGAACTGATGTTGCTGGTCGATAGCGCGCTTGACTTCTGGCTCACGACGGGGAGGTACGCAGAGCGTTTCGAGAAAGAGTTCGCGCGCTGGTTCGGCGTTCGCGAGTGCGTCCTTGTGAACTCCGGGTCGTCCGCGAACCTGTGTGCGATCATGGCGCTCACGTCGCCGGAACTCGGCGATCGCCGCCTGCGCCCAGGCGATGAAGTGATCACCGCGGCGGCGGGTTTCCCGACGACCGTCAACCCGATCGTCCAAGCGGGTGCGGTCCCGGTCTTCGTCGATTCGGAACTCGACACGTATAACGTTCGCCTCGATCAGCTCGAAGCGGCGCGGTCGCCGAAGACGCGCGCCGTGATCGTCGCGCACACGCTCGGGAATCCGTACGATCCCCGCACGGTAGCGGACTTTTGCCGCAGGCACGACCTCTGGATGATCGAGGATACCTGCGATGCCGTCGGTGCGACCTGGGAAGGGCAACAGGTCGGGACGTTCGGCGATCTCGCGACGGTCAGCTTCTATCCGGCGCACCATCTGACGATGGGCGAAGGCGGCGCCGTGATGATGCGCTCGCCCAAACTGCGCAAGATCGTCGAGTCGTTCCGGGATTGGGGCCGCGATTGCTGGTGCGCGCCCGGCAAAGACAACACGTGCGGGAAGCGCTTCGACTGGCAGCTCGGCGAGTTGCCTCACGGGTACGATCACAAATACACGTACAGCCACATCGGCTACAATCTGAAACTGACCGACATGCAGGCGGCGGTCGGCGTCGCGCAGCTCGAAAAACTCGACGACTTCATCGCCGTGCGCCGGAAAAATGCCGAACGACTGACCGCGCGCTTAGCCGAGGTGCCGTGGCTTGGGCTGCCCCGCGAAGCGCCTGGCGGCGCGTCGTCCTGGTTCGGCTATCCGATCCGCGTGTTGCCCGGCGCGCCGATCGATCGCAACACACTGGTCCAACACCTCAACGAGCACAAGATCGGAACGCGACTCGTCTTCGCCGGGAATCTCATCCGGCAGCCGGCGTACGCGCAAGTGGCCTACCGCGTCTGCGGTTCGCTCGAGGGGGCCGACACGATCATGAACGACGTGTTCTGGGTCGGCACGTTTCCGGGTCTCGACGAGGCACGAATCGATTACATCGCCGATACGATCGTCGGGGCCGGGAAGCCGGCACTATCGGCGCCGTGATCGTAGCGCCCGAGCCGTTTCGCATCGAATCGCGCGACGGATCCTATCCGGTTCATTTTCTCGAGCGGATCACCGACGGCGAAAACGAACTCGGTGCCGGTGCCGAGCGGTTCTTTTTGATCGATGGGCGGGTCGCCCAACTTCACGCGGCCCTGCTCGACCCCATCATCGCGACGCACCGCGAGCCACCTTTCCTGCCGACGAACATGCTAAGACGCTCGCGGGCGTCGCGCGGGTGGCGCAAGCGATGCAGGATGCTCGCCTTTCACGCGCCGGGACGCTCGTCGTGATCGGCGGCGGAATCGTCCAGGACGTGGGCGCCTTCGCCGCGACGATCTACCGGCGCGGTGTTCCGTACGTCCTCGTCCCGACGACGCTGCTCTCGATGGCCGACAGCGGGATCGGATCGAAGTTCGGTGTCAACCTCGGTTCGGCAAAGAATCAACTCGGCGGCTTCCGCGCGCCCGCGCGTGTCGTCATCTCAACGGACTTCTTGCACACGCTCTCGGACGCCGAGATGCGTTCGGGATTCGGCGAGATCATCAAACTCTCGCTCATCGAGAGCACCGCAGCGTTCGAGCGCGTGCGATCGGCCTTGCTCACCGACGGCTTCCGCACGGCGGACCTGCTTGGCCTTTTGCACGCGGCTCTGCTTACGAAGAAGCGCTATATCGAACACGACGAGCTGGATGTCGGGATCCGAAAGACGCTCAACTACGGTCACACGTTCGGTCACGCGCTGGAGAGTCTGGTGGACCACGAGATTCCGCACGGCGATGCCGTCGCCTGGGGACTGGATCTCGCGAACCGGATCGCGGCGGACCGTGGCCTGCTGGCGGAAGAGACGTTTGCCCGCATTCATGAGTTGGTCGGTACGGTGTTCACGCGCAGCGTCGAGCATCGCTACGACGCGAGCGGAATCATCGAGCGCATCCGGCTCGACAAGAAGGCAGTCGCCGCCTCTGTCGAGCTGATTCTCCCGGCCGCCCCGGGCGACGTGCGGATCGTGCCGACGGCGATCGACGCAGACCTGCACGACGCGATCGCGGGCTACTTGAACCGGTTCGACATCTTCCGTTGCGCGGCGTAACTCAACCGGCCAACAGTCCGCCGTCGACGACGACGGCCTGCCCCGTGATATAGGTATTCTGCTCGGAGCCAAGCATGAACGCGATCTCCGCGATCTCTTCGACCGTTCCTAACCGGCGCACGGGCACGCGCAGACGTAGCGCCTCGAGTTCGGCGGGTGTATTGTTCTGGCGCGTGAGCGCGGTCTCAATGAATCCCGGGCACAACGCGTTGCAGAGGACGCCGCCCGGACCAAACTCGATCGCCGTCGTCTTGGAGAGCCCGATCAGCGCCGCCTTGGTCGAGGTGTACATCGCACGTCCGACGCGGCTGACGATCCCGTACACCGATGCGACATTGACGATGCGCCCCCAGCCGGCCTCGGCCATCGCCGGTGCGAGCGCGCGCGTCAAACGAAACGGGGTTTCGAGGTTGAGCGCGAGCACATGATCGAAGGTCGCATCGGCGACATTGGCGATCGGCGAGATCGGGTTCTCACCCGCGTTGTTGATCAGAACGTCGACGTGCCGGCCGGCGTCGCGCAACTCGCCGAGGTAGCGCTGGACGGCGGCACCGTCGCTCAAATCGAGATCCGCGCGCGGCGGTGCTAAAACGTGATATCCCGCCCGCGCGTAGCGTGCCGCAACGGCGCTTCCGATGCCGCGCGCGGCGCCGGTCACCAGAACCGTGCGCGCCGGGCTCGCCGTGCCGCTCAGCGCGCCGTGATCCGCGCGAGCATGAGGCCACGCGCAGCGGCGTCTGTTTCGGGATCGAAACCGTGGGTCTCGCTCACGATATACCGCGGGCGCGCCCGCACTTCTTCGAAGATCATGCCGATGTATTCACTCACCACACCGAGCAGCATGAACAGAAAGCCGAACAAAAGCAGCATCAATCCGACGATCGTTCCAAAGCCGTCGAAGGGCACACCGAATATCGCGGCACGCACAATGCTCCCGATCATCAGCAAGAACGAAATTGCCGAGAGCCCGAGCCCCAAGAGCGGAATGATCTTGAGCGGAAGATACGAGTTCGTCAGCAGGCCCCGAATGCCCATCGAGACGTTGAGCCAAAATCGATACGTCGAGGTCCCCCCGAAACGGGGCGGGCGCTCATGCTCGACGCCGACCGATTTGAAGCCCATCCACCACCACAGCGTGCGCAGGAGCGCATTACGCTCGGGAAGGGTGAGCAGTGCCTCATAGACGCGGCGGTCCACGAGCCGGAAATCACTCGCGTTGCGCGGAACGTTCGTTTCGCTCAGTTTGTGCATCATCCAGTAGAACGCCCGCGTGAAAAAGCGCCGCACCGCCGACTCATCGTGCCTGCGCGTGATGATGCCGTAAACATTTTCGTAACCGCCCTCCCACTCCGCGATGAAGCGTGGAATGACTTCAGGCGGGTCTTGAAGATCCGCGCACATGATCACGAGCGCGTCACCGCGCGCCGCATTGATGCCCGCAGCGGCACCGCCCTCGGCACCGAAGTTGCGCGAGAGCCGGATCACCTTGAAGCGCGGGTCGCGGGCGTTGATCGCGAGCAGTCGCTGATACGTCGCGTCGCGCGAGCCGTTCTCGACGATGATCGCCTCGAAGTCGTACCGATCGCTCAGCGGCTCGAACGTTTCCGCCAAGCGGCGCGCCAGTTCATCGACGCACGCCTCCTCGTTATATGCCGGCGAAACGACCGAGATCAGCTTCCGCACATTAAATCGCTTGGTTCAGGAGCTGATATCGCGACTCCAACATCTCGATGCGCTTTTCATCCTCCGTGAAGATCGCACCATAGTAATCGCGTTTGTTGGTCAGCCAGAGCAGCTCGAAGTGGACGGCATTGAGCAGCCCTTGTTCGATGAGCGGCGCATCGAGCGCTGCGGCGTGAAAGACGACTTTGCGCGTTTCGAAGCGCGAGAGATGGACGGCACGAATCCGGCGAAGCGCCGGAATCGAATCTTTCGAAATCCCGCCCCCGACCACGAGATCGAGCGCGCGCCGCTTGCAACCCTCTGCAACCGTCACGATGCGATCCGTTACCGGATCATCGTTGATCGTCATGCGGCTTTCTCCGATCGACCCGACGAAATCAACGCGTCCGAAGACGATCCCGTCGGATCCCGGCCGCTGGGCGGCGAGATCCATGATCGCCTCGCGGTGATCGAAGCCGGTGATCGTCTCCATGTTAAAGAGAAAACTCGTGTCCTCGGTTTCGTCGGGACGGAAGATTTGCTCTTTCGCGGCGATGTATTTCGAGAGCGCGTACGGTGTCTCGACCATTGGGGCTACGATATACCGGACGCCGATCTGCTTGGATTCGAGGAGGTCACGAACCGCCTCGCAGCCGCCGATTTTCACCGTAAGGTTCATGCCGGCGGCGTGCGCGATGTCAACCAAACGCAGCAATTCGTCCGTGCGCGTCCCTTCGGCCTCGAACTCCGCCTTCACGGAGGCATAGCCGTAATTTTCTAATCCACGGCGGAGCAGGGTCGACATTTTTCGTTCAGTTGCGTTCATCGGTCCCGCGCATTCTCGGACTCCAAACGGCAGTCCCGCTCACGTTATACGCCGGCATGAAGATCGGGCATAACGCGTTCCGCCACGTCCCAGTCGAGGTCGGGCGTCATTAGGTGCAATGGCGCCGACTCCATGCTTCCCGACGCGGTGACGCGGCTGCTGATCTTCGGGAAGTAGGTCTGCTCCGGATCGACCGGCACGATGAACGCCGCTGGACCGGGGCCGTTGAACGCCTCTAGAAAGGCCGGATGCGCCGTCCCGCGTTCGTCGAGATCGAGTGCGGGGATCCCATACGCACGGAAGAGTAACGGCCAATCGGGGAATCCGAGGCCCGTCCGCGTATCGCAACCAAGATAGGCGCCGCCGAAATAATTTCGCTGCGTCATGCGGATCGACGCGTAGCCCTCGTTACTCATGATGAACATCTTGAGCGGAACCGCGTTTACCGCGACCGTCGCGAGCTCTTGCAAGTTTTGTGAGAAGCCGCCGTCGCCCTCGAAGAGGATCGTTCGCCGTCCACCACCGGCGAGCGCCGCACCGATCGCGCATGAAAGCCCCACGCCCATCGATGCAAGTCCCTTTGCCGTGCTGATGCGCTGCCCGAATTTCTGCGGAAACGCCTGCATCGGAACCGTGAAACCGGCGCCGCTGCTGCACGGGATGATGAGATCGTTCGCGCTCGCTAACTTACCCACGGCCATCGTGAAATCATAGGGGTCGACATATCCGGCAGCGTGCGTATTCGCCGGATCCGAAAGCGGCAATGCCGTGCGTACCTCGCGCCCGAACGCAAGCCACGACTCGTGATCGCCCAAATCGTGGCTGAGGAGCACGCTCAAGAATGCGTTTGCGTCGGCGGCAATGGCGAGTTCCGTGTGCGGATGACCTTTTGTCAGCTCGGCCGGATCGATATCGACGTGGACGATGCGCGCGAGCGGCGCAAACGCTTGCCAGTTGAATCCGGTCTGTTGCAGGCCGAGCCGCGTCCCAAGCGCGATGATGACATCGGCTTGCTGAATGAGCACGTTGGCGGAGCGCTGGCCCCAGGTATTCGGGCGCCCGAGATAGTTCGGATCGCCCGCATCGACGCGATCCATCCCGTTCCAAGTCGTCATCACACCGATGCTCGCCGTAACCAACGCCGCACGCACGCGCGCCGCCGTCTCGCGCGTCACGCCACCACCGATCAACAGCACCGGACGTTTCGCCTCGCGGCACCAGCGCGCGGCCGTTCGCGCCGTATCCACCAAGGCATCGTCGGAAACTGCCGTAGCCGGTGTCGCGGAGGCATTCGTGGCCGATCCAAAATCAGGGGCGACGGGGGCGCCTTGAGCGTCGAGACACATTTCGATGAAAACGGGGCCTTTGCGGCCGGTTCGCCCACTATCGATCCAGCCCGCGATCGCCGCGCGGTCAACCGGAGATTCGACGCGCTCCGCGACGACGCAACACGGTCGCGCGATCGCAACCCCGTCGATCTCCTGAATCCCGCGCTGCCGGATACCGCCGCTCGCCAAGTCGCTCGATTTCACTTGACCGCCGACCAACAACAGTTCGCGGCTCTCGAGCCAACTCTGTGCGAGCCCCGTGACCGCGTTCGTCAGACCGGGACCGGCCGTCACCAGCACGAAGGCACGTCGTCCGTCGACCGCACCTATTTCATTGAAGGTCTCGGCAGCAAGTGTCGCCGCGACCTCGTGGACGAACGGCGTGCAACGCATCCGCGAGCGAGCCGCGTCGAGCAAGTGCATGATGTTGCCGCCCGCAACGAAAAAACAATCGGAATACCCGAGTTCGACGAGCCATTCAGTGAACCGGTCCGCATATTTGATCACGATGCGAGAACCGTTCGCCGAAGCGGATTTTTGATACTCCTCGCAGATGCGATGACCACCGCCAAGACGTGCCCGGCGAGGACCACCTTCACGACCGCCGCGGCGCTCGGATGGTACGTCAGCAGCGCCGCGGTTTCGCCGATTGCGACGACCGCGACCGCAGGGCCGACCCAACGAGCACCCCGGGCGATACGATACGACGCGACGACCGTCGCCAGCGCGAGAAAAGCTGCTGCCACCCCATACGGCGCCACGAGCGGAGCGCCGGACTCGAATGCCGGGCCCGCCACAACGACGATGATGAGCCGTGGAAATGCAGCAAAGATCACCACCGCGACCGATCCCGCGACGATGACGGCACCGAATACGTTCACGGCGAGCGAGTGGTCGCCAGGTCGTTGACGATCAATTTTCGAGAGCATGACCGAGGGCAAAAACGCCAAAAAAGTAATCAAGACGCGACCGCCCAGCGCAACGGCATTATACACCCCCGACTCAGCGAGCGGCAAGAAGTGACGCGCAATGATCCCGTCGGCGAAGGTCATCATCGCTAGCCCACCCAGCGCGATGACGAGCGCCGACGATCTCAGCAGCGGAATGCGCTCGGACGCTACGTCCGCACGATATTTCAGAAACGGCCTGATGAAGATGAGAGAGGTCACGGCCGCGATGCATAGCGCAGCCGCGAGCGAAGCAACGGCGATCGATAACGCCGGCACGACGACGATCGCGACGGACGCGCCGATTTTCAATGCCGCCTCGATTCCGCTCGATCGAAGTAGTGCTGCGAATTTTCCCAGTCCTTGCAGGAACGCTCGGACGAGGAGCAATAGCGCGTTCGAAGCGAGCGCGAGTGAAGCGAAGTACATGACGCCGTCGTCCGCGATATGGAAAAATGCATCGAGAGTCCGATGAAAGAGGAGAACACAAAGACACATTGCAGTCGAGGCGATCAGCCACCACCTCAAGATCGCACGGACGAGGGCGACGATGTTTCTTTCCGCGGTGCGCGAGCGATACGTTGCCACGTCGAGCGTAAGCGACATGCCGACGACGCTCGCGATCGTCGAGAGCAGCTGTATGGTCGCTACGATCGCGAGAAATGAGCCACCGCTTTCGAGGCCGAGCGCATGAGCCGCTGCAACGTAGAGCACATAAGTCGCGCCGTTTGATAGCAGCGTTGCGGCGGCCGCGAGCGCGCTGTCCCGGTAAATGACGGCGGGAACGCTCAAGACGATACTCGAACGGGACATGCCGATCGACCGACGTTCATCGCCGCGTTTGCTTCCCATCCTCCGTACTCGGAGAAGTCCTTTTGATCCGTAAGAATCCCCCAACGACCGAATCGTCGCCGTCGCATCTCGTCGTTCGAAGCATTCTCCCGACGCTCATGATCATTATTGCGGCGGCGGTCGTGCCCGCGGTCGCGTTCGGCCTGGTTCTTCAATATACGATCAATGTTCCATATTGGGACGAATGGTGCCAGGCGCCGTGGATCATTGACTTCCACCAAGGCAAAATCCCTTGGGCCGATCTCTGGGAGCAGCACAACGAGCACCGCGTCATCGTTCCGAACCTCCTTCTGCTCGCGCTGACGCGTTTCGGCACCTGGAATGTTCGCCGCGAAACGATCTTCAATACCGGCTTCGTCATGCTCCAGCTCGCGGTCGTCTGGAACATCGTCCGGGCAACGCTTCCGCGGCAGGCGGTGCCGTTCGCGTTTCTTGCGCTTTCGCTCCTCACGTTCTCTCTCGCTCAAGTTGAGAATTTTTTCTGGGGTGCAGCCGGTCTGGGCTGGTTCGTGCCGAATGTCTTCGCGACATTTGCGTTGTTCTTGCTGACGCGGCGCGAAATCGGCACAAAGACGACGATCGTTGCGTTTCTGTCGTGCACCTTGGCCGCGTTCAGCGAGGCACCCGGTCTGGCGAGTCTCTTCGAGGGAGCGGCGATCCTCGCCGTGCGGCCACCATTCGCCGCTCGGCGGCTTGTGCTTTGGATGGCGGCGACGGCCATCGTGATCGCGATCTATCTGCACGGGTGGTCAATGCGTCGGGAGCCGGATTCCGGCTCCAGCCCAGCGAGGTTTTCACCATCTATCCGCATTACGTCTTGGCGTATCTCGGCGCGCCGCTCGGCTCGTGGAAGGGCTTGCGTACCTCTGAAATCCTGGGCCTGACCGGACTGATCGTTTTCGCACTCGGAGCATGGCGCTTTATGCACCTCCGTATCAAGAAGAACCCCATCTCCTATCGCTTCCTCCCATGGCTCGCGATCGCGGCTTTTGCAATTCCAAACAGTTTTTTGACCGGTTTCGGGCGCGTTGGGCTCGGACTCAATCAGGCGCTTGGGAGCCGCTACACGACGATAAGTTCGGATCTCTGGTACGGGGTCGTCGGCCTCTCGATCCTGCTCGTTCCACTCGTGCTCGACCGCGTTCATGCCGGCAATCGAATCCGGGTCGCCACGATCATCGTGGGCTGTGCTGGGTTCGCATTTCTCTTCGTTCGGGAGCAAATGACTGGAGCTCAATCCATTGTCGCTCACGCGGCGATGCTTGAAGACGCGCGAACGGCGTTGAGCGATACTGCGTCGGCAACCGACGCCGAGCTCTCTCGCATCTACCCCGACCCCGCATTCGTCCGCCAGTCGATGCGTCAGTTGCAGAAGGCGGGGATCGCATTTTGAAAAACCTCCACGAGGACGTTTTCATCGACACAGCACTCACGCGCCGCGTGTCTGGAGCGATCGTCGCCGTCGCCATCATCATCATGATTTCGGCGTACGTTTTGACGAGTCGCTACATCCCCGAGCGTCCGCCGATGGCGCCGCAGCTCGTGACATTGCCGCCAGTTCCCGCTCAACTATCCGAGCTGCGCGCCGATAAATCACCGCCGATTTCGTCGATCGACGTCATACAGGTTCCGCCGGCCGGTGCTCGGACGGTCGCCTCAGATGCACGTCCCGTCGTCTCCGCCCAGCGAACGGCGACAATCCAGATAGTGGGCTGGGCGATCGATCGAAACGCCACGCGCCCCGCCGGCGCGATCTTTCTAGAATCGGACGGAAAAACGCTCATCGCCGGACAGTACGGCCTCCCGCGCCCGGACGTGGCGGCGAATTTCAAGAATCCGGCGCTTCAAGCGGTCGGATTCTTGTTCTCCTTTTCCGCTGGCGAGCTGCGCATCGGCGATCACGCGATCGACCTCGTCGTGGTCGGCGCAACGGGCAAGACTTACTATCGGGCGAAAGACCGGATCAGGCTCGACGTTCGGTAACGCATTCTTTTGCGGAGGCATCGCGCAGCAGCAGCGATAAGGATTTCCTCCATGGCAATCCGGCGAAGCGCAGTCCCGCCTATCCGACGAGGACTCATGGTCGCTCTGAACCTCTGCGTCCTCGGGATCATTTTTACCGGCATGGCGCTTTCGTTTGCTTAGGCCTCGCTGGTTCCGATCTTCGAGTCCCCCGACGAGAATAAACACTTCGACTACATCTACGATATCTACGCAGCGCATCGCCTGATCCGTGCGAGTGAGGGGACGCCGAAGTTCTCCCCAACCATCATTTCGATGAGCAAAGCACTCCAATTCGAGCGCATTCGCGTTTACTCGAATGAACGAGTGGTGCCCGACTATGGATCGCCGCGAGAATGCGCGCGATGCGCGCGAAGGTAACACGCCTCGACGAGCACACTTTCAGCGCGTCGGCCCACCCGACGCCCTTACTCGTGGGGACCTATCCGCCCGGTACTACGCGCTCGCCGCTCTTGGCGCCGCCGTGCAAGTCGGACGCGGCGAGAGTCGGCTCGACGTTTTTCTTGCCGCGCGCCGATTCGATGTCATGCTCTTCGGCATCGGGCTCGCGAGCGCGTGGGGAACTCCCGCGATCGGAGTGGATCGTCAGCTGCTCGGGGTCAACGTCTTGCTCTTCGATGGTAGCCTTGAGCAGATGCCGTGCGAGATCGGAACTCTCGCGATCTACGACCATCCATCCAACGACGTAGCGGCCATAGAAATCGACGATCACGTACAGATAGAAGTACGTCTACTTCGGGGGCCCATGCAATTTGGTTATATCCCAAGGCTCACACTTGATTGAGACCGGTAGCGCAGAGCTCGAAAATACGCGCCTTCTCAGCAGCACGGAAACGGCAGCGCGTTGCCTTCGCGGCAACTTCAACCTCAGGGAGTGGTCGGGGACGAGGAGCTGATTGCCGTCGCTTGAACCTCTTCGAGCCCTCAGTAAATTAGATCCGGTAATTGGCCTCAACTAATATTGAAACA
>Ga0116230_10004931_pt1 | contig 13063 bp, 8 predicted proteins | sample S1TSphfallax_3_FD_88678 | JGI IMG/M metagenome (GOLD analysis project Ga0116230, IMG submission 88678) | Host-associated microbial communities from peat moss isolated from Minnesota, USA - S1T2_Fd - Sphagnum fallax MG | ecosystem: Host-associated > Plants > Peat moss > Unclassified | place: USA...
CAATTGAGTTCTCTTAGGAATACAAACTCTCTCAAACTTGTTTTGTAAGAAACTAGCATAGAGCACCAGCCATTCCAAAACACACAAACAATTTTATTTTAGTTTGAAAGAAACAAGCTGTAAGCTGTAATTATGCTAGCATTGCCATGCTGGTAAATTTTGTTAGCATGTCCAGAAGACCATAAAAAACGAGACAAAACAAAACAAAACCAAAAAATAAAAAGACAAAAAAACAAACAAACAAACGAGCTATAAGCTCTTGTTATGCTTACATTGCCATGTTGATAAAATTTGTTAGCATGTCCAGAAGACCATCTGTGTATGGTCTGTAAACCCTAAAACGAGAAGAAAATTTGCAAACGCAACAAATAATGCAATTGTCGGCACAAATAGACTCTGGAATGACAATTTTTGCAAGCAATCCTATGAATGGTCTGCTGAATTGGACTTACGGTTTTCTTTTTCTTTTTTTCTTTTTTGCCTTCCTTCTCAAGCGACAAAAGAATCCTTTAGGTCAGATTCTGTCGATGTCCTCGTCCTCAAACTCGATGTAATCATCGCCGCCGCCATCTTCCTCCTCGTCCATGCCACCGGCAATACCTTCATTGAGACGCACATTCTCAGGCAGCTCGCCGTAAGCTTTGAGCAGACGCGCTTCATCTGGTTGGTACTTGAGAATCACGTCCGCTTTATCGTCTTGGTAGTCTCGTAAACCGACTAAGATAATATCCCCCGACGCAATCCATACTTTCTTGTGCATCTTCCCACGGATATGGCATAGTCTCTTGGTTCCGTCGATACAAAGAGCCTCGCATCTCCCGTTCCCTAGCATGCGTAGCACTTGCGCGTACTCCTGTCCATCTTCCTTGAACACCAGCTCACGCTTCTCGTCTTCCGCCTCGTTCTTCCCCCTTTTCCTGTTCTTTCCTCCCTTTCCCTTGTTCTTCGGCATTTCTTCAGCCCAAAAGGAGAATGAAAGCTCTACAGAAAGAGCAGAAGATGGAGAAGACGATACGTAGAGCAGAAGACGACGAACTTGAAAACACCCAAGTGAAAGGAGAGCGCCAGCAATGGCGGCTGCTGCAACCGATCGCCGCTGCGCCCACGGAAAGCAGCGCTTTCTTCTTGTGCCACGAAACACACAGCCCTTGTCGTGAACGAAAGTCGTAGATGATAATGAGTTTCATCCTATTTCCATCTATAAACTTTTCATCTATGAGGAAGCGAGATTCTAGGGCTCGGCAATAGGGTTTATTTCTTTTTCTTTTTCTTTTTCTATTTTTTTTCCCTTTTCTTCTTCTTCTAAATTTTGACCCATTTTCACTATTGAAACTTCAACTTGCAGTTTTTCTTTTTTTTTCTTTTTTTTTTTTTCCAATTTTTTTATATTTCCATATTGGCGATCACCCACAAGGAGATTTAGGCACATTTACTATAGACCAGCTATATGGAAGTAGAAATTTATTAAAACCCTCTTATATCCTGGCTACTTGGTTGAAGAATATGTAAAAACATGGCAATTTTTTTAGAATTTTTTTGGTGATTTTTTAAAGGAAATATTCGATGAAATATTATTTTTTGAAAAGAAAATTGTCAAAAAAAGACACACTAATTGGTAGCATTTTTATTTGTATTACTCGTCAAAAGCATGGGCTAGTTAGGACCTTTACATGGTTGATGAGAAAATTTTCCACCCTAGCAATCATGTACCTTTCCATTGGATGTAAATTATGTAATCCATTTATGACAATTTGAAACATGTGGGTTGCACCTTGGTTACTGAGAGATAATGGGTAAAAAATGCGGCCTTGTGAATCCCAAATGCATCAAAAGCTTGTCTCATGCTTGGCTTGTCAAGTATTTAGTGACACCACCAAAGCTTTGGCAATACTTGAAAATTTTAATGATTTTGTCCTTCGTTGTCTTTTGTGGATTTGAATGCAATTCCTTTCAATCTTCATGCCAACCAACGTCTTGTCCAACATATGCACCCAACTTGATGGTTGTCAATGATCCATCTAACAAACACATCCCCAATTGATGATGTCAATTAAAAATTGCATTTAATTTGTAGACACATATAAAAGGATGTTGGAAATAAACAAATCATAATGCTTCATATGTGAAACATGGACTATGCATGTTGTTTGAATGACTACTCAATCTCAAAAAAGCTTAACCCTAAAAGCAAAACATAAAATGAAATAACATTATTTACATGCTTATTTTTTAGCCCACCTACCTTCTTGCCTACCTACGTAGGTAAATAAGAAGGTACATAAATTTTAATTACTTATGGAAATATGTAAGTAGGCCTAAGTAGGTAAGTATGTCCTTCCTACCTAATTTTACATGCCTATATATATAGGCCTATGTGCCTAGCTACCTACTAACTCAAATAAATATTCATTTGATTTTTTTCTAAAATATAATGAATGTGCCACATGGCAAATTTTGATTACACCATGTGTCACAATGTAAGACCATTTAAAATGAATGTTCATAATGGATGCCCAAGATCAAGGTTTGAAAAAAAATGAATTTTCATCCAAAATTCCTCATAGTGCCATAGGTGGATTTTGGTATTACCATGTGGCACCATCACAAATCATTGGAATTTGATGGCATGGATTCCTCCAACATTTAAAATCATTGTTTTAAAATTACTTTAATTTAAGACATGTGGCAAATAATGTGTCAATATTTGACAATTACAAAAATAGTTGCAAAAAAAAATTAGTTACAAATGTTATATGGATGGTCATAGGATGAACATGTATACATTAACTGTATATATCATTTATGGTCCATTTGGTGACATCATGTTGAGTCATGATTTGCAATTAAATGTTGGATGCAATTTCACTTATGCAATTAAGGCAATTTAGTTGTAAATGTTGGTTGCAAATATTTTATAGTTGCAAATTAAAATCATAAATTGACATTTTTCTTCTAGTGCAAAGGTGTTCAATGTTATCGATATAACCTTGAACCATTTTAAACCATAAGGACTTTCCACTTGTGTATTTTGGCCACGAATCATCAAAGATAACTATACATTATCCATTTGCATCATATTTTGCAAAGCAACCAAATTCCAATAAGGCATGAAGGATATTAGCTTTTTAGTGACACTTTGAATGGGAATGTAAGATCCCAAATCTTGATGATTCCAAGATGGTTGATCCTTAAAACCATCCTCTCATTATTTCATGATGTCATGGTGACCTCATAATCAACTTTCAATTCCTTGCAACATATGAAACATTGGATCATGCATTAATGGCACCTTCAATCCAACATTTGCACACCTTTGCAAATGTTCTTTTATCTAAACATGGTTCCTTTTTCATAGTTTTAGTACTAAGATGGATGATGACAACAAATGTGTGATTCTCAAGAATGCATCATAGATTCATTATGCCAAAACATGGATTTGATGATTAGAACAACTTGTGATTGCTATCCACATGTAGTCGTGTAATCATTTTCAATCTTTAATTGCTACCACTTTTTTTATTATGATCATAATTATGATTACATGACTATAATATATACGACTATAAGCAATTGCGACTATAAATGTGACTACGAACTTTTGGTCATGTTTGCTTAGAAACCACCTTGTTTGACATGGTGTTAAATAGATGTGGTTAGGACCTTGATGTACATTTTGACAATCCTATATAGTAGTAAGGTCTATGTTTATGTACAAGAGATTAAATTTACCTCTAAAGTAGTAAAAACAAATGTCATAGGACCTATGTCTAGGCTCTCAAATTATCTTCATGATTTTAAATTGAATCACATCATACTAACTTCTATTAAAATTTGTCAAAATAACTTTTAAATATATTATTCCCAACCTAGGTTTTTCTTTTGAAAATTTGATCAACATCATATATCCAGGTTGGGCCTAGGTTATTGTCTCGAGACTTTGATCAACCTCAATATATGATTCACAAATATTTTTGAGAGATGTGAACAAACATTTTGTTATAAACTAATGTTTTAAAAGCCTTAAACTACAAAGCCAAACCTAGTTCCATAGACATTGTGTTATATATTTCTCTAACAAAACAATATTCTTCTCACAAATGTATTTAAACAATACCATATCTAACAACACCTCAAATTGAAATGTTATGAAGATGAATTGTGGGGTTTTATGGCATGCAAACAATGTGCATGGTAGAATTCTTCAAGTGGCAAGAAAAGAAATTGTCATTTAGTAACACTTTATTGTCATGGAATAATGCAATTTTGATGTTCATGTTAAAACATCAATGATGTATGTTTTTAATTGTGTTTTTTGCAAACATCACATTCCAACACACCAAGATGTATTTAGGGGAATATTTGATATACACAAGTTGCATATATGCCCATATGAAGTGTCTTCAAAGAACAAGTAGAAGGTTTACATTGTTTCATGTTGCGATGATGATGGGTCTACAAGGGCAATTATTGGTTGCATGTGATTTTATTCAAAGTGCAAGTGGTTGGTGGTTTGCGGTGAACAATGTTTACTTCATTTGAACCTCTTTGAATTGTACTTTTTCCTATATGATATTTTCCTTCCTTCAAAAGTTGTGGGAACCATTTGTGTAGTAAACCTCAAGAGGTGAAGTCAAAAGTACGAATTATTTCTTAGAGGTCTTATTGTTTTTGTTTGCGAAAAATAGTCCCATATCAATCCAACATCCATGCTTGAAGGTTGTGTAGTTTGGTGTTTCAAGGTTATAGGAGGTTTGTATAAAAATTGTTGGTTTACATGGGTTCTAATACACACTATTAAAAAATTGATGCAATATCTTCAATTAAATAATATCCAATATTGAAGAACCATCAATCTAACTCAAGGAAGGTAACTAATACATTATCTCAATCTAGAGGTGATATTTTTGTTAGTAGGTACTTCTAATGTATTATTTGAAATATTTCAATAGGGCAAGTTTTTAAAAAATTCCTTATTATACTAATGGTGTATATGGTATGACATTAATGTTAAGATGGTTTTTGGCTAATGTGCACAATAATTGTTGTTAAAGTTATTATCATAAGGTCTATTTTCCTATGTCCTTAAATATCCATACTTTTCCCCCTTCAAAAATTCACTTCTTTTCACAAACATGGCTTACCATATTTCAAACCATTTCTTTTTATATACTTTCATTTAGCCCATATAGGGAATTACATTCCTATTGAATTTATTTCATCAATCATTTTTCCTAATCTCATGATTCATGATTTATTTATTTACAAATCGTTCCATTTTTTTTGTTGACATCCACAATTTTGATTACTACAAACGTATGTTTGTATGAATATTGGTTTTTCAATGTATGGGTTTATTGATAATTCAAATTATACATCATTGTTATTTCATTAGAATGGAAGTAAAATTAATCCCTATAGATTGTGGCCCATTTCATAATTTGAATGAATATTTATTTTATTTCGTTATGTCGGCCTTTCACATCTTGCAATCCAAGGTTGTAGTTAGACATTTAGTGTCTATAACATTGTTTTGCCTAACCATTTACACATTTGCATTTTTAGGTGGACAAAACATAACATGCCATGGTTTATTAATGACATTAATCAGTTTGGTGTTATAATTAATGGTGAATTCTAGTAGCTATTCAAATATGAGCAATGTGTTGTTCATTATTTACTTCAATAAACATATGATTATTCATTAACCATTAGTAAGATTAATTTTGAAAATCTAATTTTTCCCTTTATTTTCTTGTATGCAATTACAATTTACTTTAGTTTGGATGGGTTGCCAAAGATAAAAAAGGTGGGAACTATTTATTTTATGATAACTAGACCAAAACATAGTGACAAATGAAAACTTTAGTAATTAGCAGGAACATGGTAGTGTCACAATAATTTTTACTTTCATTTGTAGGTAGGAATGGTGGAAGGAATAGGAAGATTTGTGGGCATAAAAATGTTACATGTTAATGCAAATTTGTTTCAATTCCATGGTAATATATGCATGTGTTGTGAGGTGTCACATGTGATATTAATCATTTGTTGTTGCAACAATTTGATCCATAACATCAACCCAATATTGGTGCATGGGTGTTATAGTCTAGCAGATGAAAAGACATGCTTGCTGATGTTAAAAGCCAAAAACCAAAATGTGGCTCAAACCTTTCCAACATTTTCATTAATCAAAGGATGATCAAATTTGGTAGGTTTTATCCAATCCCAAAAAGGACCGTGATGTTTAAAAAATACAAAATCTAAGATAGGGGATGTCACTAAACAAACCAAAACTAAATTTTAAAATGTTACTTCAAGGCTTCAAAAGTTTGGGGTTAATTGGTTTTGAGGTATGGTGAACTAGATTGTCATCAACAATGAAAACACCACATAAATGACACATGATTATGTAACTTGGGCTTCCAACCATCACAAATCGCAAAGCTTGCACTTAACCCAATTTTTTAGCAATGTGAAACCAATGGTGTGAACTTCCACTACTTTGCACATCCATTAAAAATGTGGAATCTTGCTATCCCTTGGCCAACCACACCATCCCTTCTTAGCCAAATGATGAAATGTCATGGCTTGTGCATGTGATATGATAAATTTATGAAAGAAGTTTTAATAGACATTGATTAATTTTAAAAGCATGGTTCTTCTTCAATATTTTTGTCCACCTCTCCAATTTGAAATATAAAGTCTTTGATTAAATTCCTTATGAATAATGACATGGAGGAAAATGTAAAGTTGAAAAAAAACACATACAAGGAGGCTTTCAAAAGAAATGGATTCTACAACCAAATAACATTTATCCATATTGTAGTCAAGACTTTCATTCTTGCCTATGGAACATATTCATATATAATCTTAATTGGGAATTGAGTTGTAGGAAAGGCATAGAATTGATTAGCCATGCCTTGATTTGGTGACATATTAACTATTTCAATAAATAAGGCAATGCAATCATGTCTTAGAATGACACTATATTGTGATGTGGTTTGTAACAAAATTTTGATTATAATGATAATGGCAATATCATTTACTATGCCAAGCTACTCCAAATGCAAGTTTGGATTATTAAAAGTTAATTATAAGTTTGTTGCCTTAATAACTTACACATGGAACTTCATGTATGTATAACACTTTTCTATAGATTATTCATAAGATTGTATGTCTTTCCATTGATAGTAGTTTTTCTTCCATTAGGTGTTTTGGTGTGTGGGAACATGTCAAATGGGAAAGTGTGATAATTTGAGAAACTAACCACTTACCAATCTATGTGAATGTGGTTATTGATCCTCTTTAGTCAATAGGGCAAAAGATTAGGCCTTCCCTTGCATTATTCCATGATTGGATGCAACCTAGCATGTGGATCATCTTGAAACCAATGGCAAGGGTTTGTTTCCACTTTTATAATGTGTGGTTTCTCATCAATATTGTTGCAAATAAATTTTATAAGACCCTAACTAAACAATTCAATCAGAATTGTCTACCATATATAGATTTAAAAATTGTCCATTGTGGCTTTTACATGCAAAACTCATACGATTTCCTTCTATAGGCGTAGAGTTCCTTTCTATTCAAATAATGTGACCTAAAATAAATTATAAGAGCTTTCTTGTCTTTGAACACATTGCTTCATGTGAAATAGGAAATTATGGAACATTTAGATTGGTACACATGTTCTATCATATTTCAATACTTTTAACTTACAAGGTTAATGTTAGAAACTTTTTAAACATTTGATTGGTTGCATAGTAATCTTTAACAAGGTTCAAGTAGAAATTTGTTCATACTATATCACACATCACTATATTGTAAAGACTTAAATTATCTTTCAAATGTTGATTAAATATTTATGAATTTTCTACACTTTTATCGATGTTTTTAAATGTAGTTAGCTCTTACTATTACGGTAGATGGATTTCCAAAAATCACAAAAATTGAAACACATTTTTAATTAAAAAAATCAAATGTCATACATGAAAAAAAATTATTCATCACAAAACGTAGATAAGTGTGACATGGATTTCATGTTATTTTTTATATAAAAAAAACCATAAAATTAGTGTTATAGCATTATTGAATCTAAAATGACACATTTGTTGTGACTATTTCATGTAATTTGATACAAAAATATTGCACAATTCACATAATCAATTTACATGATGAAAATTTATGTTTTATTTATGTATATTCATTACATGGAATCAACATGTATTTGTTCAAACTTGAATATTGAATAATCTACACAATAATCCTATGAAGCATAATCATGTGGAAATCAATATATTACTATACAAACCCACAAAAATCCAAAATTTACATGACAATCAACAACAATCCATTGCTTAGGAAGTTTGTGATGTAAAGTTTGATGGGTCTAACAAATGACGGGTGTGATGTTCTTAGTGGTATTACTCAACAATGTTTTCACCCAAACAAATTAGCAATTTAGAACCATAAAAAATAACTCTAGCAATTTTTTGTTAATAGTTGATGTTAATATTTAACACCAACAATGTCACCACCAAAGAAAATTATAGGACATCCATCATTCATAAGAAAACCATGCATACATTCAATTCAATGTTCACAAAACTTGGGGTTTTTAACCAAAGGTTATTTCAATTGTGGGAAATGCTAGGGTCACAAGCATGATGTGAGATTGTAATTAAAAGGTGTCTCCATAATTTGTTTGCATTGGTACACACCTTCAAGTTTGTCAAGTGGTATTGGGGGTTTAAAAACTAATTGATCCCCAAAGTTGTAACAAAATGCAAACCCAAGGCTTGCTCCTAAACTCTCAAGAGAAAACTATTGATGAGAGCTCCTAATGGGATTTAAATGAATTCATAAACTTAAGATCAAAGTGATAACAATTTACACAAACTAATAAGAAAGTTATTAGTGCAAGTCATTAGCAAACTGAGGCATGAATAAGCTATGAATGAGCCAAATTCACAAGACACATCACATTTAAAGAGGAGCCACCACCTCCTTTCCTACAATGTATTTTGTGGCCAATGACAAAGGCTACATTAAATGGGTGAAAATTTGTTAGATTCCCCAAAAAAATCTTATTTATGTCAAGTTATAAGCTTCACAATTTTGCAAGTTCATAACTTTCTCATAAAATCTTTGATTAAACTCTAAAGGAAAATATTGTAGCCCTTAAAGTTTGAAGGTTATTTGACATTTTTTTTCCAAGTTTTAATAATTGGGAGTTGAATTGTCAAAATTTTGATCCCTAACCTTGTTTTACCACAACTTTTAATCCATAATTCCAAATGAAAAATGTGACCTTATTTTCAATATTTATGTTTGAAAACATTTCCAATGTTTGGTATATTAGGGGCCCATTTGAACCATTTACTACTTGCATTTTTGTCACAAGGATTTAGGACTTCATGGATTTCCAACCCCCAAAGTTGGCAAATCATTTTGAATTGTTTCATCAAATAAGGTAGTGGCAAACAGTCCATAGGATCCAAGAGGTTTCCAATGATCAAAATTTGCTTTCAAGATATGCAAATGCCTAAGAATGGTTAGCTCAAAGTGAGGGGATTATTAATAATGTAGGTATACAATCCCATTAACATTCATCAATTTTTGTTTTGGAAACTTCTTATGCAACTTTTTCAACAAATGAAGTGGATTTTATAATGCATTACAACTTCATAGCCTCAAAAGTCAAACCCCAATACTTTCATGTCACCATAGACATAACATAGCATGACAAATATTGTTGTGTGCATCATGTACAACTTGGCTTTGATTTGGAAAGCCATATATTCAACAATAGATTCTAGTTCCTTCCACCAAGCTATGAGAAGAACATTAATAATACATGAATCCAACTCTAAGTTTTTTTGCAAGTGATTGTAATTGTACTTATGATCAAAATCATACTACATATTCAACATGACTTATTAGCCCATCTTCATGAGAACAATGAAATTGCCAATGAAAACATGGTGACTTTGTCCAAACTTAAGTTCTACACACATTCAAGCAATGGCAATACACAAGGCAACCCCATCAAAGTCTTCACATCACACAACTCATAGTTTGTTTTTGTGTTCTCAACAATGGCAAAATCTTCACTCATTTTGACAAGGAAACATCTATATTCAAACCAAAACACACTTTGTAGGTGCAATCATGTTGATCCACCTAGTTTAATGTTCTATTATATCTTCAACCCCTTCTTTTGCAATTTAGTTTTGATTACTCCAATGCTTGTTTAGGGGAATGAACATAATAGTTGTAAACAAAAGCTAAAAGTGCTTCAATCTTAGTAGTGAAGCACAAAGAGTTCAAAATTTGCACCAGTAGCTTTGTCCATATGTGAATTATACAATGAACTATAGTAAGGAAAGGTGCATGTTTCCCTTTCAAAAAGTTTTGTGATTGTAGTCTTAGCACCTTGGAAAATCATGAGATTGTCAACTCCAAAGCAAACAAGTTTTCTTGCAACACCAAATTATATGCCAAAACCCCAAATGACACAAGGTCATTCTTAATCAGAGTTAGAGTATTATCACCAACACCTTTTGTTAATCTTTCTAGGTTTAGCAAAATAAACCTTTTAAAATTGTGCATCATATAAATAGACATGAAGATTCAACTTTGGTTGTCAATTGTGGTGACCTCATCACAACTCACAAAAATAAACCTAGCTTGTTGTGGATGGACTCGTGTGACCATCACACCGCCTCATGCAACTTGTTGCATTAGTCATACCCCAATTTGAGTAGTTAAACCAATGCATGTTCAATGTATTAGGCACCTTCATAAAACGAAAAGAAACCTTGCAAGGTTTCAAAATCATGTGTCATTAGATTTCCCAAACTAAAAAGATACCAAATAGCCATGAAATACACATAATTTTGAATTTTCACTTCTCTTTCTCAACTTCACCTCCATGCTATGTTGCACTTGTTTTGCAATGTTGTTTTTCCCTAGTTAAACCCACAAATTTGGATCATTCTTCACATGGGTAGAATCCATGTTTAAGTAAATAGTCATCCACAACATGTCAACTTTGATGGTTTGACATGATGGTTGTGTATGGGAATTTCCTATTATTATTATTATTCAATTGGGAGTAGGAGATTTTTTTCCAACTTTGTGAAGTTGTTGAAGTGATCATCATCCATAAGATAATTTAGCCAGTTTTGGCAATAGGAAAACATCAAAGTTGAAAATTTATTTAAAAGAAAAAAGAAACTATCATCCTTCTATATTTTTGGCTACCTGCTACTACTTAGAATCTGGCAAAAATGTTTTTTCGAGATTTTTTTTCCTGAAATATGGTGACTAAAAAACCCAATTTTCACCAATTTGAAAGAAAATCGCCATTTTTGGCGAAATTTAACCCCCCCTGATTAGGAGACCTAAGTTTTCCATGGTAGTTTCATCTCAAAAGGAAACATTTTATTTGATTTGTAATTTGACGAAAAAAAAATTATTTTTTTAATTCTTGGAATTTCCTTCGCCTTTATTTATTTTTTGGCTCTCTCAGATTTTAGGGTTTGGCGCTCGCCTCAGAACCAAAGTCCCTCTTCGTTGTCAAGTGTTGAGGTCCGTCGTTCCGGAGCTTTGCGGTTTTGCGGAGAGTCTCTGGAGGACGGAGGTACGTCTTTTCTTTAATGGGTTTTCCGCAGATCGCTGATTCTTTCTCTCTTTTGGCTGTTTTGGTCTGTGTTTTGTTGTGAAGAGAGAGAGAGAGAGAGAGAGAGAGAGAGAGAGAGAGAGAGAGAGAGAGAATGGTGTGCGGAACTAAACTGTTGGGGGGAGTTTTTTGGGTCTCTCGGAACAAGATGTTATGATTTCTTGTGGGAGTTCTCAGATCTTGTATTGAGTGGAGGAGAGTTTTTTCTCTTTTTTTTTCCCATATTGGAAGAGGTTTTTGGAGGAAAGAAAGAAAGGGAAGTTGGAAGGTTTGGAAGAAGGACAGAGTCAAAGAAAAGAAGAAAAGGGTTGTTGTTGATTGAAAACGGGTTGAGAGTTTTGGAGTGTCGGAAATTTTCAGCTGCTTTTGATGTGAGATTATTCCAGATTTTATTTTTGGTCTGGAAAAAATGCCGGGAGGAGGGAGGGAAGTGGCGGAGAGTTGCGTCGATAGTTTGAATCTTGAGCTTGTGGCGACTTATTGCAAGCGGCTGCATCCGAACAAACCGGAGCTCGCAGCTCGGCGCATTGAAGCCATTGGCTATCAAGTTGGACTACAGCTTGCAGAAAGGTAAATTCCTCTCCCTCTCTCTCTCTCTCTCTTGCTGTGTTCCATGACGGTACTCTGCAAACCCTTAAATCCTTCAATGCATAGGCCAATTCCCGCAGATCAGAACACAATATCATGTCACCAAAACCCTGACATCAAGCTCTGGAGTCGTAGTTTATGTCATTTTCTTGACCACATTATATGACATAATCTTGCTCTGATGTGATGATTATACACTCACTTGTAATGAGGACTGAAAAATCTGTCTCTTGAAGATGAATTTTTTCAGTAAATCATTGAACCTGCCACCCCCAACCTCAATGTCATGCAAATGGCCTCCTCCTTGCCCTTTGCCCATTATGTTGGGTGCATTGCCCTAACTTGCCCTAACTAATGGGGTTCACCTGGTGCCTTACCCAACACAATGAAGTAGCAGGAGCTTGACCATTCCATAGTATGAAAATGCATATCACATGTCACCAATTTTGTGACACTTAGAACCTTTTTTTGTTAACAAAGGATCACTTTAGAATACACTGTCTCTTTCTATGTTGGCAATTAGAGATAGAGAAATCAATCATCACACCTGAAAGTCTGATTAGGGTACCTGGAACATGAACACAGAGAAATAAAGAGTAGAGAAAAGGCCAGAGAATTATTTCTGTCAATTTCTACTGTTGCTAGCTATAGCAGATGATTGATTTTTTGTTGGCATTTCCATATACCAGAAGAGAGGTTCTTTCCAAAGATAAAGATATTGGCAACTTTTTCCTTTCATAAACGGACAGCTGTGATTCATTTGAGAGGAGAGGAAGTGCATAAGGTTCAACAAAATGA
>Ga0116230_10004933_pt1 | contig 13060 bp, 4 predicted proteins | sample S1TSphfallax_3_FD_88678 | JGI IMG/M metagenome (GOLD analysis project Ga0116230, IMG submission 88678) | Host-associated microbial communities from peat moss isolated from Minnesota, USA - S1T2_Fd - Sphagnum fallax MG | ecosystem: Host-associated > Plants > Peat moss > Unclassified | place: USA...
CCTGCGGCGCGGTCGTCAGCGAGCTGATGTCGCGCAGCCCCACCATGCTCATGTGCAGCGTGCGGGGAATGGGGGTCGCCGACATTGTCAGCACGTCCACGGTCTTGCGCATCTGCTTGAGTTTCTCTTTGTGCGTGACGCCAAAGCGCTGTTCTTCGTCGATTACAACTAATCCCAAATCCGAAAACTTCACATCCTTACTGATGAGCCGGTGCGTGCCGATGAGAAGATCCACTTCACCCGCGGCCAGTTTTTTCAGCGTGTCCTTCTGCTCGCGCGTGGATCGCACCCGGCTGATGGAATCGACGATGAACGGAAACTCGGCCATCCGGGCCTTGAACGATCGGTAATGCTGCTCGGCCAATACGGTGGTCGGCACCAGCACCGCGACCTGCTTGCCGTGCTCCATGGCCTTGAATGCTGCCCGCATCGCCATCTCGGTTTTGCCGTAACCCACGTCGCCGCACAGCAACCGGTCCATCGGTCGCCGCTTCTGCATGTCCTGCTTGATATCCTCGGCGGCGGTCAGCTGATCCACGGTGGGCTGGTACGGAAACGCCGCCTCGAACTCGCGCTGCCATTCGGTGTCCGGCGGGAATGGCGTGCCCTGCTCGGCATCGCGGGCCGCCTGCACCTCGAGCAGTTCAGCGGCCATGTCCATGACGGCTTCGCCGACTTTCGCCTTTTGCTTTTCCCATGAGCCGCTGCCCAGGCGCGACAAGGTCGGATGGCCATTGAATCCCCCGACATATTTTTGAATGAGGTTGATCCGCGCCGCCGGCACATGCAGGCTCGCGTTGTCGGCAAACCGCAGCGTGAGATATTCCTCGACCTTGCCGTTTTTATTGATCTGGTGCATGCCCATGAAACGGGCAATGCCGTGGGCAACGTGGACGACATAGTCGCCGGTTTTGAGATCCAGAAAGCTGTCGACCGGGCGCGAGGCGATGACCTTGTTGGTGCGGCGGCGTTGCTCGAAGCGGTGAAATAATTCGTGATGGCCCAGGAGGGCGAGCGGCTCTGGTCCCCTCTCCCGGTACGCCGGGAGAGGGTTAGGGTGAGGGTGATTTGGTTTGGCAGCAGTCGCTCGACCATCGACATCACCCTCACCCCGGCCCTCTCCCGGAGTACCGGGAGAGGGAGCAAGATTTCCCCACACAAAGCCTCTGTGCAGATACCCCACCGCCAGTTCGATCTGCTCACGAAGCCCCGGCTGCTCCCCATCCATCAGCTCCACAAAACGCGACGTTTCTCCCTCATTTTCGCAAAACACCGTCACCGAATGCGTTCTGGAAAGTTCCGCCAACTCCGCGATCGCTTTCTTCGCTTCGGTCTCGAATTTCTGCAAGGACTGCACCGGTAATCGCACATGCGGAACTTCCTTGCCGGCCACAAAGCTCGGCATCGTCGAGGTGCCCTGATCAAACTGGCTCAGCTCCATCCGCGTAAACGGCTCGGCATTCCTGAGCACCGCGTTCAGCGGATAAATCCCCTTCACCACCTCGGGCAATCGATCCAGATAGCTCTTGGCCTGCTCGGCAATCTCCAGCGGCGCCCACAGCGCGACGATCGTCTCGGGCTTGAGATAGCTGAACAGATGCGTGGTGTCATTGCTGTCGATGTTGCCTTTCAGATCGACAATCTGGATGGATTGCAAAGTCGACTTTGAACCCAGCGAATTCAGATCGAACACCTTGATGGATTCAACATTGTCACCGAAGAAATCGATGCGGACAGTTAACCCCACCTGGTCGCCGCTCTCGGCATGTTCACCGGGCAGATAGACATCAATGATGCCCCCGCGCACGGCGAAATCGCCGGGCACCTCCACTTGTTCCAGCCGGTTGTACCCGTGTTCGCTGAGCCAGACGATCAGCTTTTCCGGCTCCAGATCCTGCCCGGTTTTGATGTTTCGGATGACATGCTGCAACGCCGACTTGGCCGGCACCGACTGCATGAGGCCGTGGATCGGCGCGACCAGATAATCGCCCTGCCCCCCCTCTCCACCCGCAGCATATCGCGCAACCAGCTGCAGCCGGTTGGAAACCTGCTCTTCACTGGTTCGACCCACTCCGCCGCCCAGTTCCAGCGCGGGCAGCACCTCGGGCCGCTTGCCGGTGAACAGTTGCAGATCATCCGCCAGTTCGTCGGCTTCATCCAGATGCCCGCAGACCAGCAGGATCGGCCGGCGCAGATGCGATCCCACGGCGGCGATCGTCGCGGCAACGCTGCTGCCCCACAATCCCGAAACGCTCACCGCCCGCGCAGCGGAAAGCATGTCGGCCAATTCAGTCAACGGAGGCGCAGCAAGCAGCCTCCCGACAGCGGTTGCGGGCGGGGTCTTTGGCATATGGACAGATAGTATGGCTCAAGCGCGGGAGAATAAAGTGCCGGTCAGAAAAGCGGGTTATCCCAGCGCGGCTCCGCCTCGGCGTTGGATGATAATTTCACCAGCGGCGACGACGACCGAGCATGGCCATGAGCGGAGCTGCCATCATCGCGCAACCCGCCGGCTCGGGAACCGCTGCGATCTGCGACGCGCTGATTGCGGCGGCGATCTGCGCTCCCTGGCTATTGAACGCATTGTCGATCAGCGCGTAATCCGAACCGTTGACCACGCCATCGTAATTGAAATCGCCGTTGGACCAGCCGGTCAGATGTTTGGCAAGTCCATTGTCGATTCGGCTGTAGTCCGATCCGTCGACCTTTCCATCCAGCGTGGCATCGCCGTAGTAGGTGTACTTGATCAGCACATCCGTGATGCTCGATGCCTCTCCGTCAAAGGTCGGATAGAGCGGCTGATTGGTTGCTGAATCATTCAAAATGACCCCAAGACCATGCAGATGGCTGGTGTCGGAACCGGCGGTCGAGGAATCGATTCCACCGACTCCGGTCCAGGTGCCGTTGGCATAACCGGTCTTGGTCAGCTGCGTGAGCGCTGCGAGGTTCCCGTTGTTGCAGATCATGTCGTTGCTCTGCAGGTCGATCGTGCCGCCGCTCATGTTCAGCGTCGTTTCGATCAGCAGCTTCGGATTCGGCGACGCCTGCGCCGCCGCGACCACCTGCGCGCCGGTGGCGATGGAAAGGGTTGCCAGATACTCGGACGCGTTCAGGGTGATTAACCCGCCGCTGGCATTGAGATTCAGGTTCGCGCCGCCCGAGCCGGCGTTGCTGTCCAGCACCAACTGCCCCTGAGAGACGACTATCTGCGAACCGGCTGAGTGGTTTTGCCCACCAAACACATACCAGGTCCCCGGCCCGGTTTTGGTCAGCATCGCGTTTGCATCAGAGCTGAATGCATAGACGCAAAGGATCGCATTGGCAGCGGTATTGATGACATTACCCCCGGCAACGGTGGTGGCCGCCAATTGCAGCGGAGCCGTCACTTCTCCGATCGAACCCGAGCTGACGTTAATCGTGCCATTGACCGAGCCCGATCCGAGGATCAATTGCTGGCCTTCCACGAAAGCGAAGTTCAGACCGCTTTGGGTCATATTGATGGTGCCTCCCGCCAGGGTCCACACCCCCGAGGCGGTTAACATGTTGATCGTGCCGCCATTCAGGTTAAGCGTGGAATGAAAGGGGTTGGTGGTGGAACCGACCGTATCCAGAGAGTAGGCCTGCTGCGTGAAGGTCACCCCGGGGTTGATCGTCCAGGTTGCCGTGTTCGAGGTGCCGTCCATGTCCAGCACGTCGCACTGAATAGTAGTGTTGGCCGTGACAGTGGCGTTTCCGTCCTGAACCAGCGTTCCATAGGGCCCATGGGCGGTTACATACGGTGCGCTGACGACGCCTCCCCCCGCCCAGGTGGTCGGACCATCCAGATGAAGCCCGCCGGTAAATCCCATGTAAATGATTGTGTTTGGATTGAAAATGACCGGGGCCTGAATGACCGGGAATGTCGTCCCGCTGGAGCTTGGATTGAGTGAATACGTCCCCGCCGGCAGGTTCGACCCGTCGATGGTGATCGTCTGCCCCTGCACGATCGCGCCCGCATCCAGCGTCATCGCTCCGTAGTATGTCCACGCGGTGCCGGCCACGTTCAGCTTCGCCCCGCCGGTGACGGTGATCGCTCCGGAATAGCTGTTATTGCTGGCCGGCACACCGATCGTGGAGGTGTAGATATCCAGCTCGCCGTTGGTGATCGAGCAGCTGGGTGTGGTGCCCGAGATGCCGTTCCAGTTGAAAATGGTTCCCGAATTGACGTTCACCGTTGTGTAGGCCACTCCGCTGGCGGAATAACCGATCTGCATCGCGCCGCTCATCTCGTAAGTGCCGGGTCCGTTCAATGTGATGACCGAATTCGTGCTGCTGCCGCGGAAGTAGGGACTATTCAGATACAGATAAGAATTGGCCGCCACCGTGGTGGTCGACCCGCCGTCAAATTCGGCGCTGGAGATAGTGGCGTATCCCGAGACATTGACGTTGGTGAAGAAGACGCATTCCCCGATCATCTGCGCCGCCCGGGCGAGCGTTGGCCCCCCGCTCAAGGTGACATTGCCGGGCGGGGTCGTGCCGGAGAGATACCCAAAGACCCAAGACCCACTGCCAAGAGTGAGAGTGGAAGTATCCCCAACCGATACTGAAGCTCCAATATAGCCAGGGGTGTAGTCAACAGTCCCCTGCAAACTCAGGGAGCTTCCCGCAGTGCCCAGATCGATGCTTGAATTAAAGTCGTGCAGCTCAAAAGTGGTCGCGTTGATGGTCGTCGACGATCCGGCCGCGTCGATGGTGGCGATCGCGCTGCTGCTGCCCTGCATCGTGAAAGTGCCGGCATTGATGACGGTGGTGCCGATCGCTTCGAGCGATCCGTTATTTGTGTACGAGCCGGCGGAAATCGTGCCATTCGAGAGGACCGAACTGGTACCGTCCACGCTGAGCGTGCCGTTGGCCGTGCCGCTGGTGCTGGAGACCAAGATGTTGGAGCTTGTGCTGAGCGAGTCCAGCAAAGCGCCGTCGGTCAAGGTCACGGTTGCAGCCTGCAATGAAACACTGCCCGAAGGAGCGCTGGCTGTGTAGAGAATGCCTCCATTGACCGCTGCCGTCCCCAGCACGTCGAGCTTGAAACCGTCGGTATCCAGCGTTGGGGTGGAACTGATTTTCCCCAGCAGCAGCCCACCCACGCTTGCGGGGGTTGAAGTGAGCGCGATGTTTCCCGAGTAAGCGGTTGCCTGGTCACCGCTGTTGGGGACATTTCCTTCCTGCCAGTTTCCGGCCGTTCCCCAGACGTTGGTGCCGGCGTTGCCGGTCCATTGGTTGATCGTCAGTCCGAAGCACGGATTCACAGCCGCGGTAGCTGCCGCGATGGCTGACAAGAGTGCAAAAGACGAACGACCAACACGCCGATTCACGCAAGTACAGGACATGGCAAATCCTCCCGAAGAAAAGTCGCAATCAGGCAGCAGGCATCGCGAACAGAAATGCACCGACGAGATGTGAGCCGACGTCTCTCAGCGCCGTGCAGCACATCTGTTCACCGCGAAAGCCCTCACCGCGATGGCAAAGCGAATTTTAAGGCCCCTGCGAAAGAATGCAACACTTTTCCATGTTAAGGAGCCGCGCACGAAGCAAGCGAGATCCCCGCACGAAGTAAGGGGCATTTCGATCACGCGCCCATGACCTTCGCCGATGACCTCCTGCGGGCCAATCGCTCATTTGCCTCTCACCGGGCGTGATGCACCATTTGCACATCCCCCGCTGAACGCCATAATCCCCCGCCACAATGGATGATTTCAATTACAAGAACGGCGAGCTGTATTGCGAGAATGTTCCCGCCGCCAGGATCGCACAAGAGGTCGGCACCCCCGCATACGTTTATTCCAAAGCCACGCTGATCCACCATTATCGGCAGATCGCCGACGCCTTCTCACCGATCGATGCGACCGTCTGCTACAGCATCAAGAGCTGCGGCAACATCAACCTCTGCCGAATCCTCGCCGACCAGGGCTGCGGGTTTGACGTCACCAGCGGCGGGGAACTGTTTCGCGCACTCCAGGCCGGGGGTGATCCTCAGAAAATCATCTACGCCGGTGTTGGTAAGACCGACCAGGAAATCATCGACGGCATCAATGCCGGCATTGCCGCGTTCAATCTCGAGTCCGAAGCGGAGATCGAGAACATCGACCGCGTCGCCGGCTCCATCGGCAAGAAGGCGATCGGCGCGATCCGCATCAATCCTGATGTCGATCCCCACACCCACGCGAAAACCACCACGGGAAAAAAAGAAACCAAGTTCGGCGTGGACATCGAGCGGGCAGAGCGGGTCTTCGAGCAATACCGCAATCTGAAAAATCTTCGCATCGCCGGCGTGCATATTCACATCGGTTCCCCGGTCTACGAGATTCAGCCCTATGTGGATGCGGTGACAAAAATCATCGCGCTGATCGACCGGCTCACCGAACGCGGGCACAAGATCGAATGGTTTGATATGGGCGGTGGATTCGGTGTCAACTACGAACGCCCCGACCAGGCATTTCCCGTCACCGAACATGCCCGGGCGCTGATCCCCCTGCTGGCGGGCAAACCGTATCACGTCGCGCTCGAGCCGGGCCGGTATATCGCGGGAAATGCCGGCATTCTGCTGACGCAGGTGCTGTATCGCAAAATGGGCGGTGAGAAAAAATTCGTCATCGTCGATGCGGGCATGAATGATCTGATCCGCCCGACGCTGTATGAGAGCTACCACCACATCTGGCCGGTCAAACCTGATGCGGCCAATCTCCAGGCCGAGCGCCGCCGGTCCTTCGAACCCATCAATGGCGAAATCGTGGACGTCGTCGGTCCCATCTGCGAGAGCGGTGACTACCTGGCAAAAAATCGCCCGCTGCCTACCACCCGGCGCGGCGATCTGCTCGCGGTCTTCACCGCCGGCGCGTATGGCTTTTCCATGAGCAGCAACTACAACAACCGCCCGCGCGCTCCGGAGATTCTCGTCGATGGTGACAAGTACAAAATAATCCGCCGACGCGAGACGCTGGAGGATCTGGTGGCGCTGGAACGCTGACCCGTTCTGTCGCTTCATTCAATTTTTGCGGTCTAAGGCGAATGCCAAGCGTTCGCATTCTGTTAGCATGCCAACCCTTCTAAAGCCCCAGAAATCCAGCAGGGGCCGGTTATAATCCCGCCCCGAGATTCCACCGTTACCTTTCCCCCGGCCCGGCGTCTATCATGCAACCTTACACCTTTGGCAGAGCAGGAGCTTTCAGTTGAATTATTCAAAACGCGGATTTGCAAAACGGACCGGGAAATCGCTGCGCACTCACATTGAACCGCTGGAGAACCGCCAGCTGCTCTCGGCCACCCTCTCGGTGACCACCACGCAATTAGTCTTTAACGCGGTGCAGAAATCGAGTGCCAGTCCGACCGAAACCCTCACCCTCACCGATACCGGCACCTCTGCGCTCACGCTCGGCAGCGGCGCATTCACCCTTGCAAACGATCCCAAAAGCCCCACGCAGGATTCGGCCCGGTTCAGCCTGCTGAACAAAACCGCCGCTCCCGCAACACTCTCTCCCGGACAATCATTCACGCTCCAGCTCAATTACAGCGCCACCGCGATCGGCATCAACTCCGCATTCCTGGACATTTCAACGAATGACTCTGTGAACCCCCTGCAGGCGATCGCCCTCCGCGGGATCGGCACCAAGGGACTGGGTGGAACCAACCAGCCCTCGCTGGCGACCATCCTTCAGGCTTACAACATTCCGACCTATGTCGGGGAAGGCTACGATGATGCCAATGCCGCCTCGGACTCCACCTATCCCAATCCTCCCGATGCCAGCTCGCAGGAGGTTGTCCTCCAGCGATTGGTCAAAGCCGGCGCAGGACCCGTGACAATCAATGTCTTGGCCTCATTCACCGCCAGCGGATTCAGCAAGTCGTACGTTCTGGGAACCTACACGCCCGGCAACACCAACAGCCTCAATCAGCTGTTCTACACCACCGCGACCGAAAATCAGACCACCTATGTTCAGCCGCAGGGCGCTACCACCTTTGACCCCGGCAGCAGCGAATTCGGGTTTTACTTCATCTCAAACGAACAAGTTGCCGGCCGAGTGGGATACAGCGAAGACGCACTCAACACCTGGGACACGACCAACCCCCGCAAGTTCCGCTTTTTCCCGATGGAAACTCCAACGGGCACAATCGTTCCCAACACCTACATCATGACCAGCACGGAGTGGAACTCCCCGGCTGGCTACGATTTCACCAACATTGTCGCGATCGTCAGCAATGTGAAAGCCGCTCCCAGTGCCCCCGCCGCTCCGGTGATTGGTCTGACCAACACCAATGCCGTTGCCGGCAGCAGCACCATGGTCTTCAACCGCATCGGCACGCAGAATCCCAAGGTCGGTGATCAAGTACACGACACCGGCACGTTGCAGGTTACCAATACCGGCGGTTCACCGCTGATCATCAGTTCCTACTCCTTAACCAGCCAGTGGACCTTGGTCAGCCCGCCGAGCTTTCCGCTGACAATCCAACCGGGGAAGAGCCAAACCTTATCGATTAAATTCGTAGCCACATCGGTGCCATCGGTTTCCTATAACCAAACCAATGACCACTACTACCCTAAAGGGGGCGGAGTCTACGACGGTACCCTGACTCTCCATAGCAACGACCCGAATAATGGCACCACGACGGTTGCCCTTGCCGGTTATTACCAGACAGAATCCGAAAACAGTCAGGAACCCAGCCTGCAGACCGTTGTGAATTTATTGGAGGGCTGGAGCACGACCATCAATTCGTCGCCGATCCCTGATTTGATCGAAACCAACGCCAGCACGGGATCGCCCACCTATTACGGGCAGGAGGTTGTTTCACCGTACTGGATGGAAGCCGACGCCGGCGCGAGCGTGACCGTGCAGCAGATTGCCTCGTTTCACACCGAGGGGAATAATGCCACTACATCCTGGTATACCAAGGGTAGTTCCTCCTCCACCAAGCTGTTTGAGACTGCCTCGGATGACGGGCAGACTCTGTTGCCTTACGCGATCAATACCACGACCCCCGCGGCAGCGTCGTTCAGCTCAACCGGGATCTTTGGTTTCGAGTGCGACAACATCTATACCGACGACGCAAAAAATCCCAACTCACCCGGAGCCGGGCACCATTTCCGCTTTTTCCCGGTCTATAACGCTTCCGGCGATCTGGTGCCCAACACCTACATCATGGCGATGGACTACACAGCCACGCCGGAGAATTTCGATTTCCAGGACAACATTTGGCTCATCAGCAACATCCGCCCGGCGACCACCGTCGCTGGTGTGACAACGCCGGAAACGACCGCTGCCCCGGCAACACCCACCGACTTTTTTGCCGCGGGAACGACCAGTGGCGTCTCGCTGCAGTGGGCACCGGTGCAGGACAGCGCGCTGGTCGGGTATGATGTCTACCGAAGCAAGTCGCTAACCGGTACCTACGCCCTGCTCAATTCCGCGCCGATTACGACCACCAGCTACATCGACCCGGCCACCACCAGCGGCTCAACCTACTACTACAAGGTGACCGCGCTGGACTCCACATTCGCCGCACAATCGCTGGCAGCGATCAGCGAAGCGACGGCATTGACAACTTCCGTTACCACGCCGCCCGCCCCCGCGAATCTGACCGCAACCGGCATCGCCGGTGGCATCACTCTGGCCTGGTCAGCGGTTAATGATCCAACCCTGGCAGGCTATAACGTGTACAGCAGTTCCTCGGCTTCGGGGACATTTGTGCTGCTGAATAGCTCACCGATTACTGCGACAACCTACACCGATAACGCGTCCGCTCCGGGAGTCACCACCTATTATCAAGTGACATCGATCGACGCAGCGAGCGGTCTTTTCTCATCCCCGTCCTCTGTAAGCGGAGCCGCGTTGGCGGTCTCGGGCTTGCAGAGCGTCGATGTCGGCGCAACGCCCAGCGGATCAACCACCGTCGTGACGCCCGGGACCGGTTTTGATGTGACCGCCGGCGGCCCGGGAATCGCGGCCAATGCTGATGGTTTCCGCTATATCTACCAAACCCAGACCGGCAACTTTGATGTCAAGGTGCAGGTGACTTCGATCACGGTTGCCGGCAATTATTCCACAGCCGGGATTCTCGCCCGGTCCACGCTGACTACCACCAGTCCCGATGTGTATATGAGCGCCAGCCCGGTAAATTACCGCTTCAAAGAGCGATCCACAGTCGGGGGTGTAAATAATATTGTCGTTGGCCCGAATACATCTTTCCCCAACGCGTGGGTTCGGCTCAGCCGGGTCGGTAACCTCTTCACAGGCTATTACAGCACCGATGGCGTGAATTGGACCATCCTCTCCTCCATTACGCTTGCACTGCCTGCCACGCTGGATCTAGGGCTGGCCGTCGCCTCGAACGTGACAACGATGACCACCACCGCTCAGTTGCGGAATTACGGCAATACTGTTTCAGCCACTCCTCCCGCAGCACCCACCAATCTCACAGCGACCGGCATTACCAACGCGGTCAAATTGAGCTGGACAGCCAGCACTGACACCACACTCAAAGGCTATAACGTCTATAGCAGCAGTTCGGCTGGCGGAACCTACAAGCTGCTGACATCATCTCCCATCTCAGCGACCTCCTATACCGATTCGACCGCGGTTTCTGGAGTGACGACCTATTACCAAGTGACCGCAGTGGACTCGGTTACCGGCCTGGAATCTGCCGCGGCGTCAGCCGCCGGGACGGCGACCGCTTCGTCAGCCACCCCGCCCGCTGCACCGACGAATCTCAGCGCCAGCGGCGTTGCGGGGGCAGTCTATCTGACCTGGAATGCCGTCAGCGACAGCACACTCAAAGGCTATAATGTCTACAGCAGCAATTCAGCTACCGGAACCTATACGCTGCTGACTCTCAGCCCCATCGCGACCACCGCTTACACAGACGCTCCCGCCAAGCCGGGTACGACCACTTACTACCGAGTCACGGCTGTCGATGCCTCGACAGGTCTTGAATCCATTGCGGCAACCGCCGACGCTTCGGCATTGTTCACCAACAACCTGACCAGCGTGGATATCGGCGCATCTCCTGCGGGGTCGACAACCTTCAATGCAACTACCGGCAGCTACAACGTCGTCGCCGGCGGTCCCGGTGTCACCGGAACCAGCGATGGCTTCCGATTCCTCTACACAACCGAAACCGGCAATTTCGATGTGAAAGTGCAGGTCGCGTCGATCACGGTGGCTGGCAATTATTCCACGGCCGGCATCATGGCCCGGTCAAGTCTCGATGCCGACAGCGCGGATGTTTACATGAGCGCATCCCCGGTGAACTACCGGTTCAAGAACCGCGACACCACCGGGGCTACCACCAACATCGACGGCACCGGTTCAAACTCCTATCCCAATGTCTGGGTTCGCCTGCAACGGGTCGGCAATGTCTTCAACGGCTACTACAGCACCAACGGCGTGACCTGGACCCTCTTCTCCAGCGCGACGGTTGCATTGCCGGCCACGGTTGATCTGGGCTTGGCAGTCGGGTCGAATGTGACCACTGAGACGACAACCGCAGTTTTAAATGATTATTCTGATACCTGATCCATCAGTCTGAATGCCGCTGCTTAAGATTGTCCCTTTGGCGCGACGGGCCTGGAATAGTTTCGGGAAATCGGCGCGTGTCAACGTCCCGCTTGCCGCTGAAGCGGCAAGCCCGGCAGGCGACAAGCCAGGTAAGTCTTGGCAATTTCAGCTCGGTCAGACGCCGATGTCTTCGTTCCACAGCGTGGGGTTGTCGCGAATGAATTTGGTCATCATCTCGATGCACTCGGCATCGTGCAGGTCGATTACCTCGATGCCGCAGGCTTTCATGAAGTCGGGGCTTTTGCCCCATTTGGCTTCTCCGCCGGGGAAGGTGACGGATTCACCTACGATGATTTTGGGGATGCCGAACTGCACGGCTGCGCCGGTGCAGAGATAACACGGCATCAGCGTGCTGTAGAGAATCGTGTCCTTGTACGTCTTTTGCCGTTTGGCCTGGGTAAGGCAGTCGATCTCGGCGTGGGCCATCGGGTCGCCGTGCTGAACCCGGCGGTTGTGACCGGCGGCGATGATCTGGTTATTTCGCACCAGCACCGAACCAATCGGCAGTCCGCCCTCGGCTAAACCTTTTTTTGCCTGGTCAATCGCGGCTCGAAGAAACGGATCCATCGTCATTGCTCCTGGAAAAGTGCGCGCTGGGCAGCGGATGAAGTATAAACGCAATCGTCCGGGTTTTGCAGCGGCGGCGAAGGCCCCGGGATCAGACTTTTGCAACTTCCTGGAAAGTTTCATTTGCGATAGACGCCCAGTTTTTGGATAATGCCTTGCGGAATAAGCCGCGAAGATGTTCTTTTCTGTTGTTCGTTCTTGAGTCAGAGGATTTTCATGAGCACGACTGGTACTGCCGAATTGCCGCCGCATAACGCTGATATTGACCGCACCGCTCCGCAGCCGGAGATCCATGTGGAAGAGAGGCGGTTAACGCTGCACGATTTTCTGAAAACCTCGGTGAAGATCAACGGATCGGATATCCACCTGCAGGCCGACAGTATTCCGATGATTCGCGTGGATGGCCGGGCGCGGTTTCTGGATGTGCTACCGCTGACCGATGCGGCAATGACCGAATATGTCGACCAGATCCTCAACGCCCAGGCGGAGCCCAAGGACAAGCGCGACATCCTGCATCACAAGGGGTCGGTCGACGTCGCGTACAGCATGGGACCGGGCCAGCCGCGGTTTCGAACCAACCTGTTTCATAGCCGGGAAAAATACGCGATCGTCATGCGGCGAATCGTGACCAAGATTCCCAACTTTGAAGAACTGAATCTGCCGCCGCAGATCGAGCAGATGGCCGAGTTCCAGCGCGGGATGGTGCTGGTCAGCGGGACCACCGGTTCGGGCAAATCGACTTCGCTGGCAGCCGTCATCGGCAAGATCAACCGCAACCGCGCCGAGCGGATCATCACGGTGGAAGACCCCATCGAATTTCAGCATGAGAATGCGAAATCGCTGGTCAGCCAGGTGGAAGTGGGCACCGATTCAGAGAGCTATGAATACGCCCTGCGCGCGATGATGCG
>Ga0116230_10004936_pt1 | contig 13057 bp, 14 predicted proteins | sample S1TSphfallax_3_FD_88678 | JGI IMG/M metagenome (GOLD analysis project Ga0116230, IMG submission 88678) | Host-associated microbial communities from peat moss isolated from Minnesota, USA - S1T2_Fd - Sphagnum fallax MG | ecosystem: Host-associated > Plants > Peat moss > Unclassified | place...
CTCGGAGCTTCGGCTCTTGTGGCCGGATGGCGAGATCTTGATGTCCCTCATCGGACGGGGCCTGCCCATGGGTCTCCAGATGCTGGTGATGAACGCCGCCGCCGTGGTGATGATCTCCTTCGTCAACCGTTACGGGGCTTTGACCAGCGCGGCCTATTCCATCTCTTCCATCGTCTGGAGCTACATGCAGATGCCCACCATCGCGCTGGGTGCGTCCATATCGTCCATGGCGGCCCAGAATGTCGGGGCGGGGCGATGGGATCGCGTGGCCAAGGTGGCGCGATCTGGGGTGATCTCAGGGCTGCTGATCACCGGCTCCATCGCCGCATTGCTCTATCTTTTTAATGATCAGGTTCTGGGGGTGCTTCTGCCCGCCCACTCCCCCGCCCTGCCGCTCGCGAGGCATATCAACAAGATGGTGCTCTGGGGCCTCGTGATGTTCTCCATCACCTTCTCTCTGTCGGGCGTGGTCCGCTCCACGGGCGCCGTCTGGGCCCCCATGGCGATCCTGATCATCGGCATCGTCCTGATTCGCCTGCCCTTTGCGGCCCTGATGACCCCAAGGTTTGGCGAGGACGCGATCTGGTGGAGCTTCCCGCTCGGCACCGGGGTCACCGCTCTGCTGACCAGCCTCTATTATTTGCGCGGCGGTTGGCGAAAGTCGCGGATGCTGAAGGACGACCCCCGCGAGCGCGCGCTGGACGCCAGCGTCGGCATACCGCCTCTCGCCACCGCGCCCGAGGAGAGCGGCGCGGTCTGAGCCCTCGCGATCAGGCCGGCGTCGGGGCCTTCATCCGACGCCACGCGAAGTCCACGACCTGTTCGGCCACCGTCTCCACCTGCCAGGCGTCGCGGGGGTCGCAGAACTCGCCATTCTCATCGAAAAGGCGTGGCGAGGCGAGGGCGGCGCCGAGCGGGGTGGGCCAGCCCCGAAGAGCGTGGACGATGGCGCGCAGGGCGGCGAGGGTCGATCCGGCCGCCTGTCCGCCCGCCGCGGCGACGATGCAGCCCACGGCGCGACCGTCGAAATAGGGCCTGCGATCATCCCGCAGGTCCTCGAGACAGTCGAGGGCGTTCTTGATCAGGCCAGAGATCGACCCGTGATATCCCGGACTGGCGACAATCACGCCATCCGCCGCGCGGATTGCCGCGACCAGGCGCGCCTGATCGCCATTGGCCGTGGGTTCGTGGGGGTTATAGATCGGCAGTCCCGCCAGGAACGGCCCGCTGAAGATTTCCGTCCGCGCGCCGAGAGCCGCCGCCTTGGCGAGGGCGCGCGCAAGGGCCTTCTCGCTTGAGGAGCCGCTCCGAACCGTACCGCCTAGCCCGACGATGAAAGGCGCCGCGTCCCCCGTCACGCGCGGGACGCCGCCGCGCCGGTCGAAATGAGCAAGGTGACAAGTGGAGAAAAAAGCATTTTTGGGCGTTTAGTCCCTCAGAGTCGGTTTGGCCACCGTCGTCATGCGCCCGCCTGTGTCTTGGGGACAAGGCGCGCCTAGTTTCCCGTGAAGACGCCGGGCTGGCGGGCGTTCACCGAGCGCACCCCCTCGGCGAAATCGTCCGTGGCGCGAAGCCAGGTCTGTTCCTTCAATTCGTGGTCAGTCTGACGCCGGACGGCGTCCAGAAGGCCCGCTCTCAGGGTCGCGCGGGTGGCGACCACCGCCAAGGGCGCCGCCTCGGCGACTTCCCGCGCCAGCTGCAGAGCCGCGGCGCGCAGATCAGCCAGCGGCGCCAAATGGTCCGCAAGCCCCCAGAGCAAGGCCTCCTCCCCCTTGATCCGCCGGCCGGTGAGGCACATCAGGGATGCTCTCTGCGCGCCGATGACCCGGGGCAGGGTATGGGTGATGGCGAAGCCCGGATGGAAGCCTAGCTTGACGAAGTTTGCGGCGAAACGGGCCTCCGGCGCGACGACGCGGAAATCCGCCACAAGGGCCAGACCAAGACCCGCCCCCACCGCCGCGCCCTGGATCGCCGCCACGATCGGCTTCTTCACCGCAAACAACCGGGCGGCCTCAATATAAAGTTGGTCGATGCCGCTCATGCCCGAACCGCCCACGCCGGTGGGAGAGGCGAGGTCCGCGCCAGCGCAGAAGGACTTGCCGGCCGCGGTGAGAACGCTCACGCGCAGCCCCTTGTCGGTATCCACATCGTCAAGAGCATCGGCCAGGTCGCGCATAAGAGGCACGCTGACAAAATTATGGGGCGGCCGGTCGATCTCCAGGAACGCCACATGGCCCTCCGTGCGCGCGGAAATGTTTCCGTACTGAGCGTTCATCCTCTTGATCCCAGAAGGTTGCGGGCCACGACCCATTTGTGAACTTCGGTGGGCCCGTCATAGATTCGCATGGTCCGAATCTTGGCGGCCATGAGCTGCAGGGGCATTTCCTTGGTCATGCCCATGGCGCCGAAGGTCTGCATGGCGTGGTCTAGGACCTGCCAGCCCATCTCGGTAGCGAAGGCCTTGATCATCGAGATCTCGACCCGCGTGTCCCGGCCCTGGTCGAGTTTCCACGCGCAATCATAGGTCATAAGTCGCGCGGCGTGAATCTGAGCCGCCGCATCCGCCACCCACGCTTGAATCGTCTGACGCTCGGCGAGGGGCTGGCCGAAGGTGACCCGCTGCGGCGCGTAGTCGCACATCATATCAAGAGCCCTCTGCGCCATGCCGACGGACCAAGCCGCCATTTCCAGTCGCCGCGTTCCCAGACGAAGCTGCATGGGCGCGAAACCTTGGCCCTCGCTTCCCAGAAGCTTCCAGCCGGCGACCCGGCAATCTTCCAAGAGGACCTCATAGGTCACGGCCCCGCCGATCATGGGAATGGGACGCACGACGTGAAATCCCGGCGCATCTCTGTCGACCAGAAATGCCGAAATCCCGCCCCGCGCGCCTTTCTCCTTATCGGTGACCGCCATGAGGATGGTGAAGTCGGCCTGCGCCGCCCGGCTGATCCAGATCTTCCGGCCGTTGATCACCCAGTCATCGCCATCGCGCACGGCCCGGGTTGTCATGCCCGATGGGTCGGCGCCGGCCCCCGGCTCGGAAATCCCAATGGCCGAGATGGTCTCGCCCCGGGCATAGGGCGCCAGATAGGCCTCTTTCTGACGGTCGGTGACGGTGGCCTGGAGCATCCTCAAGTTCGGCGAGTCTGGCGGCAGGGTATAGGGCGTGATGGTCCGGCCAAGGGCCTCATTGACGGCGACCATCGCCACATTGGGCAGATTGGCCCCGCCCACATCCTCCGGCGCGTCGAGGCCCCACAGACCTAGGTCCCGCGAAACCCGATCGAGGCGCGCATGTTCCGACTTCGTAAGGCCAAGCACGCCGCCCTCCGCTTCCCGCGCAAGGATCGGAGCCTCCAAGGGCAGGAGCTTATCATCGACGAACCGGGTGACCAAATCCCGCAACATGCGGTGGTCTTCGGCCAATTCGAAGTCCATGCTCGCGTCTCCTGGTCCCTGGCTGGTTGGCTCATTCGCCGAGCTCGCACCTCTGTCCAGACACCTTAGGATCAGGCGGCGCATGCGTCATCGCTCTTCGCGGCCCGCTGGCGCGGGACGCTGCGGGAGGGATCCAAACCGACTCAAACGGACCGATTCAGAAACGCTTTCGCAGCCTATTCAAACGTTAAGTTGCTTGGACGTCCGCTTCGTCTCCGGCGTCGCCGGTGATCGCGATAGCCTCGCCGCCCGCCTTGATGATCATCTCGGCGGTCTCGTGCACGGCTTCGACGCGATCAAAACAGACGACCCGCGCCCCTTCGGCGGCGAACCGCCGGGCGCTGGCCCGGCCAATGCCGCTCGCTCACCCGTGGCGATGGCGGCCCGGCCATTTAGAATACCCGCGATCAGGTCGCCGCCGCGGGGACGGTTTTTGCCGCGGGAGTGGGGGGCAGTGGCAGGCGGTCGAGAGAATAGAACTTGTCGCTCATGGCGGGCAGCACATCCGAAAGGATGGTCTCGATGGTCCAGCCCTCGGCATTGCTTTCGGTCTGGATGGGTCGGGGCTGACTGTAGAGGATGATGTTGTCCCCGCTGGAGCCAAAGATCTGGCCGGTGACGTGCCTCGCCGCGTCCGCCAGAAGGGCGACGGAGAAACGGGCCGGTTGATCGGCGCGAATGGTGGCTTGCATCTGGGCCCGGCGGGCCGCCTGAGCCTCGTCCTTCACCGGTACCGACTGGGTCATGCGAGTCCAGGCGACGGGAGCCAGACAGTTGCAGCGCACATTCTTCGCCGCGCCTTCCATGGCGATGATGCGCGAGAGACCGGCGATGCCCATCTTGGCCGCGCCATAATTGGCTTGGCCAATATTGCCGATGATACCGGAGGTGGAGGTGTAGAGCACGTAGGCTCCGTCGCCCTGATTGCGGAAATGCTCAATGGTGGCGCGGCAGACATTGAATGTTCCGCGCAGATGCACCTCAATAACCTTGTCCCAATCGGCCTCGCTCATCTTGTGGAACATGCCATCGCGGAGGATTCCCGCGGGATTTATCACCGCGTGAAGTCCGCCGAAGGTATCAAGGGCCTGGCGCACCATCCCCTCCACGGCCGCCATCGAGGTTACGGACTCGGAGTTCGAGATCGCCTCTCCGCCCGCGGTCCGGATCTCCTCCGCGACGGTTTCGGCCGGCCCGGCGGAGCCCTCGTCGCCCCCCGCGAGGCTCGCCCCAAGGTCATTCACGACAACCTTGGCGCCCTCTTGGGCCGCGATCAGAGCGCACTCGCGACCAATGCCATTTCCGCCGCCGGTGACCAGAACGACCCTGCCCTTGAGAACACCCATCTGATTGCCTCCTCCAGCGCCCAATGCGTCATTGGCGCTTATTGGAAACCTGCATAGGCGTGGCCCTCAGCTTGAGGCAAGGCGCGCGACGCGCGGGCTACTCGAGCCGGTCCGCCTTTCGCAGCCCCGGAAACCAGAAGGCCCAAAGGCCCGTGGCCGCCAAGGCGCCGATTCCGCCAAACACGGCCGCTCTCACCAGCCCTAGAAATCTGGCCGCTAGGCCGCTTTCGAATTCGCCCAGTTCGTTGGAGGCGCCGATGAAGAGGCCAGAGACCGCGCCGACGCGGCCGCGCATCGCGTCGGGCGTCATCAGTTGGACAAGCGTCGTACGGACGAACACACTCAGCATGTCCGCCCCGCCCAATACGACCAGGGCCGCCGAGGACAGCCAAAGCCAATGGGAGGCGCCGAAGACCACCGTCCCCGCGCCGAAAACGCCCACGCCGATGAACATGGTCAGACCGGCGCGCCGCCGGATGGGATGTGTCGCCAGGACAATACCAACGATCGTGGCGCCGATGGCCGGGGACGCGCGCAGAAGGCCGAACCCCGGCGCCCCTACCTTGAGAACGTCCCGGGCGAAGGCCGGGAGGAGGGCCTCGGCGCCGCCGAGAATCACTGCCGCCAGATCGAGGGAAATAGCCCCGAAAATCACCCGGTGCGTCCACACATAGGCGAGGCCTTCCTTGACGAGCTCCAGCCGGGATCCGGGCTGAACCTGCGGCCGCGTGTCACGACGAATGCCGAGGAGTGAGATCGCCGCGCCGGCATAGAGGACGAGCGTCGCCCCGTAGGCCGCGCCGGGAGAGACCGCCACGAGAAGGCCGCCGAGCGCAGGCCCGGCAATGGATGCGGATTGCCAGGCCAGGGAATTCCAAGCGATCGCCCGGGGCAAGAGCGGCCGGGGAACCAGCATGGGCCCCAAGGCCGCGGTGGCCGGGCTGAAAAAGGCGCGAGACGCGCCGAATGCGAGGGCAAGCGCGAGTAAAAGGGCGACGCTGGCGCGATGGGTGAATGCGGCGATAGCCAGCAGGGCGACCGCCGTGGCCTCCCCGGCATAACACAACAGCAGAACCTTCCGCCGGTCATGGCGGTCAACTGTCTCGCCAGCGGGAAGCGCGAGAAGCAGAAGCGGCCCAAAGGTGATCAGACCGATCAGGCTGACATTGAGCGCCGAAGCGCCCACGTCCAATGTCTCCCGCGAAATGGCATAGATCTGCCAGCCCATGGTGACGCTCTGGATCTGGGCGCCGAGGCTGCCCATCCATCGTGAGGCCCAGAATCGCATATAGTCATGCTCGCGGAGCAGGGCCCGCCCGGGCGGCGGGGATGTCGCGGCTTCACTCATGGTCGGCCATAACAAGCGGGGGCCTCCCCGCGCAATCTCGCCGTTGACTTATGGCGGCGGGACCCATAACGCCGCGCGCCTCATGACCGCGCGCGCCACTCCCAGCACGAATCCTGTTGTGATCAGCCCTGAACGGGCTGCCGACGCCCCTGTGGTGGAGGGACTAATTGATCGCGCCTTTGGGCCGGGGCGCTACGCCAAGGCCGCGGAGCGCCTGCGCGAGGGAAGGCGGCCCCTGTTGAATCTGAGCTTCGTGGCGTGGCGCGGCAGAGAAGCCGTGGGGTGTGTGAGGCTCTGGCCGGTGAAGATCGGCGAGACAGGGGCTTTGCTCCTGGGCCCCATCGCGGTGGAGTTATCTTGGCGTCGCGGGGGCCTGGGCGCGGATCTGGTGCGGCGTGCGGTCAGCGAGGCCGCGGCGATGGGCGCTGAGCTCATTCTTCTCGTGGGCGACGAGCCGTTTTTTGGCCCTTTGGGCTTTTCCGCCGCGCAAGCCGCCAACGTGCGCATGCCAGGTCCCGTCGACCAACGCCGGGTCATGGCGCGCGCTCTGGTTCCTGGCGCGGCGGACGACCTGGACGGCCTCGTCACCGCCGCCGCTTGAGCCCGACCCCGCGCGGGCCTAACTCTTAAGCCCATGAGCCAGGCCGAACCTTTGTTGGGACTGCCGGGGGTGATCTCCGCCGCCCAGAATCTCGATGAGGGTGCCCCCCTTAAGGGCCTTCCGTCGGTCCACCTCTGGAATCCCACCCATTGCGGCGACATCGACATCGTCATCAAGCGTAACGGCCTGTGGTTTCATGAAGGCTCGCCTATCGGCCGCGAGGCTTTGGTGCGCCTGTTCTCCACGGTGCTGCGCAAGGATCCGGACGGCTTCCATCTGGTCACGCCTGTGGAAAAGCTGAAGATTGCGGTTGAAGATGCCCCGTTTATCGCCACCCGGGTTGATCGCCTCGCCGACGGAGCCGGGCGTCCCGTTCTGCGCTTCACGACGAACGTGGGCGACGAGGTGGACGCGGGACCTGACTGTGCGATCCGCGTGGAGGACGGCGCCGCGGACGGCGCGCCGCGCCCATATCTGCACGTCCGGCGCGGACTGGAGGCTCTGATCGCGCGACCCGTGTTTTACGAGCTGGCGGATATGGCGGTGGAGCGAGACTTTCCCAAAGGCCCCATGATGGCCGTGGAATCGTCAGGAGCCTGGTTTCCGATCGGCCCCCCCGCGCTCGAGTCCGGCGCGTGAGCGTGGCGCGCAAAATTGGGCCGGAGGTCGGGGCGCCAAGGACCCAGTCTTTCAATGAAGCCGCCCTTAAGGCCCAGATCAGGGCGCGATTGGACCCCCTGACCGCCGACGGGGCCACCATGGCGCCGTGGTCGGATGAAGGGCTCGCCGCCGCCCTCGACCCAGCCCTCGTGCCCGGGACCGTGCCCGCGCTGACATTAGCGGCGGTTCTGGTGTGTCTTGTTGAGAGGCCGCGGGGTCTGTCGGTGATTCTAACGCGACGGGCCGACACCCTGCGTCGCCACACAGGTCAGGTGGCCTTTCCTGGCGGACGCTGTGATCCCGGCGAGACACCCTGGGCCGCCGCCCTAAGGGAATCAGAAGAGGAGATCGGCTTACCTTCGGCCAAGGTCACCCTCGCCGGTTTGGCGACGCCCTATCTCACAGTGACCGGCTATCATGTGACGCCCGTGGTGGGCTTCGCCCCCGCCGATGTCGTCCTGAAGGCCAACCCGGATGAGGTCGCCGATATCTTCGAGACCCCCTTCGCCTTCCTGATGGACCTCGCCAACTACGAAACACGGGAGGGACGGACGCTGGGAGGGGATGCCCGCCGCTACTACGCGATCCCCTGGGAGGGACGCCTTATCTGGGGCGCGACCGCTGGAATGCTCCGCGCCCTGCATGCGCGCATTTATGGAGCGCCCAAACCTTGAGTGGCGAGATCCTTCCGGCTCAGCCCTGGCTGACCGCTCCCGCGACGATCGCCGTCATGTCCGCGCTTGAGTTCGAGGGTGGCGAGGGTTGCGCGCGCTTTGTGGGCGGCTGCGTGCGCGACGCCCTTCTGGGGAGGCCGGTCAAGGACATCGATATCGCGACGACACTAACGCCGCCCCGGGTTCTCGATGCTCTGAAAACCGCGGGGCTCCGGGCGATCCCCACCGGCATTGATCACGGCACCATCACCGCGTTGGCTGATGGGCGCGCTTTCGAGATCACGACGCTGCGGCGGGATGTGGAGACGGACGGACGCCATGCCGTCGTGGATTTTACAAAGGATTGGACGCATGACGCCGCGCGCCGGGACTTCCGGCTGAACGCGCTTTATGCCGACAGGGACGGGCGGATCTTCGACCCCACCGGCGGCGGCCTCGCCGACATCAAGAGCGGCGCGATTGTCTTCGTTGGGGACCCGGTCGCGCGAATTCGCGAAGACGCCCTGCGCATCCCGCGCTTCTTTCGTTTCCTGGCTTGGTATGGGCGCGGCGTTCCCAATTCGGCGGGTGTGGCAGCCTGCCGCGAACTGGCCGCCCTCATTGACGGGCTCTCCGCCGAAAGAGTGAGTAGTGAGCTCATGAAGCTTCTTTCGGCCGAAGACCCTCGGGCTGCGGTGGGCTTGATGTTTGACACCGGCGTCATGGGCCGGATGGTCCCAGGCGCTGAAAATCGCGACCGGTTTGAGGCCTTGGTCAAGATCGAAACCGAAATCCTATTCGCCGAGGATCCGCTGCTTCGCCTGGCTGCGCTTCTGCCCGATGATCCCGTGTGCGCGGCGCGCACGGCGCGCGCCCTGCGCCTCTCCAATGCCCAGCGGTCCAGGCTGACGGCGGCCCTGACCCCTGAGCCCAGCCCTCAATCTCGTCTTGTCTCGTGGATGAGCCCCCGCCAAACGCGTCAACGCCTCTATCGCCTGGGCGTTCAGGCTTTCAGTGATCGGGTAATGCTCGCCTGGGCGGCCTCGGACCACCCCGCGGCCGCCATTCAATGGCGCGCTCTGCTCTCCATAGGGCAAACCTGGACGCCGCCGACCCTTCCGCTAACCGGCGACGAGGTGGCCGCCGCTGGAGTGCCCCAAGGCCCCATGATTGGCGCGGTGCTGCGAGAGGTGGAAGCCTGGTGGATCGATCAGGATTTCATCTCTGACAAACTGTCGGTCATGGAACGTCTGAAGGCGGTGGCGCAGGGCATGGCCTTCTAGGCGACGATGACCGCCTTACCCTCCAGCCTTACCGGCCAAGGACTCAGACGCTGGCCCGCGCAAGGCCCCCCGATACAGAGGCCATCGTGTCGGAAAAGCGCGCCATGCGAGGCACAAAGAATCATATCTCCCGTCGCGGTCAGATATCGATCAGGCGTGAAGGCCAAGGGGAGCCCGGCATGAGGACAGCGGTCGACCCAGCCGCGCACCTCGCCGTCGATGCGGACGATAAAGCCGTGGAAAAGCGCCTCACCCGCGCGAAAGTGGAAGCCCTTGGCGCCTGGGTCTGGCAGATCGACGAGATCGCAGAGATGTGTTCCCGCGGGCGGACGGGGGTCCGTCAAAGAGGCGCGCCGATGCTCTGGCGCCAAAGCCTGATCTCCACTCTCTCAAAGAGGCCCGCCAGGAGGTAGGGGTCCCCCGCACTGAAGGCCGCCACGGAGGTTTCGTCAGGGGAGTCCATAATAAACAGCGAGCCGTTCATATCGCCTGACGCATCGAGCAGCGGCCCCGCGGCGCGGATACCTGTCCTTGCCGCGCTCACATAGGCCAAGTGCGCCTCCCGGGTGGCCATGCGCAGGGCGAGTGACTGGGGTTTGTCCACACAGGTCAGGACGTAGAGGGGCACGCGGTTTCCTTTCGTCAGCTCTCTGCCCGCAAGGGCCGGGAAAGCAATTGCGATATGGCGCGATCAACCGGGATTTCATCAGCGAGAATCGCGCGCACGGCCTCGCAGATCGGCGCCGCAACGCCAAGGCGCCGCGCCAGGGCCGCGACGGCCGGGGCGGAAGTCACGCCTTCGGCCACGGAGACCTTCCCGGCCAGGGTGGACGCAAGGCTTTCGCCTCGGCCCAAGGCCAAGCCCACGCTCATATTCCGCGACTGAGCGCTGCAGCAGGTGAGCACGAGATCTCCCAGGCCACAAAGTCCCGCGGCGGTCTCCGCCGTCCCGCCCAGAGCCACGGCCAGACGCGTCAGTTCCGCGAAACCCCGTGTAATCAGAGCCGCCCGGGCGCTGGCCCCCATCTGGCGGCCCTCCGCCACGCCACAGGCAATGGCGAGAACATTCTTGATCGCGCCGCCAGCCTGAGCCCCCATCATGTCGGTCGACACATAGGGCCGAAAGGCGGGGCCGGCGATGGCTTGGGCGATGTCCCGCGCGAGCGCTTCGGATCCCATGGCGAGGGTCACGGCGGTGGGCAGACCAGAGGCGACCTCCTCCGCGAAGCTGGGACCAGACAAAACGCCCGGCGTGGCCTGTGGGAGCGTCTCGGCGAGAACCTGCGTCATCAGCTTCAACGACGTCGCCTCGACCCCCTTGGCGCAGACGAGGACGGGAACGCGCCGGCCAATCGTTCCGGCAAAGGGGGCCAGAGCAGTGCGGAAATGCTGGGCGGGGGGGGCGGCGAAGACAAGTTCCGCATGTTCGAGATCCGCAACCTCGGTAGTGGCGCGGATATGCGAGTCCAGACTGATCCCGGGCAGAAAGAGCCCGTTTTCGCGGGATGCATTCACGCACGCCGCGACATCGCCCTCCCGCGCCCAGAGAACGACCTCCAAACCGGCCTTGGCGCACACCTGAGCTAGGGCCGTACCCCAGGCGCCGGCGCCAATGATCCCGGCCGTTTTCACGCCTTGGCGCCCTTGCGGCCTGGGAGGTGCGTCGGAGCCAGTCGGGCCGCCTCGGCGTCAAGCGGCCATCGGGGACGGGCGACGACATCAAGGTCATCGATTAGCCCCACGGCAAGACGTTCCGCTCCCGCCAGGGCGATCATCGCGCCGTTATCCGTGCAGTAAGCCAATGGCGGCGCCAGAAACGTGAAGCCGCGCGAGGTCGCCAAGTCTTGCAGCGCCGCGCGCACGACGCCGTTCGCCGCGACCCCGCCGGCGACGACGAGCCGTCGCTGTTCCGGGGTGTGGCTCAAGAGGTATATGTCCACGGCCCTCGCCGTCCGGTCGGCCAGTTGGCGGGCGATGGCGGATTGAGCCGCCGCAGCCAAATCCCGACGTTCGGCGTCCGAGGCCAAACTCTCGGCGATCCGCGCGGCCGCCGTCTTCAGGCCGGAAAAAGAAAAATCGCAGCCCGCACGACCCAATAGGGCGCGGGGCAGCGGGAAGCGCGCCGGGTTGCCCCCGGCCGCCAGCCGCTCAAGAGCCGGGCCCGCGGGATAGGCTAGGCCCAAGGCGCCGCCGATCTTATCGAACGCCTCGCCGGCCGCGTCATCGATGGTGCTTCCCAGGCGTCGGTAGGCCCCGATCCCCGCCACCTCCAGCAGCTGGCAATGGCCGCCTGACACCAGAAGCAGAAGGAACGGATATGGCGCGTCCTCGGAAAGGCGGGCGGAAACCGCGTGGCCCTCCAGATGATTGACGGCCACTAATGGCAGATCCAGCGCCAGACACAGCCCCTTGGCGAAGGAGAGGCCCACCATCACACCGCCCACGAGTCCTGGGCCAGCCGTGGCCGCGACGCCATCAAGTTCCACAGCGCCAACCTCAGCATCTCGAAGCGCCTTGGTGACGACGGACCCGATGGTTTGCACATGGGCGCGGGCCGCGATCTCCGGCACCACACCCCCGAAGGGCGCGTGTTCGTCGATTTGGCTGAGCACCACCGAGGAGAGCACTTCGGTGGGCGCTCCCTGGGAAATTCGCACCATCGCCGCGGCCGTCTCATCGCAACTTGTCTCTATGCCAAGGACGGTGAGGCTGGCGCCCGGGCGAGGGCTGTGATTAAGGCGAGGCATCATGACCGGCCTACTGATACGCATCGGCACCCGCGGCTCCAAGCTCGCTCTTACGCAGTCGGGTCACATGCGGGACCGGATCGCCGCCGCCCTTGATGGCGGCGAGGCGGTTCTGGAGCGCGTCATGACCAGCGGAGACCGCATTCAGGACCGCCTGCTCACTGATATTGGCGGCAAGGCCCTGTTCACAAAGGAGATCGAGGAGGCCCTGCTCGCCGGGCGGATCGACTGTGCGGTCCACTCCATGAAGGACATGCCGGTGGAGGATGCTCCCGGCCTCGTCATCGCGGCAGTGCCCGTTCGCGAGGATCCTCGAGACGCCTTCCTTAGCCCCCATTTCGAGACGTTCTCCGCTATGCCGCAAGGGGCAAAACTGGGGACCGCCAGCCTCCGGCGTAAGGCTCAGGCCCTACACCTGCGCCCTGACCTCTCCATTGTTCCCTTGCGGGGCAATGTCGACACCCGCATCGCCAAGATGGAGCAGGGGGAGGCCGACGCGATCATCCTGGCGGCCGCGGGGCTCAATCGTCTCGGCCTCTCACACCTTCCGCGCGCCCATATCGATCCCATCGCCTGCCCCCCGGCTCCCGCCCAAGGCGCCCTTGCCATTCAAACCCGGGCCGAAGACGCCGACGCGCCATGGCTGGCGGCGCTCAAGCACCGGCCCACAACCCTCGCTATCACGGCGGAGCGCGGCGCCTTGGCTTTTCTTGAGGGGTCCTGTCGGACCGCGATCGGCGCCTATGCGACGCTGGATGGGTCAATCTTGACCCTTGTGGTGGAGGCTTTAACGCCGACGGGCGATCGGCGGTTTCGTCGAGAAGGCCAGAGCGAGGTGAACGGACCCCACGGAGTTTCCGCCGCGCGCGATCTGGGCTTTCGCCTCGGCGAAGCCATCGCCGTCGAAGCCGGGGACGCCCTCGTCAGATAGAAACGCCGGAGGTTCGCGTGAGGACAGTGTGGATTACCCGCGCCCTGCCC
>Ga0116230_10004937_pt1 | contig 13057 bp, 12 predicted proteins | sample S1TSphfallax_3_FD_88678 | JGI IMG/M metagenome (GOLD analysis project Ga0116230, IMG submission 88678) | Host-associated microbial communities from peat moss isolated from Minnesota, USA - S1T2_Fd - Sphagnum fallax MG | ecosystem: Host-associated > Plants > Peat moss > Unclassified | place...
CTCCGCCGCCAGAGTGTCAATTGCCCGCCAAACGTCATCATGCCGCATCGAATAACCTTTGTTCTATCTTCAGCTACTTGCACCATTTCCCTTGGCTGCGGAAGAATAAATAGGAATTTTATCCGTTTTCGCTTGTCAAAGGGAGTCGTTTCGCTATATGTTCTTATTATGTTCTCGTATATTCAACCCGCAGGAATTCTCTTGACTCAGACCACAACCTTAAATAGATTTCAAGTGCCGACGAGCGCGGTTTCCGCTCGCCGTCCGGTGATTGCAAGCGCCAGTTCCGTTTCGGCGGGGCGCGACCGGATGATTATCCACACCCCTAAGCGCAACTAAGGGCCGGTCCCTCGGGGCCGGCCCATTTTTTAGGCCGCGTGATCATCAGCCGTTGAACAATCCTCAAACCAAGGAACCCAAAATCATGGCTTTTTCCCTCCGCAACCTGTCGGTCCTCGCCTACGCCAATGGCTTCACCCTGTGGCATTATAAATCCGGCACCGACCCGCTGGCCCGCGCCACAACCAAAGGCTACTTCGCCGACGCCGCCGACCTGCTGGCCGCCGGCGACATGGTCATGCTGACCGCCGCTGAGGGCGGCAAAATCGCGACGATTGCCGGGGCGGGAAAGGCGATCTCGCTCGCACCTTTATGCTAGCTCGTAACGTGGGGTGCATTTCAGCGCCCCACCCTAGGGCTTGGTTACCCTTCAAAATTATCGGCCACCCAGCGGTCCAATAGCCGCACGCCGAACGCGGTCGCGCCTTTCGGCGTGGTCGGGGCGTCCTTCGACGCCCAGGCCATGCCGGCGATGTCCAGATGCGCCCAGGGTTTGCCGTTGACGAAACGTTGCAAAAACTGCGCGGCGGTGATCGAACCGCCGGCCCGGCCGCCGCCGATATTCTGCACATCGGCAATCGGCGAATTCAGATTCTTGTCGTAGCTTTCACCGAGCGGCGCCAGCGGCATGCGCCACAGACCTTCGCCGGTCGCCTTGCCGGCGGCGATGAGCTTATCGGCCAATTCGTCATCATTGCTGAACAGGCCTGCATATTCGTGGCCCAGCCCGACAATGATCGCGCCGGTCAAGGTTGCCATATCCACCATATATTTCGGCGAGAAGCGTTGCTGCGCGTAATACAGCACATCCGCCAGCACCAGACGTCCTTCCGCATCCGTATTCAAAATTTCGATGGTCTGGCCTGAATAGGATGTCACCACGTCGCCCGGCCGGGTGGCGGTGCCGGACGGCATGTTCTCCACCAGCCCGATCAGGCCGATCGCATCGACCTTCGCCTTGCGTCCGGCGAGCGCTGCCATCAGCCCGGTCACCGCACCGGCGCCGGCCATGTCCCATTTCATATCTTCCATGCCGGCAGCGGGTTTTATCGAAATCCCGCCGGTATCGAAGGTCACACCCTTGCCGATAAAGGCGATCGGCGCCTTCGGCTTTTTCTTCTTTGCCTCATCCTTCGCACCGGCGCCCAGCCACTGCATCACCACCATGCGCGATTCCCGCGCGGTGCCGAGGCCGACGCTCAGCAGCGAGCCGAAGCCGAGTTTTTCCAGATCCTTCTTGGTGAAAATCTCCACCTTCACGCCGAGTTTTTTCAACGCCTCGGTACGATCGGCGAATTCTTCCGGGTACAGAACATTTGCCGGCTCGGTCACGAGATTTCGGGTCAGCTCGACGCCCTCGGCCACCGCTTGCAGCGGTGCGTAGGCGGCTTTTGCCTTGGCCGGATCGGCCACCAGAATTTTCAGGCTGGCCAGCTTCAGCTTCTCATCGTCCTTTTGCGTGGTCCGGTATTTATCGAACCGGTAGCCCCGCAGCCGCGCGCCAAGCCCGATATGCGCCGCCGATTTCTCATCCAGCGTATCGGCCAGAACCGCCGCCGCCGCCTCCTTGGCCAACGCCACCTGCACCGCGCCGCCGAATTCCTCGGCCAGGCGCGGGCTGAACCCTTCGGTTTTCCCGAGCCCGATCGCCAATACCCGCTTCAGCCCGGCCGGCCCGTACAGGTTGACGGACTGGCCCTTTTTGCCGGTGAATTCCGCCGCCTGCAGCGCTGCCGTCAGGCCGCCGGATAACAGCTTGTCCAGCGCGGCCGCCTGGCCCGAGAGCGCGGCGCCCTCGGCCAGCGGCACCACGACAACGCCGGTCTTTGGCAAGGCGGCCTTGGCAAACGCAATATCCAGCATCCATGTCTCCCGAATTTTGTTGGTAATCTTACCATAACAGCGTCCCTGGCCTTGGCGAGGGGGCGCCCTCGGCCTAACAGCCTGGACCCATGGACCAACCCATGGACGATTTCGCTCTGGTTGAGCTCGCGGTCAGGCTGGCCGAGGCGGCGGCGGCCGAAATCCTCGCGATTCGGCAAGCCGGTTTCTCGGTGCAGCAAAAGGCCGACCACTCGCCGGTCACGCTGGCTGACCGCCGCGCCGAACAGGTCATCCTGCAGGGCCTGCGGGCCGCCACCCGCATTCCGGTGATCGCCGAGGAAGAAGTGGCGGGCGGGAAGATCACCGAGCCCGGAGCGGAATACTGGCTGGTCGACCCGCTTGACGGCACCCGGGAATTTGCCGCCGGCCGGGCCGAATTCGCGGTCAATATCGGCCTGGTCCGCAACCACCAAGCGGTGCTGGGCGCGGTGGCCAATCCGCTGCTGCATGAAGTGCATTACGGCATCGTCGGTGCCGGCGCCTGGAAGCGGTCCGCAGCGGGCATATCGCCCATCTCGGCCCGGCGGGCGCCGCCCGAAGGCCTGACGGTCATGGCTTCCCGGCATTACCGGAATGACCCGAAACTTGCGGAATTTCTCTCCCGCTACAAAATCGCTTCGCTCACCAATATCGGCTCATCGCTCAAATTCTGTAAACTGGCGGAAGGCCTGGCCGATTTCTACCCGCGGCTGGGACGGACCATGGAGTGGGACACCGCCGCACCCCAGGCCGTGCTGGAAGCAGCCGGCGGCAGCACCCGGACCTTCGATGGCCGGACCCTGCTTTACGGCAAGCCGGGATGGGAAAATCCGGGCTTTCTCTGCCATGGGCTGCAATAGGCCTGGCCATTCTTCGGGACCCTCAGCCGGTTGCCGATAAAACGACGAAAAAACAATGGTACTGGCGAGAATCTCTAAGTTGTGAGATGACGTGTTACGATTCTGTTACCGATCTCTTGCCGCCTAAAACTTATTCGGCTTATGACGAGGAAAATGCGAGGGTTTATGCGCAATTTCGGCTATTACATGGATTTTGTCGTGTTCCCGGTCGTGCTCCCGGCCCTGGTGGTTATTGCGCACCGCTATGGCGGCGCAATCCGGCCGTTGGAGACCACCGGCGCAATATTCAGCGGCATCTTCTTCTGGACCTTTCTCGAATACGCCATCCACCGCTTCATCCTGCATAACGGCCTGATTTTCTCAGCCGACCATGACGCTCATCACGCCGCCCCGAAAGCCGAAATCGGCACGCCTACCTGGCTGACATCTCTGATCATGGTGTTCGGCATCTACCTCCCCGCGGTCCTGGTGTTGCACCTGGGGCTCGGCCTGATGTTCGGCTTCGGGGTCACCTTCGGCTATCTGGTATACAGCTTCGCCCATTACAGCCTGCATCAGTGGAACGTCAGCAATGACGGATTGTTCTACAACTGGAAACGCCTCCACGCGCTGCACCATTTTGTTGCGCAGGACGGTAATTTTGGCGTCACCAGCAGCCTGTGGGACCATGTTTTCGGCACCGTCGTGACGAAAAAGCGCGGCTATTTGGCTGGGAATAATTAATTAGGGAAGCGGTTCTTTTTTGAAAAAAAGAACCAAAAAACTTTTTTGACTCGCGGGCTGGGGCGTTGGCGACCGCACGCCCATGGCCCAGAGTACAAAAGTCTTTTTGCTTCTTTTTCTTCAGAAAAAGAAGTGCTTAGCCTTGCCCTAAGCGGGTACCTTTGCTGCTTTTCGCAATCCCGCGGCCAGGGCTGCGACGTCTTCCAGCACTGTGGCGACGTTGGTGGCGCAGAGTTTTTCGATCAGTGCCGAGGCGACGATTGCGGCGTCCGCGTAGCCGGCGATGGTGGCGGCCTGTTCCGGGGTACGAACGCCAAAGCCGACCGCGATCGGCAGCGAGGTGGCGCGGCGGATGCGGGGGATGTCGCGGGCCAGGTCGGCGGCGGAAGCGGTGCGGGTACCGGTAATGCCGGTGATGCTGACGTAATAGACAAAGCCCGAGGAGCCGGCGAGCACTTTGGGCAAGCGTTCGTCGGAGGTGGTGGGCGCGATCAGCCGGATCACGTCCAGGCCGTTCCGCGCCGCGCCGGGGAGCAGCAGATCGCATTCCTCGGTCGGCAGGTCGACGACGATCAGGCCGTCGACGCCGGCCTTGGCGGCGTCATGGGTGAAGGCGTCGACGCCGTAGGACAGGATCGGGTTCAGATACCCCATCAGCACCAGCGGGGTATGGTCATTGCCTGCCCGGAATTCCCGGACGATGGCGAGCACGCCGCGCAGGCTGGCGCCGGCATCAAGCGCGCGGCGGCCGGCGGCCTGGATGGTTGGCCCGTCGGCCATGGGGTCGGTGAAGGGGACGCCGATTTCGATGATATCGGCGCCATGCGCCGCCATGCCGTTCAGGAGCTCGATGGTGGTGGCGCGGTCGGGATCGTATGCCTCGACGAAGGGGATCAACGCGGCGCGGCCTGCTTCCCGCAGAGCCCTGAAGACGCCGGCGATCCGGCTCATAGTTTGACGCCCAGATGCTCGGCGACGGTGAAAATATCCTTATCGCCGCGGCCGCAGAGGTTCATCAGGATGATTTTATCCTTCTCCAATGCCGGCGCCAATTGGGTGACGTAGGCCAGCGCGTGCGCCGGCTCTAGCGCCGGGATAATGCCTTCGGTGCGGGTGCAAAGCTGAAAAGCCTCCAGCGCCTCGTCATCGGTGATCGCAACATATTCCACCCGGCCGATATCGTGCAGCCAGGAATGTTCAGGACCGATGCCCGGGTAATCGAGCCCGGCCGAGATCGAATGCGCTTCCAGGATCTGCCCGTCCTCGTTTTGCAGCAGATAGGTCCGGTTGCCGTGCAGCACCCCGGGCCGCCCGCGTGAGAGTGAAGCGGCGGTGGCGCCGGAATCCAGCCCATGTCCGGCCGCCTCGACGCCGATCAGCCGCACCGAGGGGTCATCGAGAAAGGGGTGGAAAAGGCCGATGGCGTTCGAGCCGCCGCCGATCGCGGCAATTGCCACGTCCGGTAGCCGGCCTTCGGCTTCCTGCAACTGGGCTTTGGCTTCCTCGCCGATCACGCATTGGAAATCGCGCACCATGGCGGGGTAGGGGTGCGGGCCGGCGGCGGTGCCGATGATGTAGAAGGTGTCCCGCACATTGGCGACCCAGTCGCGCATGGCGTCGTTCATCGCGTCCTTCAGCGTGGCGGCGCCGGAATTTACCGGCACCACCTCGGCACCCAGCAGCTTCATGCGGAATACATTGGGCTTCTGCCGTTCGACATCGACCGCGCCCATATAGATGGTGCAAGGCAGCCCGAACAGCGCGCAAACCGTTGCGGTTGCGACGCCGTGCTGGCCGGCGCCGGTCTCGGCGATGATGCGGGTTTTGCCCATCCGCCGGGCGAGCAGAATCTGGCCGATGCAATTATTGATTTTATGGGCGCCGGTATGGTTCAGCTCGTCGCGCTTGAAGTAGATTTTGGCGCCGCCCAGCGCCGAGGTCAGGCGCTCGGCAAACCACAAGGCGCTCGGCCGGCCGACATAATGCTTAAGGTAGTAGTCGATCTCACTCTGAAAGCTCGGATCGGCCTTCGCGGCCGCATAGGCCGTCTCCAGTTCCAGGATCAGCGGCATCAGCGTTTCGGCGACGAAGCGGCCGCCGAACGCGCCAAAACGGCCGCTTCCATCCGGGCCGGAACGCAGAGAGTTCTTGAGTAGTTCGTTCATATACAGGCTTTAGCGCAGGCGGATGCCGGGATAAAGACCGGAAACCGTCGAGCGCGGACAAAGACGGCCGATCCGGCGGTCTCGCGATGGGTTCGGTTGATATTTGAGCTGATGCAGAGAACTTCCCGCGACGTCGCTACTGCACGTGAAAACCGCCTAAGGTTGAGCATGAAGAGAGTTTAACAGAGACGTAATGCAAGGCTGCTGGCGTTTTGCTTGCCCTGCGGTTGCGGCGTCCCCAACTAAATTACGCGACTGATCCAAAAATGGGTGGACGGCAGCACCATTTTACGTAACATCGACGGAAATTGTGACGACGCCCCAGTATTCTCTGTGTCACTGCCCAGGTCGGAATTAGGAAATGCCTTCAGATAACACCGAAGACCCGGACAGAACGCTTTCGATCGGCAAATCCGCCGCCAAAGCGCTATGGCAATCGTTCAGGGAAGATTGGGCAAACCGGCAACTGACTGTGGAATATCAGCCGCAGATCAGCCTGATTTCCAAAAAGATCGTCAGGTTCGAGGCCTTGTTGCGCTGGCATCACAAAACCAGGGGCAAGATCTCCGCGAACGATTTTATACCGTTTGCGGAAGAAAACGGCATGATCGGCGAGATCGGCCAATGGGTGCTCGAGCGTGCTTGCGCCGACGCAATGACCTGGCCGGCCGATATCGGTGTTGCCGTCAATGTTTCGGCGACGCGGCTGCATGATCCGGCTTTGCCGGGGATTGTCAAAAATGCGCTGCTGCGTTCCGGCCTGCCGGCATCGCGGCTGGAACTCGAAATTACCGAAACGGCGGCGATCGCGCTTGACACTGAAAGTTTTGAAATTCTCTCGGCATTGCAGGAATTGGGCGCGCGCATCACCGTTGACGATCTGGATGTCGGCCAGTCATCGATTCGCTATTTGCTGGAGTTTCCTTTCAATAAAGTGAAAATGGATGCCTCCTACACGGCGCTGCTTGGGCAGTCCGGAAGGCGCGGTGAAACTGCGCTGGTGATCATGCAGATGATTGCAGGCTTGTGCCATCGCCTGAATATCGTTTGCCTGGCGGAAGGCGTTGAGACCGTTGAGCAACTTGTGATGGTCATGGGCGCAAATTATAACGAGGTGCAGGGCTATCTTTTTGGCCGGTCGGTTCCAGCCAACAAGATCAGTTCGGTGCTGGCGAATTTTGAGAATGCCTGGAAAAAATTCGGATTGCCAGCGGAACGTTCCGCCGCGGTCAGCCCTTGATCCCTGCAGGTCAGCCGATTCGGCGAATGACGTCATCAGAATCACCAACCCGCAACTGAACGAGCCGCGACCCGAGATCGTCGATGTAAATCCGGCCTTTCCGGAACAAGATCCACCGAACGTGATTATCGCTCCAGGCCTTGGCGTACCCAGCGCCCACGTCCCAGCGTAAAAAAGTCTTTTTGCTTCTTTTTCTTCAGAAAAAGAAGTTCTTCTATTCCAATAAAACACTCACCGGCACGTGGTCCGAGGGCTGGGTCTTGGCGCGCTCGGCCTTATGGATGGTAATGCCGGTCAGGCGTTCGGCGATGCGCGGTGAGAGCAAGGCGTGGTCAATGCGCAGGCCGATATCGCGGTCCCAGGCGCCGGCCTGATAGTCCCAGAAGGTGTACAGGGTCTCATGGGGGTATAATGCCCGCAGCGCGTCGGTCAGGCCGAGCCAGATCAGCGCGTTGAACGCCGCGCGGGTTTCCGGGCGGACCAGCGCGTCGGTTTTCGATAGGGCGCCGGGGGCGTAGTCGGCATCGGTGGGGCAGACATTATAATCGCCGGCGAGGATGAAATCCTGATCGTCCTCCAGCATCGCGGCGGCGTGTGCGCGCAGCGACGCCATCCATTCCAGCTTGTAGGCATAGCCGGCATCGCCGCCGGAATTGCCGTTGGGCAAATACAGATTGCCGATGGTGAGCCCATCCAGGTACGCTTCGATATAGCGGGCATGGCTATCGGCATCGCTCATGAAGGGCAGTTTGCGATGGTTTATCCGGATTTCCGGGCGGTGCAGGATGGCAACGCCGTTATAGGATTTCTGGCCCGAGATTGCCGACTTATAGCCGGATTCGGCGAATTTCAGGGCCGGGAACTGGTGCTCCTCGCATTTGATCTCCTGCAGCAGCAGCAGGTCAGGGCGCTCGCGCGCGAGAAAATCCGCGATATGGGCTTCGCGGGTGCGGACAGAGTTGACGTTCCACGTGGTAATCTTAATCGACAGAGAAGGACGTTCCGCAGCCGCAGGAGGAGGTGGCGTTCGGGTTTTGCACCGCGAAATGCGCGCCCATCAGCGTGTCCTTGTAATCGAGTTCCGAGCCGGCCAGCAGGTCCAGGCTCGCCGGGTCGACGAAAACCGTGGCGCCATGCGCCGAGATGATCAAATCATCGGGGTTTTGCGCGGCCGTCAGGTCGAATTTATACTGAAAGCCGCTACAGCCGCCGGCCAGCACCTCCACCCGCAGCGCCTTGGCCTGCGGGTCGGCGCTGAGGATTTCGGCAACCTGCCGGGCGGCGGCTTCGGTCAGCCGGAACGGGATCGCGGGCGCCAAGGTTTCACTCATCTGGTTCATATAGCGCGTTCGAAGGTTGGATTGAAGGCCCGCATGCGTGTATGCCAGCCAGCATGAATTTAGCCCCCTATGCGGTGCGCGAGGAAACCTCCCGCGGCCGCCTGCACGCCGAGCCGAAGCCGGCCGATCGCAGCGCCTATCAGCGCGACCGCGACCGTGTCGTGCATTCCTCGGCATTCCGGAAACTGCAGTATAAAACCCAGGTCTTCGTCACCCGGGAGGGCGATTTCTACCGCACCCGGCTGACCCACAGCCTGGAAGTTGCGCAGATTGCCCGCAGCCTGGCGCGCAGCCTGGCGCTGGACGAGGACCTGACCGAGGCCTTGGCGCTGGCGCATGACCTTGGCCACCCGCCTTTCGGCCATGCCGGGGAGACCGGGCTGGACCAGGCCCTGAGCGAATTCGGCGGATTCGACCATAACGCGCAGAGCCTGCGGGTGGTGACGCTGCTGGAGCATCGCTACGCCGCCTTTGACGGGCTCAATCTGACCTGGGAGATGCTCGAGGGGTTGGCCAAGCATAACGGCCCGGTGACGGCGCCGCCTGCCTATGTCGCGCAATTTGACGAAGAATTCCCGCTGGACTTGTGGCGCCATGCCTCGGCCGAAGCCCAGGTTGCCGCCTTCGCCGACGATATCGCCTATAATGCGCATGACCTGGATGACGGGCTGCGGGCGAAACTCTTCACCTTGGCGGATATCGAGGCATTGCCGCTGGTCGGCGAGGCGCTGGCCAAGGCCAGAACGCTTACCGCCGATGAGAAGCGCATCCGCCATGAGATGACGCGCCGGGTGATCAACTGGATGATCCATGACGTGATCGTCGAAAGCCAGGCGCGCCTGCAGGCGCTGGCGCCACCGGATGTTGAGGCGATCCGCGATGCCAAATCGCCGGTGATCCTGTTCAGCGAGAAACTCGCGGCGGCCAATACGGCGATCAAGGCGTTTCTGTTCGAACGCATGTACCGGCACTGGCGGGTCAACCGGATGAGCCATAAGGCGCAGGCTGTGACGAAAACGCTCGGCAGCCTGCTGCTGGCCAAGCCGGAATTGCTGCCGGACGATTGGCGCGGACTGGCGGGGGCGGCAAACAGCCCGCAGGCCGCGATCGCCGTGCGGGATTATGTGGCGGGGATGACGGACCGGTATGCGATGCAGGAATTTGCCCGGCTGACGGATCCGGGGGTTCCTTCGTAGATGGGTAAGCAAGTGCTTCTTTTTTGAAAAAAAGAAGCAAAAAACTTTTGATTTTGCGGATTTTGGATGGGTATGGGGAATAATCTTTTTGCTGAGTTGCGGGAATGGGTGCTGCAGGACATGGACAGCCTGGCGCCAGGCTTGGGCAGTGTTCGCGCCAGCATCGAGCTGACGCCGGCGCGTGATGCGTCGCATGGCGATATGGCCACCAACGCAGCCCTCATCGCCGGCAAGCCGATGGGAAAAAATCCGCGTGAAATCGCCGCCGCGCTGGCGGCGCTGCTGGCCAAACGCGCGGGCATCGCCAAGGCCGAACCGGCCGGGCCGGGCTTCGTCAACATCACGCTGACGCCGGAATTTTTGCTGCGGCAATTGCCGGTCATCCTCACCGCCGGCGAAGCCTATGGCGATGGCGCGGACAAGGCGCAAAAGATCAATGTCGAATATGTCTCGGCCAATCCTACCGGCCCGCTGCATGTCGGCCATTGCCGGGGCGCCGTGGTCGGCGACGCCTTGGCGAATCTGCTGAAAAAGGCCGGCTACGGCGTCACCAAGGAATATTACGTCAACGATGCCGGGGCCCAGGTCATCGCCTTGGCGCGGGCCGTCTATGTGCGGTATCTGCAGGCGCTGTCGCGCCATCTGCACGCCGAAACCTACGCCGCGGCGGTGCCGGGCGGCATTCAATATGGCGGCGATTATCTGATCCCCGTCGGCCAGAGCCTGGCTGAGCTGTACGGCGACATGTTCGCCACCGCGCCGGAAGCGGAATGGCTGGACACCATACGGGAATTTGCCGTCGGCAAAATGCTGGAGCTGATCCGTGAGGATCTGGCGGCGCTGCACGTCACCCATGACGTGTTCACCTCCGAACGCGAATTGGTGGCGGCCGGCGGCGTTGAACGGGCGCTGAAAATTCTGGCCGATCGCGGCCTGATCTATGAAGGCACGCTGGCGCCGCCGAAAGGCAAGACGCCGGAAGATTGGGAGCCGCGCGAGCAGACCTTGTTCCGCAGCACCGAATTCGGCGACGATGTCGACCGGCCGGTGAAAAAATCCGACGGCTCCAACACCTATTTCGCCAATGACATCGCCTGCCATGCCGACAAGATGGCGCGCGGCTTCAACGCCATGATCGACGTGCTTGGCGCCGACCATGGCGGCTACACCAAGCGCATGCAGGCGGCGGTGCGGGCGCTGGCCGGCGATGGCGATGCGCGGCTGGATGTTTTGCTGTGCCAGATCGTGCGGGTGATGAAAAACGGCGAGCCGGTGCGGATGAGCAAGCGGGCGGGAACCTTTGTCGAGCTGCGCGATCTGATTGACGAGGTCGGCGCCGATGCGGTGCGCTTCATCATGCTGATGCGCAAATCCGACGCGCAGATGGAATTCGACTTGGGCGCCGCGGTGGCGCAGACCCGGGAGAATCCGGTCTTCTACGTGCAATACGCCCATGCCCGCTGCCGTTCGGTGTTGCGGGCCGCCGGTGAGCCCAAGGACCTGGCGCAAGTCGACCTGTCCTCGCTGACCGCGCCGGAGGAACGGGCGCTCGCCGCCAAGCTGATCGCCTGGCCGCGCATGGTGGAAGCCGCGGCGCAGGCGCGCGAGCCGCATCGGATCGCGTTTTTCCTGTATGAATTGGCCGGCGAATTCCACGCCTTGTGGAATGCCGGCCGGGATGACGCCGCCTTGCGCTTCATCCAGGCCGAGAAGCCAATGGAGACTGCCGCCAGGCTGGCATTGGTGGCGGCGACCGCGGTGATTCTCCGTTCGGGACTCGGCGTGCTGGGTGTAAACCCGGTCGAGGAGATGCGATAGAATTGCCCGAACCAGAGTACGACGTTCCGGAATATGTCTACCGGACCCGGCGGCAGACCGCCGCTTTCGACCCCACCATGCGGCGGATCGCTTTGGGGGCGGGCGGGTTGGCGACGCTGGTGATCGTGGTGGCGCTGGTCTGGAGCGGTATGAAGCCCGGCCTGGAATTCGGTCCGCCGCCGGTCATTACCGCGCCGCCCGGCCCGTTGCGGGTGGTGCCGGCCAATCCGGGCGGGCTCAACGTGCCGGAGGCCGATGAGCAGATCATGTCGGGGGATAGCTCGACCGCGCCGGCGCAGCTGGCGCCGGATGGTACGGCGCCGGATATCGCGGCCTTTCAACCGCCGCCGCCCGCACCGCCGCCGCCTGCACCCGCAGCGGCCGCAGCGCCGGCGCCGGCGCCGGCGCCAAACCCGTCAAGCCCGGCAGCGGCGGCCGCACCGCCGGTACCGGTGAATAATAATATCATCGTTCAACTCACCGCGGCGGTGGACCCGGCCGGTCCCCGGCAGACCTGGCAAGAATTGAACGAAAAAATGCCTCAGCTATTCGCCGGCCACACGCCGATTTACAGCCACGCTTTTATCGCGGGCGTGGAATTCTGGCGCCTGCGCATGGGCGGATTCACCGATATCGCCGCCGCGCATCAATTTTGCGCGGCGGTGAAAGCTGAGGGCGCTGCCTGTACGGTCGCCGCATTTTGAGCAAACCCGTGATCATCGGGATTGCCGGCCCGGTTTTGACGCGCGCCGAGCGCGACCTGCTGGGTGAGCATCGCCCCAAGGGCGTCATCCTGTTCAAGCGAAACATTGAGGATAAGCCGCAACTATCTGAATTAACGGCATCCTTGAAAGATGCATTGCCGCCGGATGCGGTCATCATGGTCGATCAGGAAGGCGGCCGAGTGGCGCGGCTGCGGGCCCCGCATTGGCCTGAGATGCCGGCCGCGGCGGCGTTGCAGACCGAAGAAGCCGCACTTGCGCATGGCCGGCAATTGGCCGCCATGGTGCGCGAAGCCGGCTTCAACGTCATCGCCGCGCCGGTGCTTGATCTGGCGTTTCCCAGCGCCAGCACGATCATCGGCGACCGCGCTCTGGCGTCCGACCCGCAAACGGTCGCCCTGCTGGGTGCGGCGATGGCGGAAGGCATCCAGGCGCAGGGGATAACCCCGGTGATGAAACATATCCCTGGCCATGGGCGGGCGCAGGTGGACAGCCATTTCGCCCTGCCGCGGATCGATGCCAGCGAGGCCGAGCTGGCCGCCGATTTTTATCCGTTTACCGCCAATAACACGCTGCCCTGGGCGATGACGGCGCATATCGTCTATTCGGCGCTCGACCCGGAATTGCCGGCAACGCTTTCGCGAAAGGTCATCAGCCGGGTGATCCGCGGCGTGATCGGCTTCGAAGGCGTTCTGGTGAGCGATGATCTGGCGATGCAGGCGCTGACCGGCACACCGGCCGAGCGGGCGGTGGCGGCGCTTGCCGCGGGTTGTGATCTGGCGCTGTATTGC
>Ga0116230_10004938_pt1 | contig 13054 bp, 9 predicted proteins | sample S1TSphfallax_3_FD_88678 | JGI IMG/M metagenome (GOLD analysis project Ga0116230, IMG submission 88678) | Host-associated microbial communities from peat moss isolated from Minnesota, USA - S1T2_Fd - Sphagnum fallax MG | ecosystem: Host-associated > Plants > Peat moss > Unclassified | place: USA...
GAAAGGCAAGCGAGCAATCCGACCGTCGGCCAGAGGTTATCTTTCAACCAGCGGTCCGGCGTTCGCCGCCTGCTTCGGGCGAACATAACCAGCACCATCACACCGAAAATCACTCCGAAGAAGAATCCTTCGGGTCGCACCGAAGGCAGAAACCCAACCAGCAGGCATGCCAGGGCAAATCGCTTGTTCCGCCACCAGCGGATCGCCAGCACCAGGCCAAGCGCCATTGGCATCTCGGTCATGGTGTCCGAGCCGAGCGCGAACACATACGGCTGGCAGGCCAGAAAAAGACCCGCAAGCCATGGGCGGGGCATATTCAATTCCTCGGCCAGGCGCATCGTGTTCCAGGCGACTGCCGCGGTGATTGCCGCCCCGAAAATATGGGCCGGGAGAATGCCATGCGATGCAAAAATTGAAAGGGGAATCTTGTAGCCCGGTCGGGTCCAGGCAAACAGCGCCCTTTCCCAATGGCCAGAGGTGTCAACCGCATTGAGGTAGTGCAGGACCGAGTCCCCGTCGCCTGAGAACGGGAAAAACACCGCCCAGACCACCAGCGCCGCGAAGATGCCAAGGCAGATCCAATTCCGCCTGACGGCCCCGATAGAAGCGGTCAGCGCCGTCGGCGACAATGCTTCTGTTCGTAGATCGACATCAAGAATGGTCAAAGACACCCTTCAATGAGTTCGGCTGGAAAGCCGCGGCGTTTTTTGCTGCGGGACGCCCGCGGAACACGTGCGGAGAATAGCACAAACGGGGTTGCATTTGAATGGCGAACGAGGCTTGGCCGCTGCGGCCGGGTGCGTGACAGTTCCGGCGGGGACACGGATTGGACCAAACCCCAATGACCAATTCTCACAATCGGTTGGACATCGTCAGGAAAAAGCCAATTCTTCTTTGGGTTTTGGAGCCTGGTCCTTGGGATTTGATTGGGATTTGGCGACTTGGGATTTAGTCATTTCAGATTCAAGCCCGCCGAGCTTGTAACGCACCCGCTGCGGACGGGCGTGAGCGGAATTGCGGGGATCGTCCAAGACGCGAATTCCACCGGCGGCTCTATCATGACAAGGGCCTCCGGCCCGTGCGTTGTGCATTGATGTTCGCGAATTGCGTCGACTGCAAATTGATTATCGCCGGAACGGGCGTCCATCGCTGGAAGCCCGTGTCACGATTGAGGTTGCGATTCCCCGGAAAATCGGGCACGCCGCTGCGGACCGGCGGACGTCGCTTGTGACTCTCTCCACGCTATGATCAATTCTGAACCTGGCGTGCTGAACGACGGAGATTCTTGATGAAAATCGTTGCATTGATCGCCCGATACATGCTGGCTCTGGTATTTATCGTTTTTGGCTTGAACGGCTTTCTGCATTTCATTCCGCAGCCGCCTCCGGCTTCGGATCAGGCAAAACAGTTTCTGACGATTATGACGGCATCCCATTACCTGGCACCAGTCTTTCTTGTCCAACTGATTTCGGGCTTGCTGTTTCTGTCGGGACGGACGACACCGCTGGCGCTGGTTTGCATCGCGCCGGTGATCGTCAACATTCTGATTTATCATGGGACGATGGATCCCAAGGCGATTATCGGCGGGATCATCGCGGCGGTGCTGTGGGGGCTGGTGTTCTGGCGATACCGCCGGGCGTTTGACGGAATTTTATCCTTCACTGATCCGGCAGGCAGCGGATCGCGATAAGGGTTTGGTCATCAGCTGGAAGCGATGTTCCCCCGAAAGCGGTGACTGCCGTCATGACCCGGTCGAGGCACTGAGTGGTGGTTGTTTTATCGCATTCGAGCAGCAGGGCATCCAGCCGGTCGACTCCGAATTGGTCGCGCGGGGAGCCCCCTTTGGCCGGGGCCATCGCTTCGGTGATTCCGTCGGTGTAGAGCAGCAGCAGGTCGCCCGGTTGAAGCGTCACGCTGGACTGGTGATAGGTCTGACCGGCAAGGATCCCCAGCGGAACACCGCCCTGGGCCTCGATCGAAATGATTTTGCCGTTCCGCGCCAGCCGCGGCGGATTATGCCCCGCTCGGGAGTAGGTCAGGGTGCGACCAACCGGGTCGAGCGTTGCATAGAAGGCGGTGATGAAAGTACCGCCGCGGGTGTAAGCGCCGGCGAGGCGATCGTTGAGATATCTGAGCAGGGTCGCCGGTGGAGTCTGAGCGCGCGGTTCGGCATGGGCGATGGCGTGCGTGATCGCCATCAGCACCGCGGCGGGGGTGCCGTGCCCGGAAACGTCGGCGATAAATAATCCCCAGCCGCCAGCCGAACTTTCGGGGGAACCTTCGCCGTCGAGTTTGAAAAAGTCGTAGTAATCCCCGCCCGCGCGGGCGCTGGTTTGATAGTGAGCGGCGACTTCAAAGCCGGGGATCGACGGCAGTGTTTCGGGCAGCAGCGATCGCTGGATCTCCCCGACCGCTTTCATTTCGCCGTCAAGACGTTTGAGTGCTGATCCGAGCTGATTGCGGAGCACCAGGTTCTGCGTCCCCCGGCCGAACAGGCCCGATTGCCAGTGGATCATGGGGATCAGCGACCGATCCAGATCTTCACCGGCATTGAAAAGCAGGGCGGTGCAATTCAGGCCGACACCGCCGTCGTACTGCGGCATTGCCACCAGAGACTGAAAACCTTCGAGATAAAAATACCCCGGATCGTCGGTTGAAAGTTGAGCCGGCAGGTCGTCGATGATGACCGGTTTGTCCGCATAGACCAGTTCCCCCAGCAATCCCCCGCTGAGCCGGGGCAGGCGGTCGCGCTGGGTCCAGGGGTTGAAGTCTTCGGTGAATCGGGTCGATCGGGTGATCAGATATCCAGGCGGTTCAACATCCCGGCGAGACATGGAGACAAAGTCCCTGAGCTTGAGCAACTGGTCGATATTTTCCCAGTAGACCTGGATCAATTTTTCCGGATCAGTGATACCCGAAATGGCCTTCATCGTGTGATCGATGATCTGAAGTTCCTCCCGCCAAGGCCGACGTTGCAGCATGCTTTCATCCTAGCACAGCAATCGTGGCATGGGCGTCCCCGTGCATGCCCGGAAAGGAGATTTGAATGAAAGGGGCGCGGTGGAGGGCAAGAGAAAAATCGTCTGGAACTTAAAAAGCTCCCGACCTGCTGTGCTTCGACCCTCGAATATCATGACGCCCGGGCTGTGACACGGTCCTCCTGGCGTCCTCCGGACCGCGCGAGAATCACTTGAAAATCAGACGATCTCTGCCGGCCGAAAGCCGCCCGCACGGTCCGGAGGACAGTCCGGAGGACCGTGTCACGGGAAAATCCAGATCGTGCCAGTGCTCTGTATCGACCCTCGAATTTCAGGCCGCTTGCCTGTGACACGGTGCTCCGGACCGTGCGGGAATCACGCGAAAATCAGACGAGCTCTGCCGCCCGAAAGTCGCTTGGACGTCCGGAGGACGGTGTCACGGGGCAGATCGAGAATGGGCAGATCGAGACGGGGCACTCTCGATCCCATCTGTTCCTTAAACGCACGGAGGTCAGGCGGCGAAGTGCATCCGAACTTCCAGGCGACGGGACTACTTGTTACCAACCTTTTCCAACTTCACCCGACGCAGATTGATCGCCTTCCAGGCCTTCTCATTGGTGGGGCGGACGGTAAGCGTCAGCACGCCCGGCTGAGCGATCTCGATCGCGCCTGCTGCGGTGTCAACGAAATGGTCCCACGCGCCGGTGGCGACGAGATTCGCTTGCAGCTTTTGATTACCGAGTTCGACGGTCACCGTCGATCCATCATGCACGGAGGCAAAATCCAGGGTCAGCTGATATTTGCCGGGATGATCGAACTTGATTTTCCACGATGCTGAATCGCCTCCGTCGTCCCAGAAGCCAATATTGGATTCGTTTCCTCGCGATTCTGTTTTCAGGTTGCCGTGCAACTCCGCCGTCTCGGCAGTCAGCACATAGTTGCCAGTCGGATCGGGGAGGATGATCGTGGCTGGCGGAGCGGCGGCGGTCTCGGGTTTGAATCCCCGTAAATTCTCCCCTTCGATCTTCAGGCAGATGGCAAAGTCGCAGGGTTTGTTTTCCGGCAGATCGACGTTCAACCCGCTGTCGGTCGCTTCCCATTTCAGATCGCCGGCAAATCCAAGGAGCGATACTTTCTGGATCTTGCCGGTCACCCCATCCATGTTTGCCAGCGAGCGAATGTGCAGCTTGTGATCCGCCGGGTATCCGAGGGCGAACGCGTAGAGCGTTTTGTCCCCCTTGGCGGTGAAGCGGATGTCGTCGGCGCTGTAGTCATGGTTTTCGTTGAAGCTGCCGCCTTTGGAATGCTGCTTGCCTTCGCCAAAGGCGATCCATGGACGGGTGGAATAAATGCCTTCACCGTTGATGGCGATCCAGGCGGTCAGGTCGTCGACGATCTTTTTCGCCTCGTCGTCAAGCGTGCCATCAGGCCGCTGCACGACGTTGATGAGCAGGTTGCCGTTTTTGCTGACGATATCCACCAGGGAGTGGACGACCCATTGGGCGCTGCGATATTTCCAGTGCTTGTTGTAGAACCAGTCACCGATGGAGGTGTCGGTCTGCCAGGGATACGGGCGGATGCCGGCCATCACGCCGCGCTCGAGATCTTCCACCCACATTCCTTTTGAATCCTGCTTGCAGTTGTAGACCGCGTCGGCAACGCCGTGGTTGCGGGCGGCGCTGGTGTTGTACAGATGGGCGATCATGCTTCGGCCCACCTCATTCCCGAAGGGAACCGCTCCGTCGGAATAGAGCAGGTCGGGGTGGTAATTGTCGACCAGATCTTTAATGCGGGCGTACCACTCGGCCTGCCATTTTGGATCTTTGCTGTACCAACCTCTGTCGTCGGGAGCGGCGGGGAAGTGATACAGGCTGAAGAACCGCGGATCGGCTCCATCATAAGGAACGCCTGCCAGAGGCCCGGTTTTGTCCGAGCCGTGGCTGTCCTGGAACCAGGTGAAGCTCGCGCCCAGATGCTCGGACACCCCAAACCGCAAGCCCTGTTTCACCGCGGCCTTCTGCCAATCCGCCACCATATCGCGCATGGGGCCCATCTTCACCGAGTTCCAGTCGTGATACTTTGAATTCCAATTATCAAAGTTGTCGTGATGCACCGCCTGGGCGACGAAATACCGGGCACCGGCCTTCTTGTACAGTTCCATCAACGCATCCGGGTCCCACTTCTCGGCTTTCCACAGCGGGATGATGTCCTTGTAACCGGTCTTGGAAGGGTGGCCCCACCGGGCGAGGTGGTCTTTGTAATCGCTGTCTTTTTGCTCGTACATCTTCCGGGCGTACCAGTCGCCTTCCATGGGAACCGATTGAGGGCCCCAATGCGACCAGATGCCCAGCTTGGCGTCGCGAAACCACTCGGGATATTGATATTGCTTGAAGGATTGCAGGTCAGCGGTGAATGGGCCCGGGGCGATTGTCATGGGTGGAAACTCCGGTGGCTGGGGAGGCGAGGCCGGCGACGCGGCGGTTGGATCGGCCATGGAAGCTGTCGCCTGCATGATACCAATTCCGATGAGGGCCGAAAGCATCAGAGTGTTGAGCAGATTATGCTGTAGCAGATTCATCCGGGGCAGATTGTGCATCGAAAATCCTTTGGTTGTCCCCGCAGGTTTATACCTGCCGGTGGTCGTTTGTTGTGATATTTTGTTCAAAAGGCGGAAAAATTCCAGTGGAGGATGGAATTTTCGCTTTTCGACAGCATGCTTCGATTTGAGCACTCGCGCATAAACACTGCAAGAGCTGCTTAACAATTGAGCGGAGAAAATTTGGCAATAAATGCATCAGATCCGATAAAACATGGTTTTCAGCCTTATTTCTCGGTGATGCGAGAATATTTTTTGGCTGGCATCATCTTCGCTCTGTCAATTCCATCGAAGTCGGGACTGCTGAAAAAAGTGATAGTCACGCAGTGGTAGTCACTTAAAGTCAGCAACAGACCTCGAAGCAGAACATTCAGATGGAGCGCGGTTGGTTCCCATGGGCAGTGCTGCCCGCAGACGGTCTGCGGGCAGCACGAGTCCTGGGTGAATCAGCCATACGAAACTTGCGAGCTTTTTTTGCTCGAGGCCCCGGATGGGAGATGCCTCGGAATAAAGTTTCGCACCAAGCCTCGTTTCCTCCTCCGCCAAGCCGCACTGCAAATTCCTCCGCAGTGCGGCTTTTTTTTGTCCAGTGGTTGCCAGCTATCGTCGTCAACAATGTGATGTTGGGACCGGATTGTGCGAATGACGGGTTAACCTGGTCTGATGCGGTAAACATTTCCGGCAACACTGGAAAACACGACTTCAAATTGGCTGGGCAGTGACGCCGCAAATCGCTCTTCCGGCGGTGCGCCAATCACACCGTCGTGACCGATGACCAGATATCGGCACCCAAGTTTTTTCAGATTTTCAAGCCACACCGATCGATCCGCCATCGCCGCCGTCGCGCTACACGCCGCGGGCACGATCGCCTCACCCGCGAGCCGATTCCCGAGCCAGGGGAGATCCGCAATCCAAGCAACTCCGGCACGCGTCGGCGCGTAAACCACCCGCCGCCGCAGCGACGGGCCCTGTAGCGGATACACGAGATAGAGATTTGTGTAAGCCAGCGCAGCGTCGGCGGGAATGTTCTGATCCACCCATGACCAGAGCTGATTCTGCTCGGGGTAAACCAGATCGTGGCCAAAGCCCGGCGCGAACTGCGACGCGAGATAGTCTTTGCAGTAAGCCCGCCAATAAATGTAGGCATACGTTCCGAATGCATAAGTGAAGGCGGCTGCGAGAATCGCTCTGCGAAAGGTTCGCTGGCCACCCCACAGGGAAACGCCAAGAAGTATCGCCGCGATCACCAAGGCAATCGCCGAAAACTCACCGGTCAGATCGACTCTCGAAAAGAGAGTGGACAGCGACAGCAGCAAGAGTGCTGTGGCGAGCCCGATCGAGACAATGCGCTTGCGCCCGCACCACCGATCAATCGCAAACGCACAGCAGACGAAAAGCAGCGAAAACACCGGCAATAAAAACCGAACTTCCGGGAACGGCGATTCCAGAAAAAAGAGCGCTGTTCCAAGGAGCGGTCCCCAGATGCACAGCCGCAGCACCGGATGAGACAGACTTTTCTTTCGGAAACAGTGCATTGCCCATGCAGCCGCTATCCAACTGACGCCGATCGCGATCGCCAGCGGAGTCGGCATTCCATATTGCCCGCCGAGGATCACCGACAGTCCGCGTGGCCATGGGTGAAATGCGGTGCTGGCGGCGGTCGTGAACAAACCGCGAAAAACATGCGGGATCGCCAGAGGAAAAACCGGATTGCCCGTGCTGATCCAGTTGTGCAGATACCACGGCCCGGCGACCAGCGTTGCAACTGTCGCCGCGAAAACCCATCGGCGAACATTCCATCGCGGTCCATCTATTGCGGGCAGCAGCGTCGGGACGGCCAGCATGGCCGTGTATTTCGTCGCCATCAGCAATCCCAACGCGATGCCCAGGCGGAGAGGGCCGAAGCGCTCGACCGATCGGTCGGGTGACATCGCGACCAATGCCGCGAGAAAGAAAAAGACGACGAAGAGATCGTCTTTGCCCATCATGCAGGGGGTGAACAATGGGCGTGACAGGACGGCGGCGGCGGCAACGATCGCCGCGACCGGCATCGCGACCCGCAGCTCCCGGCTGAGACGATAGATTGCCAGTGCCGAGCACAGCAATGCCGGCACTTCGACAAACCTTGCAAGCAGATCGTTGCCAAACGGCAGCAACAGCCAGGCGATGAAGGTCGATCCGGCGAGGGGGGAAAACGTGTTGGCCGGATTGAAAAACCATGTCTGGAAATAATCGATCCGCCCCTGCTGAATCCACTGAACGGCAGCCGGAAAATGATAGGTCATCGCATCGTCGGACATCACCGGCAGAAGGGCCTGCCAATGGGCGAACGCCAGCACAAATCCGACGGTGAAAAGCCCGGCGCTGCCGCCGATCAAACGATCGCGGAGCGGCAAAGGTGGTCGCTCAATGGGAGTTTCTCTTCTCCACCCCCAGGCCACAAAGCCAGCCGAGAAGACCAGCGAGATCGTGGCGACCGATGAAAAATTCAGGAACCGCAGCATCCCCGCGAGTCCCACCGAAACGTACTGGACTGCGTACCCGAGCAATGCCGCGTCCAGCGCCGCCTGCGACCGGCTGGCGGTCCAGCGTCGCGTCGCGGCAAACCAGCAGGAAAAAAAGACCGCCGCGTTGAGCAGCAGGCAGAGGAGCAGCGAGCGTTCGAAACTGAAATCCAGCACGATCGTATTGTGGGCCGACGCGTGGCAATTGCCAGATCCGAAATTCCCAGGTCGGGCCAATCGGCGCGATGCACCTTGCGAAGCCCAGAGCCCAAAGCCCAAAGCCCAAAGCGGGACTGAACGGGTCCCGCTCATTGAAATGGTTTGCACCCGGCCTCATCATGGAATCTCATGGCCATCACCGCACTCGAGTTCATGGTGCTTTCCTCCTTCCGCGAGCACCGTATGCTGCCGCTTCGGCCGCGGGTGTTGGAACTGGGGGAGAGCAACTGGTACGGCGATGTTTCGGTCGATCAGCTGGAAGAGGAAATCCGCCGGTTGGTCACCGACCCGGCAGAGCGCGATCGGTATCTGGCCCGGCTGTTCGATGCCGTCGCCCAACAGCGGCAGGGATTGCTGTATGAGCTGGCGGGGATTTTTTTTGATGGCGTCGTGCAGGTGGGCAGCTATTCCGCGATCGACCCCGGCACGCCCGGCAGCCGATACCGCTTCGATCTGAATCTTCCGGTTTCGATCGAGGAAAAATTCGATCTGGTGCTGAACATCGGCACCGCCGAGCATATTTTCAACGTATTCCAATTCTTCAAGACCGCCCACGATCTGACGTTGCCCGGCGGACTGATGATGCACAGCTCCCCGTTCACCGGCTGGCCGGACCATGGGTTCTTCAACTTTCAACCGACGTTCTTTTTCGATCTGGCCCGCGCGAACCGCTACGAAATTCTCAGCTTCATCTGCGGTCGGATCAAGCCCTTCGAATACGTGCAGGCAAAAACTCACGATGAGATTCCGCACCTGATTCGATCGGGCAAAATCCCCATCGGTTCACACATCAATGTGCTGTACCGCAAGACCAGCCAAGCGGAGTTCACAGCACCGATGCAGGGCTATTACGCCGGCACGCTGTCGAAGGAAGCGATGCGGTCATGGCACGAGCTGCGCTGATCGAAGGCGCAGCCGGAGTCTGATCGCGGGTTTGCCGGCAGGCCCGTGCGGGGAGGAGAATTTCTGAGTCGGCATTTGCCGCGCTGCGTCGGCGGGTTTGGATGAACTCGAAGGCTTTAGCATGATCTTAATCCAACCTTCGCGCTCTGCTGCATGGCGGCGATCAAGCTTTCGCCTTTGCGAGGGCCCCGATGCGGAAAATCTCGATTGCTGCGCTGTTGCTTGCTGTTGGCGGATGGTTGATCGCGCGCGGCGAACCGCCCGCGACACAATCCCGACCGACAACTCAGCTTTCGGTTTCGATCCTCGGTGTGCAGACCTGCGAAAAGCTCGGCGCTTGCCAGGGGGCATCGGAGCATGATGGGTTTGTCTATCTGTATGGCGACGCCAACCCCGGGGTCATTCGGCAATACACGGTCACCGGCGGTGATGTGCCGCGGCTTGAGTACACCGGGCTGGAGATCTCGCTTACCCGCAACGGTGAAAACATCATCAATCATCCGACCGGATTGACCTGGAATCCTCAGTTCGGCACCTATCTGGGCAACACGGTCACTGCGACAAAGAAAGGGACCATCTACCATCTCGATTGGCCGAAGATGCTGATCGAGAAGAATCTGGATCACGCGGTGCTGAACAGCGTCGACGATGACCTGGCGGTGCAGGGCTGCCGGCCGGAATTTGTACGGCGTGGTGATAACTGGTATCTGGCGACCGCCGATTACGGCAGCGTGAAAAATGCCGTGCGGATCTACGACCCGGCAAGACTTGCCGTGGTTTCCAAAACCAGCGAGCCGGGTGTACTGGTGGAGCAGCATCCGTGCCTGCCGTTCGTGCAGCAATTGCATTGGGTTGACTCCCGGCAGGAATTGCTGGTGATTCAAAACCAGATCGTCGGCCGGCGCTGGCGGCTCGTGCCGGTCACCGATCTTTGGCACACACCCGACCTGCGGACGATCAAACCTTATGACGATCTTCCGGGCCTGGATGAGCTGGAAGGCTTCAGCATGATCGACCCGCAGCACTGCGTGCTCGTGACCAGTTCGCGGAATAATAATTGCACGATGGCGAAGATTGAGCTGCCGTGATGTCTGTCTTTCGGCGGTAGATGGGCTACACTTCGCACATGGGAGCAACGCATGTTACCGTCGCTGTATGCAATCCCGCTGATCTGGAACGGCGTTGGGAGGGTTTGTTTCTAGTCGACACCGGCGCAACCGATTGCACGGCACCGGCCAAACACCTCCGCTCAATCGGTGTGACGCCGATGGGAAAACGCAAGTACGAGTTGGCGGACGGGTCGGAGATCTCGCTTGAGATTGGCGCGGTGGTCGTGGAATTCATGGGTGAAAGGGTTGGCACCACGGCCATCTTTGGAGGCGATGACATCGAGCCAATTCTGGGGGTGACGCCGCTGGAATCCGTCGGAATCGAAGTGGATCCAAAAAACCAACGGCTCAAGCGTTTGCCGGCGGTGCGGTTGAAATCACTCCATACGTCGGTCCCGAAGACAGGTTAAAGGTCAGTCCTTGCTCCTGTGCCAAATGTGGTGCGTTTTGGGCAGGCCATGCGTTTGAACCTCAAATCATGTGGGAGTTTAACGAGAATGATGCCAGGGAAAATTTCCCGGACTGGCGATTAACATCGGTGATCAAAATGTCCCGGACGTGACAGTACTTTTCATCAAGGCGATTACTTCTTCTTCGCCGACTTCGATGCCTTCAGCTCGGGCTTGGGTTCACTCTTGGGCGCTGTTTCGTTCGCTGCGGGCTTCTCCGCTTTGGTTTCCGCTGGGTTGCTCTGGTTTGCCGCCGGCTTGGCTGCATCTGCGGACCCGGCTTCGCTCGCTTTGCTTTCGGCGGGTTTCTCACTGCCGGCCGCTGTGTCGGCCTTGGCTTTCTCGCTGTAACCGCTGTCGCGGTAGTCGGTGATGTAAAACCCGCTGCCCTTGAAAATCAGGCCCGCGCCGGCGCTGATGAGCCGGCGGACTTTGTTTTTCCCGCACTTGGGACACTTCCTGATCGGCTCAGACGACATCGTCTGAAACTTCTCGAACTCGTTCCCGCAAGCATCGCATTTGTATTCGTAAGTGGGCATACAAAACTGTCCGTTGTCAGTGGTCCGTTGTCAGTAGCTGAAGAGGGAATGCCGGGGTTGCAACGGACAACTGACCACGGACAACTGACATCTCACGCCATCTTGCTGACCGCCACCTTCGCCGTGCGGATTGTCCGGCCATTCATCACGTAGCCTTTTTCCAGCAGTTGGGTCACCGTCGGTTCGGTGTATTGATCCGATGGCTGCTGCATCAGTGCTTCGTGTTTTGTCGGGTCGAAATGCTCGCCGGTCTTGGGGGCGACCTCCTCGACCTTTTGCGATTTCAGGACGGCCATCAGTTGGTCGTGAACGATGTGCATGCCTTTCAAAATCGTGGAGGCATCCACCTTGGACGCATCCTGCGACAAGGCCCGCTCGAAATTATCGATCACCGGAAGAATGCTCTTGATGAGCGAGCTGTTGGCGTACTGAATGCGCGAATCGAATTCGGCCTCGACGCGCTTCTGCGAGTTTTTGTATTCAGCGGTCGCGCGGGCGAGCCGCTCGAACAGCTGGTCCCGCTCCGAGCGAAGCTTCATCACCTCGTTGCTGTCGTCAGCGGGCGAGGTCTGCGGGGGCAGATCCTGCGGGCCGGGCGAAATCGGTTCCTGCTCGGTCTCTGTATCTTGATTATCGTCAATGGGTATGCGTGTCATGGCTTAAATACTTCCTTCAATTTGTCCATGAAGCCCTTGCGTTGGGGCATCACCTTGTCGTCCTCGCTCTCGGAAAACTCACGGAGCAATTCGCGTTGCCGGTCGTTGAGCTTCTTCGGAATCTCTATCAAAATCTGCACCAGTTCGTCACCGATTCGGTTGGAGCGGTGATCGGGCAGCCCTTTGCCTCGGAGCTTGAACACTTCGCCGTGCTGGCTGCCCTGGGGGATGTCGAGCTTTTCAGAGCCTTTCAAAGTTGGCACATCAATCTGCGCGCCAAGGGCGGCCTGCGTGAAGCTGATTGGCAATTGGCAGACCAGATCGTTGTTGTGCCGGGTGAAAATCGGATGCGGCTTCACCGTGATGTAGCAGTGCAGATCACCCGGCCGGGCACCGGGCTCTCCGGCTTCGCCTTCCCCGACCACCCGCACGGCCTGGCCTTCGTGAACCCCACCGGGGATCTTGATGGTGACCGCCCGTTTTTTCTGCTGCCGGCCTGAACCCCGGCAACTGGGGCAGTGGTCCTTGACCACGGTGCCGCGACCCCGGCAGTTGGGGCAGGTGGTGACCATGCGGAACATCCCGCCGAACCCCTGCTGGGCAACCCGGCCCTGGCCGCCGCACTGCACGCAGACCACCGGCGAACTGCCGGGCTTTGCCCCGGTGCCTTTGCAGGTGTCGCAGAGATCCTGTTTTTCAAACTCGATTGTCTTTTCCGCGCCCGAGGCGATCTCCGCCAGCGTGAGCTCGACCTGCACTTCTAGATCGAATCCGCGGGTTGCTCCGCGAGCGGCACCCTTGCCGCTGCGTCCGCCCATCCCGCCGAAGATATCCTCGAACATCGAGAAGATGTCCGAGGTGTCCATGTGCGAGTAATCATGATTTGCCGACACACCCGCGTGACCGTACTGGTCGTAGCGCTGCCGCTTGGTTTCGTCGGAAAGCACCTCGTAAGCCTCGGAGCATTCCTTGAATTTCGCCTCGGCCTCGGCGCGACCCTCGCCGGCATTGCGGTCGGGATGATACCGCATCGCCAGCTTGCGGTAGGACCGCTTGATCTCGTCGCTCGAAGCGGTTTTGGAGACTGAAAGAACTTCGTAA
>Ga0116230_10004939_pt1 | contig 13054 bp, 9 predicted proteins | sample S1TSphfallax_3_FD_88678 | JGI IMG/M metagenome (GOLD analysis project Ga0116230, IMG submission 88678) | Host-associated microbial communities from peat moss isolated from Minnesota, USA - S1T2_Fd - Sphagnum fallax MG | ecosystem: Host-associated > Plants > Peat moss > Unclassified | place: USA...
ATTCTAATCATTCATTATCGTGACACCTCAACAATATATACGACTTGTTTTATATAACTTGACACCTTTATAACTAATTGATGAAGAGTGCTAGATTGAACATTCAATAACTCATTCTAAATAGTTCAGTTGGCATGACTAAGGTCTTTTACTAATATAATGTTTGATATGATTACAAAATTAGTCATGAATGGAGTTATAAAATATCTTCAAGTGACTCACATGCATCTTTGATGTAAACATGGTTTTTTTTGCTTGCAAATGATGTGAATTATGGTTGTATTCTTTTATGCACTTGTGGGGTTCATGTGCGATGGGCATCACCCTTTTTCATACCCCATTACTCATGCACTTGTGTGAAAATAAAACTTGTGTCTGTGCCTGGAGGGCATAAGTTTGGTAAAGCAATTCCTATACTTGGGACCTACAAGCTTCACAAATGGATTTGTTTTGAATGCCCTGGCCCCTGGAATGCCTAAAAGTAGATACCGGCTGACACTGGTATTTACCAACTCCCATAGGTAGTTCCCGTAAGTAGAGGAAATGGAAAGTTGGATGGTTTGACACGTTACCAAGGTGGAACCTTGACTCAGTTGTGGATGAACAATGCAAGGCATAATGGGTTTCCAATGGATGGTGCATGGGTGGGTGCTGAAGGTCTTGGGTCCCCCAAATAACAATGCGAAACAAATACATCACCACATCCCTACATCCTCAACAACCCTAAAACCTCTCACTATTATGTTGTGTTAGTGCTGCCATTTTCGGAATAGATGGAATAGATTTCAATATCTCATTTAAGATCTCAAATACTCAAATATGGACAGAGTGATGCGACTTCCCCAATGTCCAGTATTTCTGGACAGCGCCTGTAGCCTTCTCAACTAGAATTTGCTCTTAATCTACATTATTTCGGGTCATTATTGTGTTGTAGCCAATGCAGCAACCATCTATAGTGAGATTTTACCAAATTTCTCTGTAAACTAGATATAGAAAAAGGAATCCTTCTATATATTTGGCTACTACTTAAACCCATGTATAGAAACCTGAAATTAATTTTTTTTAAAAACACAAATGTTGGCAATTGAAAATCTAAAAAATCACTTCATTTTTGCATTAAAAACTTTCAAGTTCACTTTTGGGCGAAATTTGCAAATGAAGATAAAAGGTTATGCTTCAACTACCTAAAACCAGAAAGAAAAAGTCTGAAGTGATAATGCCAAGGGGGCTATGCAAGCGATGATATCTTTTGGGTGAAATTTCACATCCCAACAACAAATGCGGGTTGTGAATGGTGTAAGGGTTGTTTTTGAAAAAAATGGGCACATGTAAGCATATGACCACTTCAGACTATAGGTTTGAACCAGGTTTTTTTCTTTTCTAATTTCGTCAAATAGGATGAGTACTAGGGTAAATCGACTGGTGATCAAACACTTAAGTGTCAGGGCACAAGAGATTCCAGGGGAGGGCTCTGTTGTTCTTGGTGTCCAAAAAACACTTGAACCCCTCCTATTGACACACCTAGCGCACTAAAAATTGTCGAAAATAGAATAGAATTGAGAAAGTTATGGCCCTGCGAAGGAAAAGGGTCAAGAATTGAGAAAAAACAAACCACCGGACATTACAAAGGCCGATTTTCGAACATCGAATATTTTTGTGTGTGTTGCTCTGTTGCTGTTAGAGTTCAAAGATGACTTGTATAACTTCAGGTTACACTCCTTTAGCACTTTAAATCGTTTAAGATGAATAAAAAATAAGAAAGTTGTGAGGTTTGAAAGTAGGAGGGGTCAAAATGAAAAAAATTAAAATAAAATGCGCTTTGCAATTCGAAAAAACATATTTTCTTTACTGCTCTTCTCTTTTTTGGCTTTGCATTTCAAAGATGATTTGTAGAGCTTGAGAAGGCACTCTTATAACATTTTAAATCACTCAAAATGAAGAAAAATTTGGCCAAGAAAGTTTTGACAAAGTGTTCAGTCACAAGCAGGTGATCGGTGATAAGTCGGTTTACCTGAGCCATTCACAGAAGTATGTGCCAAATCTGGCTAGTTTGGTAGGGCAATAATTTTTTTTGAGAATCCCACATTATTGGGGTGACCTTCATGACCTCAACCTCTAAATGTGTGGCCCTTAGATTCGTTTTTCCTCATAATGTGACAACTTGACCTCATTCTTTCCCCCAAAAAAAGGTTTGTACCAGTGTTGGACTGGTATTGGATTTTAGACATATCAGGCAGGTGCTGGTATCATCCAAATTTTGAAATTTATAAACTAGGCAGGTACTGGTATTGCGCATGATATATGAATTATGCATACCAAGGGGTATCAACACCAATGAAATTTAAGGATTATTCAAACTTGTATGAGTATGTGGATATGTCAATGTTTCATATCATGGACATATTAAGTGTCAACTAGATACATGGTATATGGAATACATGCACGACAATACGCAATTACAAACAATAAGCACACTTGGATATGAGTTTTACGTTTTCACAAACACAAACCTTGGGGGAAAAAAACATACAAGGCCCTTGAAGATGAGGATAGATTGCCTGCTCTCCCTTTTCACATACATAAAAAATCCAAAAAAGAAAGAAAGAAATATCATATTTTTAGAGGTGCTAGTAGAATGAGAAACACACATATATCAGCATTTGGCTCAAATGAACCAATGACATGAATGCAAATCCAACCTGCTGGTTGAACTGATCAAAAGCTTGGTTTGTTCTTTATTCAAATTTGAAATTGAACATTTGAATTTTACATTAAGTTTGAGTTTAATAGTTGTAAGTGGTAACTCATCATGTACTAAGCAACTTCAAGCTGGCTTCAAGAAAAAGGTGCATATCTAATTGACGTTCTATTTCCATCAATATTGAAATGCCACTTTCTTTAAATGTAATGCATTCAGTTATTGCTTGTTAAAGGAGACCCTAAGCTTACTTTTGAAATCCTAAGTATGCAACTTGTAATCACTATTGATATCTAGGATGTAAGCTTGAGATACTCAAGTGTATGAGTATTTATAGTAGTTAGTTTAGCATCCTGACCAGTTGAATGAGGTATATGCTGAGATATTGCGACTTTTTCATACCAGGTCAATTGGGTATCAACCATAATGTCATCAAAATGTAAAATATGACTGGTAGGGTATTAACATACTCTTATTGATATCCAGATTAATACCCAGGTTCAACGAGTATACCAGTCCAACACTGGTTTGTACATTTTCCAGCCTTTTTTTTTCTACCAAGTTGCAAAAATTTGTCAAAACCAAAAACACTGGTTTTTGCATGTTGTTAACATTATGCACGATTCCTAAACTTTTCGACTTTCCTCTTCAACCTGCAGCCAAATTTGGCCAAGCCCTCTCTTGGAGGATGGTCCCCAAGTGCCAACCCACTTACCTACTATTTATATAGAAAAAAAACACTGTTCGCTAGCGGTAGGGAGGGATTCTGCAAGTGGTGCAAGTGGGGAGCCGCGGCTAGGGATTCTGCAAGTGGTGGATGTGGGGGAGCCGCGTGCTTCTACTGGCAAAATTCGCCAGAAAGCAAATTTAGGAATTAAGAATTCAAAAAAGAAGTGCCTTGGGAAGTTTTCAGTTACCTGGAGAGAGAAAAAATAAGCTCAAAAAATGCCAGATTCATATATTTAGTTTTCATTGTGTAGCCAAACATATAGAAGGACGATTTTATATTTTTACTTTATTTCTGATTTACAGCCAGATTTGGCTAAATCTTCCAAGAGATGATCGCCACTTTTTCTACATCTTCCCAATGGATGATACCCATTTTGGCTACGAACAAGAATTCCTAAAACAACCCCTGGTCCCGAGGAAGCAACTTGTTTGAAGAAAACGAGAGGAGAGAAAACGAGGTAGAATGACGAAACGACTCACAAGGACACAAACGTCACCTTACTACATCATGACGTCATGACCAGATTGTTAATTGCTCGAAACGCGGTGGCGGCGCCGTTATCTCAGGTTCGTCAGCCCAAACCGAGAAACGGACGTCATGCAGCCGTTGCGACGTGACGAGCAAAGATATCATCTATGCGAATAGATATATCAAATTTGCGAGTAAATATCTCATTTTTGCGAGTAAAGATATGCCGCTCGACGATCCAAACATCGAGCCTGGCAACAGCAAGATGTTGCAGATTTCTGATTTGCCGTCACCAATTGCACGCACTTATGCCGGCGGAATTGCATCCAGTCGTCAAGCCTAACCCAACAAAAACAAACAAACAAACAAGAAGAGAAGACTTTGTTGCCGCAGGCCCCCAGCTCATGTCAAAAAGATCTGCGACCATCTCATGATTCGCATGCGTGAATCGTCCTCGCATAGTACTCGACACCTGATCTTGATTCATTGTTGGGTGCTTGCTAGTTTCTGCAGCTTCAATGCATGGTTACTGCCCGTTTCTGTTTGTTGTTAGTGCCCCGGTCTAGATCATCAGCTGTTTCCTTTTTCTAATTTCTGTGTCAGATCAGTCGAGCTTCGTGTAGACCTGTTGAGCATCCGACTGGCTAATTCCCGTGGTTCTTGAACGAGGGATCGAGATTAGTCATGAGGAGCATGATGCGGGAATGTTATATAAGGAGGAGCTGGTCTCGCGTTTCCATTTTGGTGGGATGCAGCAGCAGCAGCGACGTAGTACCATTTTGAAGCTTGTTCGATGCAAGGTCAAATTACAACTCGCCGCTTGGATTATCATGTCGGATCAAGGGATTCATGGATAGGGAAGACGATATTATATATAGAGCTCAGGCCGTGATCAGAATCTGATCATCAGATGAACTGCATGGAGAACTTAGTACAGCGACCAGATGTTAGGAGGAGCAGCTGTAGTAACACAGCTAACGGTCGCACTGATCGGGTAGCAGACATAGACCTCTCTTTGAGGCTTACAGATCATGAAGAGGGTCAATATTTGAGCGAGAAGGATGCAGAACTCGATAGGGTCCCGGATCAGCGGCTTGTTGACGAAAAGAAGATGGAGAAGGCCATTTCATCTCAACACTACCACATATCTAAGACCGGTCCTGCAATAGCTGCCGCGGGTTCCGGGAAGAGCTGGTTGCTGCATAAGAATGACGCAGTACTGGAAGCTGCTACTACGACGTCAACATTACATAGAAACTCTCCTGGCAATTGGCTTCCAGTGTGTTTCGTCGGGAAGGAAGAACCACACGACGATGCTGAAGTTGACGCTGTTGCATGGAGCTGCGATGCAGTGCACAGATGTGTGGTAGTTGGCTGCCAATGTTCTTTCGCCAATAAGTGGGAGCTGGTACGAATATTCTAGCACCTGATCTCTATCATCTTACATCAGCTATGAAGGTCAATTACCGAATATTGTATCTGCAGGATTATAGTACAATTTGATCATCACAAAATAGATCGCGGGAAGTGTTGCGTGAATCCAAAAAAAAGGTTCATTATCCACAGATCCAAACACTAGATCGACAGACGACGCCAGATTATATCTACATATAACGAATACATGTAAATGGTGGCCTAACTGAGTACTCTTTGATGTAGACTACTCATGCGAAGGATCATCTAAACAACACTGTCCGTGAGCAGTCGAGTATAGTTGAAGATGCGACATCTCGGAATACATCCACTAGAACCTCGATCTCTCATCAGGAGCTGCGCAACCAGGTACCTAGTCTCTCACCTCTTGGCCCTGAACATTCAGACCCTTACCAATCCACTGATCCAGTAACGAGTCATTTGGAAATTGTTATATCTATCTGTCGAGGCTCACATAATCCATTCTATGTAAGAAGTGGTCTCTTTGTTCAGTATCCTGTTTCAAGACAGAATTCCCAAGAAGATTAATCCGCTTGAGAATCCAACGCGTGAGTTCGAAGCCTGTCGATCTGTTCCACAACGTACCGATAGTTTTGGATGTGTTGATATTAATTGCAGCTCTTTGCCGCACGCAAGGAAATGGCCCGCTTGAGTGAGGAGAATGCGATTCTTCGAAGGAACTGGCTAGCTCAAGATACCATCAAAAGTAGCAGAAATATGCGACTGCAGTTTATAGCTGAAAATTCACAATCCGACGAGCCAACTCAGATGGCGGATGAAGACTTGCACGAGGTAAGCTCAACACCAACCTGGGCTTCCTGCAGCAATACGTATAGGATTATGACAGGTCCAGAGGGTATTCTGTTGGACGGCATGGGAACAAGCCAAAAAAAACAGAATATCCGATGTGGCCTGCCATTAACCTACTTAAAAAAACCTGGCCTCATTTGAAATTGTGCAAGAAGGTTATGCTTGGTAAGGTGTGCCTGGTTATCTACGAGGAAGGTTCTGTTTGCGAAGGAAGCTGCAAATACAAATGAAGAATTAGGTCAAGTTTTTAAGATACCGAAATCCCGTATCTCCATTTACATCGTTTACATACTGGAGTATTGATGTACAGGAGGAGGAAGATCATGAGGCGTTCATTGTTTCCCTGAGTACTCAGAAAAGGCAACATGATCACGGTCCAGCAATTTCGTCTGGCAGCCCTCAAATATCGAGTCCACGCGGGCATAGTGAGCCAAGCTCTAGTCCACCAGTGCCGGATGCGACTTGTGACCTTCTCCCAGCGCGGACTAGTACAACAGCTGCTGCTGATGCCAGCCTGGTCTGGCGGTACAAGAAGGTGCGGAAGTTGGTTTCCTCGAGTACTAACAGTATGACTCCGTCGCCAGATCTTCAGGAAGCTGCAAGCGGAACATTAGATTCACAAATGGTTGAGAACTCGGATCCAGCTCTAGTCGAGTTCCACGTCGCAACAGAATCCCTCCAATCTAGAAGTTCAGATCATGTTATTGTTCAATGCGAGAATACAAATCACCAGCTTCTCGACAATACAAATCTCTTCATAGGTGTGTCTAATGCAGCTCCACTAGTCCGAAAAGCGCGTGTTTCGGTTAGGGCTCGATCGGAGTCTTCCATGGTAATTCTTCTTGACCTCTGACCTTCATTCTTTGTGTTCAAACCTTTGTATGATTATGCACGATTGGATTCTATTGGATTTGAGGGTGTAAACTGTAAACCAGTGTTTTTTCTTTTTTTTTGGGAGGAATTTCTGTTTGTACCTAAAGTGGTGGTCATTCATCGGAAGATGTAAAAAAAGCGGCGGTTGTCCATAGGAACATATAGCAAAATCTGGCTATGTACCAGAAATAAAGTATGAATACTTAAAAATCCTTTTATATAATTACACAATGAAAACCACATATCATAGTACAAGGGCAACTTCAACACACTAGTCTGTGAAATAATTAATTAAAATTGAAGATTCCGTGTTGAAAATAAAATATTTCAACAGATTCTCTATTTTCTTTCACAATTTTTTTTTCTTTGAATCTTTTGAGGTGAAAGCTTCAAGATTTTTACAAATAATTGAACTAATGTCAAGGCTGCCAAGGTGCTACAGTATATAAATGTCTGGGCCCTTTTTTCCCTCACTTCTAACTATTGAAAACCTCCAAAATCACTTATTTCCTGAATTTTTAATTTCACTATTTGACAATATGTCTATGTGAAAAGAAAAGGTGTAAACTCATAAACTCATAAATACTATTGACATTCATCCCTCTTTTGTGGTGTAGTTGGAATAGGATTGATTATTTATAATAAATTATTCTTAAATTATAATCTAAAAACTCGCATGAATATTATTGTATAAATCAATCAAACATTTTCAATTTAAAAAAGAGAGAAAGTAATCATTCATAATTACATAGATGGGTACTGTTCTTGTGTTTTTATCCTTGTACTTTTAATACTCTCCAATGTATTCAAAACTTGTGCTGGTTAGAACATGATCTGACTTCAAAAGGTTGCGACAGGTGAATGATGGATGCCACTGGAGGAAGTATGGCCAAAAGATGTCGAAGGGAAATTCGTGTCCGCGTGCATATTACAAATGTAGCATTACATCTTCCTGCGCAGTCAGAAAACAGGTAGATTTGTATAAACAAACTTTCTCTCACGTGATCTTTTGTGAGATAGTTTTTTTGTTACCCATCTTTTTATAGAAGGAAAAAATGAATGCTCGATTGATGCTAACTTAAAAACCTGACCTAATTTGTCCTCTGTATTTGGCTCGGTTCCTTCCCGAGTAGAACCTTCCTCGTAGATAACGAGTCACACCTTACCAAGCATAAACTTCTTGCACAATTTCAAATTAGGTCAGGTTTTTATGTAGGTTAATGGTTGGCTTTTCTTTAGTGACATGACCTTTGGTATATATTATTATTCTGGCAGGTGCAGAGATGTGCGGACGATGCGTCGGTCCTGATCTCAACTTACCAGGGGAAGCATAACCATCCTCTAGCTCCAGCGGCGGCAGCCATGGCATCGACGACGGCAGCAGCTGCAAGCATGCTATTGTCAGGCTCCACAGCTGGTAGCGATATAGCTCAGTACATGCCTGGAGGCTCATTAATGCCTTCCACGTCACTTGCAGGACTTCATGGCCTTCCAGCAACCTGCTTTGCCATTTCTTCTTCAACCTCATCATATCCAAGCATTACCCTTGACTTCACCAAAGAGCCTCCCACCCGGCTCAGTCTGAGGTCAGGAGCGGCGAATTCAGCCGGTGTGGTCGGCCATTCTAGTGCAGCTGCTCCAAACATGATCAGCACCCAGTACTACTCGAATCCATTATCAGGGCCTTTTAGTGCTGGACATCATCGAGTTGTAGAGCGTTTAAGCTCAGTACAGCAGGCCGCGCATGATCGTCTGCAGCCAAACAGTTTTGTAATCTCGGATCTGGACCAACTGGCCGGCCGCACTCGAACTGTAGCTCCAAGACCTAACTACATGAATCCAATCTCTCATCCAATCGACTTCTCCCAGTCAGCGGCTGGAACAGCCTTCAGCAACATCACACCAGGAATATATCCGAGCTCGTTCTGTGAAACGTCGGGATCAGCTTGTCATGCATCCACAGCAACCGTCTTTGAACAGTCCATGCAGGAGCAGCAGAAACAGCTGGAAGATAATACAGCTAGGAGAATCAGGTCGTCCCTAAGTTATATGCAGAATCCTAGCGACCCTAGTCGTCAGACCTGCACAGCGCCTGCTGCGACGAGTGGCGCAGCTGCAGGCTCCATTCAGTCGAACTCAATGACGACTGCGATTACATCTGACCAAAAATTTGCCGCAACTCTGGCCTCCGCCTTAGTCTCACTGTTGTCCAATACTAGTGCCCATGAGAACTCCCCCCAAAATTCTGCTGCAGCTGCAAATGACCACGGGATGATAAAAAACGCAGCTCAGGGGTCAATCATGCAGCAGATTCGCGTCGAAACAGAAAATCCAGTAAGTCATGGAACCCATGCTGCTGTGACTCATGGTGATGAAGATCAAACTGTCGACACCGGACTAGAACTAGCACTATCAACGTCAGCTCGTAACAGTACTACACTCTCATCATCAGCTCCTCATCCTAGGTTACTAGTGAACTCAAATCAGCTACAACCACTTCAATCTTCAGCTCTTACTCATGAGACTTCTTCATTAGCATTAGAGTCCTCGAGTACATTACTTACACATGAGCAATTGCAGATCGTTGCAACGGCAAGTGCTACACGAGCAGCTACTGCAACTTCTTCCTCCAGCTTCTGTACTCTATGACAATCTGATTTACAACATACTAAACTACGTAATGCAGCTGTCGACAATGCAGTCAGCAGGTGGAGCAAATGATTAGTATGGATCATCACTGCCAAACTCTCCTCGAAGTCAGATCGATTAAAAGGAGCTCTCACAACAAACTTTTTTCGGTTTCCCCAAAGGGATTATTTGTGGAATTACATATACAGAATTTCATTAAATGTTCAAAACATAGGGAAAGTCACCTCCCAGGGATTAGTGGGACAACATGGAGGTGCTTTCCTAGTTTTCCACACAGGGACTTTCCTCAAGGGCAAGCAGCTGAGCTAGTCCCATAGATGTGTAGTTTGTTGCATCACTAGCATTTGCCCTTCCACCAAATAGTCGTGATAGAACTTTGTTTTGAAGTGCAATTGGGGCTTTTGCTTCGTCCATTTCTCTTTGCAATTCCATGACTTAGTTGGTGATCGCTGAATCCAAGGTCATTTCTCCACAACAAGGGGATGGCAGCAACCCATCAATGAAGGCAACACCTTGAACAACATCTAGCATGGGCTCAACATCATTTGCATCAGCGCCTAAAGGGGAATTAGTGCGTGAAGGGGAGGAAGGATCATGAATCAGAGAAGGATGCTCCAATACAGGGTCCCGACTTGAAGAAGGTCCTGTGCTGGCCTCTAGTTAGTTGGTTGGGCCTGCCACTGCATTTCGGCGAGCTAAGTGTCGACAGAAGTTTGAGCTCGATACAAGTTTCCCACCACAACCAGGGGACATGCAGCTTTTTGAACCTTGCTCTATGTGGGCGGTCCATCCCCTGTTTCACCAGATAGAACTTAAGTAAGTGTGCAAAGGGACCTTCACTTGTAATGTGTAGATAGTTAATTTCTGCTATCCATAACTGCGTAGCTGTAAAAATCCACCTCTTGTGTGTAGGACCTCTTTTGCACTTTGGGACTGTAGAAACCACACTACAAAAATCCCCTCCTGCAACTTTACTCACTGCCCCACTGTGGAGTTGTAGAAAAGCTCTTCACAACCCCCTGTCCTACCTTTTCCCCCTTACTATTCCAGCCTCTGGACTTCTTCCCGGCAACAGGCCACTTTAGTAGCTCGTTTCACCACAGTCCACTTTTGTGGACTGTTATTCCTTCTTCACTAAATTGGCTCCCAACTTCCAGAGAGCTATACTCTGGGAGTTGGGGTCTTGGACCTGCCTCCTCCAATTCGCTCCGTCCGCTTCAACTAGGTTTCGTGCTGGACCTAGCTAGCACACACCACGACGCAACCCAAAGTACCGACTCCGCCACACGTCTCTCCAAACAACCACAACAGAATTCTGCAACACCGCTCCTTCTTTTTTATTTTCAAACAAAAACCCAAATACAACAAAAGGAGCGGATTCACCACCCAAGCACGAAAGCGAGAGGGCTTCTAAGGCTTCAAAACCATCTTCACTATTTCTTTTCTTTTCTCTCCGTTTCTAAAGAGCTCTAGAGAAGAGAAAACAACTAACTCCACTTCTTTCTGCCCTTGATCCTATAGCCCTCATCGCCTTCTCCCCCGTGACTCGTTAATCTATTCCTAGCAACTTTCTGACTTTGTACAAGTTTTCACAGGCTACACCTCCTAGGTTTCCGTCATTTGTTCGCGTGCGCTCCCGTCGTACTCCCCAGCTTGTCCCCTGTCGTGAGAGGATTGTTACAAAAGCATAGTAGTGCAATTTCTTGAACTTGACAAGTAGTAAATGGTGAGCAAGTGAAAACAGAAAATGTCAAAAGAACACATTGAAATTTTGTATTTGCAAGTAGAACAACATTCAATATCCTTAAGGATCTGACAAATAAAAAATTAAGACTAGTAGTAGAGCTTTTTGTTTTGGAAAGAAGTGATCATGGTGGTGGTTGAAAATGTTGGATTAGAGTGTGGAAAGGGCTTATAGAAGGATGTGAAGGTTGGATATGTCCTCCACCTTTGACCACAGCAACAGCTTATATGTTGAAATCAGATGATGATCAACTTCCTGGCCTACTGCCTTTAGTGCTTCTGTAGCCAAAAAAGATGTAAACAGATTGATTGTTGCTCCTAATCTCCAATAGCTGCTTCTTTGCTTCTGTGTGCTAAAAGAGATCTTAATGGAAAAAAAAGCAAGAAAGTGAATTGGAAGCCTGAAGGATCAGGATTAGTACTGAAGAAGACAGCAATTGCTGCTACAGTTGCTGTAAGATCATGTGCTATGTACTATTCTTGATCACATAAACTGGCAGGAAAAAAACACCTCATGAAACTGCATAAGATCATGCAGCAGCTTGCCAGTTCTAGCTTCATTAAACTTGGCAGATGTTCAACAACTACTGCACCTAGCCCAAGATAACTTCAAGAAAGTTTCTGTTCTTATATCCTGCAATGAGAGAGATTTGAACTGGATTAGAGCAAAAGTATTATAAGCTAGCTGAACTCCTAAAGAATATCTTAAGGTAAAAATTGTAGTGCTTTTGAGCCTGAAGGATTTGGAGACTAACCTCTTCAATGTAGTAGGCCATTTCTAGATGAAGGATCTGGAGATGAATCGTTTTAGGAGAAGACCATTTCCATACTATTTTCTTCAGTGTTTGATTGATTGTTGGTATTTGTTTCTATTGTAAGATGAATCTCACCCTGTCCTACTGATGAATTGGCCATATCCATTGATGGATCTGGTGCTTCCTGGGACTTCTCAAAGATCTGCAATCTGAAAGCCTGCAAAAATTTGTAACTCTGCTTCAGTACATGACAGATCTGAAATCAAAAACATGCCTACTATTCCTCTACTTCCATTTCCAAGCTCCCACTTAAAACATTTTGACTAGATCATTCATTTGGTTTTCATGCTATGAGATGAAATCTTTCCAGTATTCTAGATGCGTGGATAAGTAGTTTTAGATACAAAGATAGTGCCAACATCTATCCAAAGGTAAGATATTACTTCAAAGAAAGCTGAATAGTTGTGGCTTATGATCATGTCCATCAACTAACTTAACCAAGTGTGCATGCCTTTTACTTACCTTTGCATCCATTGGTGTTTTGGTCAGAAATGGATCTGGCAGTAGAATGGAGCAATGGTTTCTCAAGAGCAATATGGGCATTTCAAAGTTTGAGTAAATTTGCCTTCAACAAACCCTCGCTGTGATTTGACTTTTGTGGGAATAAACTCTCCTGGCACTGGTGCAGCTATTGTATCTGATTTTGCAATGTAGTGATCATGTTGGTATTTGCTTGCAGCCATAGACCAATCTACTGCACCTCCTTCAACACATAGTTATGACATTCTTGGTGCGAGAATGTTATGGAAGCCCAAAGAAGCAAGAATTTTAAAGAATTTTATAGATCAACCAGTGTAATTTGGTAAACATTCGCGGGTAAAGAATGTTTTGACA
>Ga0116230_10004940_pt1 | contig 13050 bp, 9 predicted proteins | sample S1TSphfallax_3_FD_88678 | JGI IMG/M metagenome (GOLD analysis project Ga0116230, IMG submission 88678) | Host-associated microbial communities from peat moss isolated from Minnesota, USA - S1T2_Fd - Sphagnum fallax MG | ecosystem: Host-associated > Plants > Peat moss > Unclassified | place: USA...
AGAACCTACCCCTAAACAGCCAATGCTTTGTTGGTTCTTTCATGAGAACCACCAGGTCTTTGAATTTTTATAAAAACCAAAAAAACAGAGGCTCTGCAATTCTGAATTTTTTCAATTGAACGGAACCAGAGGTTTCTAACAAAAATTTGAGAACCACACAAGACTGGTTCAAACTGACGCAGAAAAACTCCAAAAAGAAAAAGAAAAAAACAGAGTAAAATGGGACAAAGTTTTTTTGGTTAGGGTAAGTTAGGCAGGGGATCCCAACTACTGTCTAAATGGATGGGGATGAAGAGACTACAAGAATCAATTGCTCTTCAAAGATGGAGAAACCTTCATCCATTTGAACTGGAGCAAAGAATAGCTGGGTTTGCTACCACTTGAATTCCCCTCTGTGAAATAAACCCACCTCACATTCTCACATCTGATATTGTTACATGCTGCTGGCAATTCAACTAGGACTAAGTTTTTCTATTCCTTTGTTGCACCTACACCATCCCAAACTCAACTAACTATGACAATGAGAATGCAATACCAACCACCACCACACTGACCAATCCCTTAACCCTAATCAAAGGTTGTTTATTGTCACTTACATAATCCACTTATGAGACCACTCTTTGTCTCTTGCACTGCATAAAAGGTTTCATTGCTGTGTTGCACCCTGCACAACCAACCATAACAACGGGAATGCAACAACCATTATACTGTCATCAACCCACTCAATCTCCAGTGATGAGACCCTCTTCCATAAGAACACATGTCTACTAATATATCTAACAAAGAACAAAGACCAATCCCTTCACTGTAAAGTAAAGATCTCAAAGATGAATATGGGAAAATTTCCAGCAAAAATGCTAGGATTTTAATGCTTCTCTTACATTATGATGCTGTTGGATCTGAAATCATCTGAAATCCCGACAACACTCAGATCTCTAAGGCAGCCCAAAAGAACAATGGTGCCATACGTCAACTTCTGGACCCACCCAACCCTGTTTTGTAGCAGAATCTTCAGATCTCTCAATTGTCTGAAAGTTCCCTTACATTGGTCCTTCATGACACAAACTGCCATGTATATTGCCAGAAGGGAACACCTCTGTAACTTTGGATTTTCAGCAATAGGGTCTTGATAGGAGATATGACATATTCACATAAAAGGGACATGTATGGTCTTGGACAGTTGCAAGCATAAGTCTTTATCTGCCCAAACAAAGACTCTATACACAACAACTATCTGATGTTGCACATCTGAGGATGAAGACAACAGATTGAAGAAAGAAGTATCCTTCTGCTACAAAAACCTGTAGAAGAGATTGCATACTTACTGCACCACTCCGCAGCTCCACACTCCAACAGGGAATGTTCAGCACACACCTGGATTCAGAATGCCCAACAGGATTATACATCATCACTTAGTAGGTCTCCCAACAGTTTCTGTTGCAGAAAGTAAACTGTTTTTACTTCAACAGAATGACTGTTCCCGAGAATGTTTGAATACCATGCAAACAAATTTCTGTGAGAGTGTTGTTATTCTTACAGAAATTTCACAGACTCTTGTTAGCTTAACTTGTGCTGTTGCTGTACTGCATCTGTATTAAGTCATGCTGATTTCTATCAAAAATAGGAGTGCAAATCCTGTGGTGAGTGAATCATCATACATTTATCACCCTCAAAGCGGGTAAAACTGTTGAAGTTCATGATGGAGCATACTCCAACAAAAAAGAATAGACTAGGAGCCTCCTTTTGCATATACCACCACCAAATTTTCAATTCCAGCTGCTGCCAGTACAGACCCTACTGGATGTGCTGCAATACAAGTGATTGGAGATCCTGTCATCCATATTTACAAATGGAAGTATATCAGATTCACTTCTATTGTTGTACAGAAGAATCACACATCCCCCAGATTTCATTTACAATGAACCATACCAATCTCACATTATCGACCATGAAAGATCCTTCTTTTGGGTGATGAAACTGCATGAGTCAGAGTTCGGATAACTACCTTGGAGTTCTGGGAAAACCCCCACTTTTTCTCCAGTTACAATCTCCCAGATGTAGAGTTCACCTTCTGTGGTTCCCATCACACCATACCTACCCAGAGTGGTTGCTGCTGATGCTCTGCCAACACAATATGATTGTGCATATTATTGTGCTGAGCTCTCTCTACTTCATGTAGCAGTTCTAGTGTCACAGAGCTCATATGCTCATGACACAGCAACTACAGGCAAGAAACGGAAAATCCAAAAATTATTGCAACCACGTAGAAAATAGAGGTTGAACATAAAAGCAGATGGTGATACAGTTGTTAGACCTTGGGGAGAGGACCTTACTTGCTCTCTAAGGGGATGCCAATGGCCACATGATTGTCTCTCATGATACCCATCCGACAGCTTCCTGGTAGCAAAGGCCTTCTCTTGGAAATGTCAGGATCAGCAGTGGTACAAGCTTCTTCAAATCCAAGAGTATCGCTCTCTTCCAAGTAGAAGTTAAAATCGTCTTCACGTGGACTTGCCATGACCAGTAGGTGGATTATGGGGATATCTGAAGGTCCTTGCTTTACATCTCCCAAAAGATTTTTTGCTGCAAATCCTAGGGTTGTTGACGGATTCTTGACCAAACACATTGGTGAGACTGCCTTGCTCTTGCTCTGTTCAACATCATGAGGAAGCTCCAGGAGCTGTGCTCTATGGACACAATAGTCAGGTGTCTGGCTTGCCGAGAGCAGTGTGCCCTTCATGTAATCCCTGCAGAAACCAGCAAACAATTCTAATCAGAACTATTGCAAACTCCATATTTCACACACAGTTAGATTATTTCAAACAGAAACGATGCAGCAGAGATAGGTTAAAACTTTTGTCAAGCATATCTTAAAGAATTTAGTTACTGGAAAAAGGACTGCATTATCAAGAAATAAGCTCTCGAGACATCCATGGTTGCTTTGATTGAGTAAACACACCAGATTGCAAAGGAGCCACTATGATGGCATCCAAAAATGAGGTGGGGAAGTCCAGGTACAACCAGCAGCTGTGAAATTGAATCAAATTGCTCTCCCTGATAGCTTGGACTTGGTAATGTAAAGCTCTCCTCACATTTTCTGCATTGCATATCACACTTTGTCATCACAAGAATGCTCAATTTCTGATTGACTCCTCATACTAACTCTGCTTGTGCATATGATCCATCCCCAACAATTTCAGGTCATAATTATCCAGGATCAATGTGCTAATGCTATTGATTTTACTTCCACATGTGTCTAGTATTGCATCAGTAGATAGAGCATACCTCCAGCTAGTATCCATTTTCCAACATTGGATGTAGCTCTTGTCCCCAGCACCAATTAAAGTGTTGGGTCCAGGCACCACAAGACATCGCAACTTCTGCTTACATCTCAGTGTTGCACGAACCTTAGTGCCCTCCTTGAAAGACACAACCTTCACATTGTGCGCTCCCTCAGTTTGGTGGCCACCATCCTTTGAAGAGCCATTTGCAGTGGCTGGACAACCATTTTGCTGGGGCGTTGAGATTTTCTTCAGTGGACTGTAGATTTTCCTCCTAAGCTGCGTGGAGTCTCCAAGACTGCAGAACACATACTTTGTCAAAAGAAAACAGGAGTCTTGCATCTCTACAAATCCTGAGATCAATTTGATATCCTGTTCACATAAGGATTGTTATACAAGTAAAATACAGTGAATAATACCCATTTGTTGCTTTCATTTCATGTGGAAACAACTCCTCATGAGTTGAGAGGTTGTGCATACCTTGATTCTGGGAGCTGGAAACAGTCGAGCATAATCAGCTCCTGTCCATCAGGTGTGAAACATATAGCACTCTCTTCTATGGCAAACTGATGAGACAATTACCATGAGTAGGCATCAGATAAGACATCTTTTCAGCACCAAGGACAATGACAGAGTCAGGTTGAACAAGAACCAATCTTGTCTAGGATGTAACAAAGAAAGGCTCAGTTGCAAGTTGTCTTTTGATCAAAAGCTGCTGCTTTGATAAGCTCATCATAGCTATATGCATAAGCTATTCAAGCAAATATTGGCTGTTTAAGATTCATCTAGCATCCCAATTCTTTTTTCCTCCTCTATTAGATATCCTCTCTAACTGCCTTCACTTTGGAAAGTATTAGGGTGGTTCCTCATTACTTCAGCAGCTAGATTCATTGTTGCTTAGCTTCAACTTATTGGAAGGCATAAGCCCTGGAAATGTGCAAGCAGTGGTTTTTACCTCAGCACTAGGTGTGGCGTCATCATCATGACAAAGTTCTGTCTCAACAACACCCAACAGTGAAGCTGCAACATTACAGACATCCTGGACATCTAGCTTGTGCACAAAAAGTAGTCGCTTATGATCTTCAAGAGACCCACAACACACACACAAATGAACAGTTGTTCCCAGAACATTGAGTATCACAGCACGGACAGGAGCAGGGTGACCAAATGCTCCAACTGGTTCAAGAATGTCTGATGGCCTAACAACACCTTCAAATCCTGATGGCAGACCTTCGTGATCCAAACCTGCAGCAGGAACACTGATATCTGTGGAAGACGACATTTTCTTACTGTCAGATTGAGTGAACAGATACTGATGTGATGGGTTGCAGGAAAACAAAGGACAAGAAGTGAGGGTATCTCAGAGATACTACATTTTTCTATATTTGAGAGCCAATTCACTATCAACTGAACCAAAAGAAAATGCCTTAGATTTTTTGAACCTAGATTTGGGGGCACCTAAGACCTTGGTGCATCAAAACATTGTTACAATCAACTGTATTGTCATTCTGGAAGACCCATCCTTTGCACAGCATGACGGCCTTCTCTCACCTTCATCATTCACAGCTTTCCTGACTGCTTTTTCAGGTGTTAGCAATGATTTTTCCTCTGTTGCCTCCGCTTCAATGCTGCCAGCTTCCTTGTTGCTTGGAGGGCCCAACCCAATCCCTTCTTTCAATTGAGGTGCTTCAGGAGACCCAGGCATACAATCTCTTTTAATTTCTTTGACCATCTCCATACTTTGCTGTTTACTTTCTTGTTCTTCCACTTTTGATGCTTGCATAGTGCTGCCAATTAGTCTGCTTGACATATGTCCATCCTTGTCTCCTACTGAATCCTTCAAAAGAAGGATGCCATGCAGCTCAACAGCAGAATGAGATCCCTTTTCTTCAGTTTGGTGGTTTTGAGTCACAGCAGATTGCAAGGTATTCACTTCATGTCTTTCTGGGCACTCAGAGGTGGAACTTGGCCGTGCACATGGAGTCTCCAACTCCAGCTCTCTGTAGTCCTCATACTGGTCCTCTTGTTGCAACTGGCAAATTGGCTTCTTTCCTGCACAGAAGTTAGGATTGGATTCCACTTTCTGCATAAGATCTTGCTGTGCTGAATTCAAGTTCACCTTAGTGTGCTGTTGGTGATGAGTCAATGGTTCCCATTGCTCAATACATAGAGGAGCTTGGATTAGAAGAAGATCCATACTTGGCATGTTCTTAGAATCCAAGTTGACATCTGTTGCTGCAGAATCATCATGCTTGACACATACTTCCTCAGCTGTAGTCCTATGAGTTGGTGCAGTCACACTTGGATGGTTATCAGAGTACTGCTTCCGTTTCTTTGTGAGGCCAGCATCTAGCAGAGGTGCTGTTTGTGGGAACAGGAGCTCCACCATATAATTGGTCACATTAGTGCCCATGGAGTACTCACCATTCCCCATGCTGTCTTCAGAGTTAAACAATGCCTGACTTGTCTCTATTATTTCCTCAGGCTGTGCACAAGTGGGTGCTGGACTCTTGACATCTTGAGCTGGTGAATTCTTTTCCTCCTCTGTTTCAGCATCAAGATCAACTTCATAGTTAGGCGGTAAGACAGTCCTTGCACCACTCACCATCAGCCTTCCATCTGTGACATCTGCCATGTGCTCATCATTGCTGGCATCTTCCTTCCTGCACTCAGAAACAACAACTACTGGATCTGGGTTTTCGACAGCAGTTGGAGAACTAGGAATGCAGACAGATGAGAATTTGAAGCTCCCCTCAGATGTGGTACCTTGGCCTGCTTCTTGACTTGCACCCAAGGGCTGTGGATCTTCCAAGAGCTTGCAATCCCCATTGTCCATGGTCTTTAAACCTAGAAAATCTTCAGCTGAACAACATGCAGCTCTCTGATCCTTTGAGATGCCAATGGCAAGGTCAACTCCAAATGAGTCCATTGTTGCAGTGATTTCTTTGAGATCAGTGCCATCCTTCTGCTCCAAAGAAGCTGCATTACGTCCATCCTGAATTCTGTTTCTGACAGAGCTTGCTTGCCCTTTGGCCTTTCTGGACATAGCTAAAGTCTCAGAGTCCACAGAGTGCATGCTTACAGCATTGCAGACATCATGAATGCTGACAATTTCAGGCACCTCTAAGGCATCTGACAGTGAATCAACCCTAGTATCTGATGGCAGAGTCACAGCTACTTCAAGGTGATTTCTCCCAAAGATATGTTCAGGAATGGAGTTGCCATATTCGGTCTCACTTCCCTCAGGTTTCAAAGACACCAGGCCTTCTAGCTCCCTGGGCCCACCCTGACACACAGCTGGCATGCACTGAGACTTCTCCTCAGAAACATTGTTCTCTCCATTTACCTTGTTGACCAAGTTGGATGGGAGTGAAGTCAGCAGTTCACAAGACTCACCATCCTTCTTGACCTTTTTCATGCTCAAGCCTTGGTCCCTGTCCCATATTTCCAAGGCTAGCTTGGTCTCTTCACCTTTTACATCAGCTCCTGATTGAGATCTCTTGTTTGCCCTTGCCAGTATGCCAGCTTGTGCACCCTTAAAGTTGTCATGTTTGTGAGGTTCACCCACGGAGTCACCAGTTGTGGCAAAAGCTTCAGCATCAGGTAAAGGGCTTGCATTTCTCACTGGAACTTCAGGGTCCTTAACGTGCATACCAGTAGTAGAAGCTGTAAATTCTGTCAGTTCTGCAGTATCAGGAATTACTAGGGGCTCAGACAACTTCACCTTGCAGCTTTGACTGGTTGACAAATGTTCACCAGTCAGCCTCGAGGCCTCCAGTATCATATGTGCACCATCTTCCACAACATTCCCCACTCCCCCAGCATGAGGGATGCAAGATTCTGGGCATAGTGGAACCTTGCTAGCCTCAGGAGAGGGTATTTGAGGACAGCAACTAGGACCCTGATGTTTCTCATGCATGGAATCACTTGGAGCTCGATAGCTATTGATTCCTCCAGGTGTAGTTACTGCAGGCTCACAAAATTTTGCCTTGGATCTTTTGCTTGGTCTTGCAAGTTGCATTCGCTTTAGTTTGTCAGCTGTCTTTGGTTGTTTACCCTCTTCCACAACCAAGGGGTCCTGACCCACATACAATTATCAAAATAAGAAGCTAACCAGATACAGAGCTCACTGAGCATTCTTAGAAATTAAAACATCAACAGATCTAGATTCAGACAGTTCACATGAGATTAATTAAGATTTGCAGCCAGGAGGAAAAAGAAATGTGCTGCACATACAGGGGCAGCAGTAGTCTGTGGACTTTTATTGGCAGCCACAGCAACACTCTTTTGTGGAAGCAGTTGCACTTGTCTCTCAGGAGTGGAATGGTCATGAACCAAATTCATGCTGTTGCATGAGTTCTTTTGAGACTCAAGTACAGGCATACTTGTTGCAATATCTACATGGCATTCAACCCTTGAACTCACAACATTGGTTTCCCTCAGTGAAGTTCCTTCCACCATTCCTTCAGTTGTGTCTCTATGGACTCCCACTTCATTAGAGTTCAACTGCTGTTCAGGTGGCTCCCTTGCTTGTGATCCAACTTTTTGTTTCTTGGTGACCAAGTGGAGATTGAAGTCTTCAAGCTTTGCATCAGAAGTGGGCAAAAGAAATTGTCCAGGTGAGGATATTGTTGCTTCTTGTAGTGGCTGTTTTTTTATTAGTGTCAAAGCTTTTGTCTCATGGCTTCCTTTACCTTTAACTGCGTGTAGCTTAGGCTGACTTGACATGCCTGCACCATGGCCCACAGAAGAAACAATGGCCTTCTGTGCTGACTGCTTAACTACCTCCTTTTCTACCCGACCTTGTGAACGCCTCTTGTACTGAAGAACTTCCTTTCCATATTTGGCAGTTTCTTTCATCCAGTTTGGCTCTTCAGATATCTCCATATTTGATGTCAGATGATCTCTTGAGGTTCTCCCTTCATATACTGTGTCAATTGACTCCAAAGATTTGCCCATGTTGTTTGATTCAAGTGAATTCCTCTTGGTATTGGGGTTGTTCTCTATGGTGGTGACTTCAATGCTTGGTACAAACAATGTATCTCTGGTCACGTCCTCTTGACTACATTCAAGGACTTGGTCACTTGTATTAGGGAGGATGTTGACTTGTTTTGAGGGTTTCAAGCCTTTTTGCACCCTGACAGTTGACTTGACCTCTGTTTGCTTCTCATTACTACCTTCACTGACCACACCCTCCAACTGTCTTGGGTTTATCTGGAGGCTCTCTTGAGATGAACCCTGACCTTGTCGTTTTCTTGAGCTAATTGCTGGGGTTACCCTGCATACAATGCTGCTATCCTCTGTTGTACTTATAGTCTCATTCAATGACTTTCCAGACTTTGGAGCTTCTTCAGCAGCAACCAGGTCTTGAAACAAACGCTGGACTGTAGGGTTGGTAAAACCAAACAACTGCACCATGTTTCACAGTTTGCTATTTCAGAAACCCTAAACCCTAAACCATCAGCAAAAAGACATTTGCAAGTGGATTAACAATAATAATGAAGAGGGGCATTTTGCATTGAGTGCTTTTCTGGTTCTTTGGTCACAACTTCTGCAGGTCTGGTGCAAGTCTCCAAAAATGTTTTAGACCTCCTGTCCTTTCTTTGCTATGTTTTCATATCCAAATGGGGAAGATGGTGAATGTCATCTACCTCGGAACCATCAATAGCAGAGTGCAACTTTTTTGCTCCCACATGTTTCTTCCGCAACATGTTATCCCAAACCACAGTTGTGGAGTTGCCAGAACTTGAAAGTCCTTCTTCACAGGAAACCTGTGGCCAAATTTCACAAGTGCTTTAGAGCCTTGAAAGCTCACAGTAGCCAATAAGGTGATAAAGAAAATGGAAGATCATCATGGGTGCAGTGGGCGAGCTCATCACCCTCTGATGCTGCAAGTGGACAATATGAGATTTTTCCTCCTACAATTGACAAGCATAGAGATAAAATGCAAAACAAAAAGTGGACATATATAGGGTATACAAAAAAGGTGGCCAGCAGAGAAGAGTAAGGAGATTTCTGCATACTGAAAATAGAGGTCCTCGCATCCCCTTGCCAATCTCCATAGAGTAGTTATGTCCACCATGACGGCGTGTGGCTTTGTATCCAACAGGATATGGGTGCCTCTCCTTCCCCTGGATATGATAGACAAATCTAAGTGAATCCTTATAACACTGAATTGAGACCCCCTTTAATCATCATCATCATCTGATATGAATGTTTTGATGCATGGAAGGCAAGATTCTCATTTGATGAGATGATCAGAGTCTCTCTCTTGTGGAAGAAGCCGGATCAGACACATAAGACACCTGGGTGGGTGGTGGTGTCCTGCACAAAATAAAAACACAGATTTGACATTGCACATTTCTACTGCTCATATGCATAAAAAAACGAAAAGATTATAACAGTACCCGAGAGCAACTCCAGTACTTCTTCTCCCATTCACCCTTGTACAAAGTGCCCATGGATTCAATCTCCAAGTTGTCATGCTGGGTTCGGCCACCACTTTTGGCCATGCTCATCTGAGAGCGTGAAAGTTTCAGGAGATCCTCCTGAGTCGAAGAGAGAGAGAGAGAGAGAGAGAAATTGTTTGTTTAACTTCAAAACTTCATAAAACTCTTATCCTTCATCCACCGCTGCCACCACCTTCAGATCTTTCTTTCTCCTGGATGTTGCTGCGGGGATGAGGTAGAGATTTGAGTTCAAACTCTGCATCTTTTGTCAGGATCAAGACCTAAAGATACTGGATTCACTCCATCTTTCACTGGGATGTAGCAAATCTCCAGCTCAAGACATTGCTGAAGCAATCGCCAGCTGCAAAGAATGCTGCAAGGACATCATCATCATCATCATATCATTGTGATCACGGCTCCTCGATCTTTGCTTTCTCAATGAAAAAAACTGAGCAAAAACAATTTTAGTGAAATCCGAAATGTATCACTCCGGAAGGGCAAAGATACCTTGCATTCTCGCTCGAACCAGCCGCAATTCTTCTTCTTCTTGCTTTGTTTCGTCCTTCCTTTTCTCCTTCTCCCTTCCAAGCAAAACCGGAACTGCAACTAAAATCTTTGACAAAAAGACACGATCCCGAAGCTCTTGCAACTTGAGGACATGATGGAATTGACGACGACGACGACGACGACGATAATTCTCTTTTGTTGCTGTGAATGATTCTCTTTCCAAGATGCGTCAGGGATCCGAAACAGCGGAAAGGAGACAGACAGAGCGATTGCCTGTCGTGGCGAGTGTTCACGAGTCTATCGTCGTTCTCCCGCGCACGAAAATTTGATCTTACCGCGAAAGACGCGGGTTCGTCTACTCGCGGTGTCAGGCACAGGGAACGAGACGCGCGAGTTTGAGTGGAAATACGCGGGAAAGAACAGCGAACGTGCGCGAGAGGAGGCGAACGACGACGACAACTTCAGCAGGAGGATCTATTGATGAAGTTCCATCTCTACACTTCTTCTATCATCGGTACTGTGGATTTCGTAACGCAGCAACAGCAGCAGCTGATGTTCTTTGCCTTCTTCTATTGCCGCAGAAATCTGCAAGGTCCTGTGTTCTCATCGTAGGAACGCCCTTCCAGACGTGAGCAGGAAAGAAGCTGCAGCAGCAGCAGTTGGAATGAGTTTTGGTTTCTGAGATGGATCATGAGATACCAATGTTGTGGAATAAAAGAAAGAAAGCGGAGGTAATTAACTAGTTTGCGAGGAGGAGGAATCTAGATCAATGCTCCATGCTCCAGGAGAGTCGGGAACAAGAAGCTTGCTCCATCCGAAGTTCTCATCTGAAGCTTGGCATCAATGGGTAGGTGTATTGAAGTTGGTAAGAAATCGAGAATGGTATGGTGGAGAGATATGTTGGAGCTCATACCCGATGCTTGTGGTTAAGGTCAAGAAGCTTGAGCTTGCAGCTTGTGAGTACTACAAAATTGGGAGTACTGCAGAGGTCTTTCCTTTGCCAGTCAAATATATTCGTCTTGCCCAAAAGAACAGAGGATCCTACCACGGATGTTGTTGAAGTCTTTTTCATCATCTTGAGAAACCCTTTGTGAGATCTTCTCATCTGGGAAACCATTTGTGAAATCTTCACATCATCTCAGGACACAATGGACTTACCTAATCATGAAGGAAGTGTTCCTTCTTGCAACTTGTACAATGAATCTACTCATGAAATAAATGCTTACAGCTTCATTATGTATGCTTGCAAGACCTTATAATAAATCATGATGAAGCTGTGTTTTGCTCTTTGCAGCAGGAGAAGTGATCTGTCTTCAATTCTTGTGGAATTTTGGGGTACCCATCATGAGCATGATGGCCCAGTGCACAAAGAATATATGATTCATTGAATCTGAGAAAGAAGACTCTTGCAAAATCAAATCATGAGATATTCTACATGCCCACTTCAGGTATGCAATTCTGTCTTAATTATGATGACTGTGTGCAAGAAATGAAGCAAAGTTTGAATTAATCCCAAACTAAATCATTTCCACCTTTCATGTTGCAAACTACACCTAAGGACCAATATCAATCTAATAGTATCATCAAACTTAAACTATCAAGCTGCAAGTGTTTCCTTGTATCCATGCTAGCCTGACATTGAAATATGAGTTTCTGAGCTAATCACAGCTTGAACTTCTCCTCTTATAGAATTGTCAAGTTTTGTTCTCCTCTTCTTTAGACTTTTTGCATACTTCTTTGCATTCAGTCATGATAAGACTTGTAAGAGTCTATGGTCTCCTCCATAACACACATAATAATGTGATGCTTTAGATTAGTACTTGAGTTCTAAAATCCCATCTATTGTTGTTCCTGCATTTTATCCACATTTTCCAATGATTTTGATGTTGAAATCTATTTCAATGATTCCCTTTTGGAGGGGCTTGGTTCCTTTCTTTTTTGGCTTTGCCAAGAAGGAAGAGACTTTGCGGTCATGTAGGATTTGAGGATTTGAGAGAGAATTTTGGCTTAAACTAGGAACCCATTTTGGGGTTCATAGTTGGAGACCTAGTTGTTCTCTTTATTGTGTTTTTTTTGTTTTAATCTGGTGGGATTTAACAATTGCTTACATGATTGGTTTAGCGATTTGTTAACCATAAGGAAATCTCACCTTTCATCACCTATTCTTTTTAGGTGATTTTATGTCAAGTTGCTTTGAACAACGTGTAGAGACTATTCAAATATTCCAATGTTAGTTTGTCAATCAAATGAAGTTTTAAAGTGTTGTAAAGACAATTCAATTAATCTAACTATGAATGAAGGTAGTTTGTCTTGTTTGTCACATTGTGTCACAAACCACAATGCCCTTTGCCTTGCTCTTGGTACCTTAGGAAAGTCATCAATGAGTAGGGATGCATTGAGGTGGTTTCATGATGTTTCAACCTATGGTGCAAAAATTATTGAATATTTAACAATTTTTCTTCGATAGTTTGTTCAAATCAAAACTAGATTATATAAGGGGATATGGGCATAAACTTGATATTGTTGGATGACTTTCTAGAGGTATGATTTAATGAATTTGATTTGGAAAAAAATAAGAACTAAAGTGTGGGAGAATGATTGTTGAATAGTTTTTGTCATTGCAAATTCAATTAAATTACAAAACATTTATGTTTTTTTCAGAAATGAACTACATTATTGAGGTCTTTCACTCTTTGACCACACGACATGCTAGTTCTATGAAGGACCATAAAAGTAAATTTTTTAATGTAATTTAATTTTACCTTCAAATCACTTTGGACGTTTTTAAATATTTTTGATTAAATATTATATCA
>Ga0116230_10004941_pt1 | contig 13046 bp, 10 predicted proteins | sample S1TSphfallax_3_FD_88678 | JGI IMG/M metagenome (GOLD analysis project Ga0116230, IMG submission 88678) | Host-associated microbial communities from peat moss isolated from Minnesota, USA - S1T2_Fd - Sphagnum fallax MG | ecosystem: Host-associated > Plants > Peat moss > Unclassified | place...
AATCAGAATCTGGCCTTGATGGCTTGCTCTCTAGTACTTAGGTCAAGGTTGATAGGTAGGTTGTGAACTAGCACAAGTTGATCATTATGTAACAGGTAGGTAAGATACATCAGATCACAATGACAACTGATTTTGCCATTTAAGACAATAGAAAACTTGCAAAAATTCAGTCGACTGAAGTTTGGACTTTGGACCACTGTTGGCCAGTTCTTGGTTTTTACAAGAGTCATCGGTTTGGGTCTAGACTTTTTAATGAATGGAAGACCCTTGGGTTTCAAGTCTAGGGAATATTTTCAAAACTTAAAACATGCTGATTTCGGGGCAGGGTGAAATTTTCTTGACCAATGTTTCAGGGTCCGATAGGTCCACAAGAACCTCTGGTTTCGGGTTTAGGCCAAGGTCAGTGCCAGCTTATTCCTGGGGATAATTCCAAAGTTGATTTCTAAGCGGTTTTCATTTTTTGGGATTTTGATGTTCCCACCAAGTTCTTAAAAAGTCTCCATGGGGTTTGCATCAAGTTCCTTTAACTTCACAGTGGGTTCTCAGAGTTCCTCTGAACCTGGCAGGTTTACTGAGTATCCCCTAGGAACCACTGGATGCCAGCACAGTCACATAGGCCATGAGGGTTGACATCTTATGATATTAACATGAGTAACAAGCATCAATTGTTGATTCATTTGCTGCTAGGCAAGTGCAGAACGAACCAACCTGTGCTTCAGGATGTCACTGAAAGTGCTGGTTCCATTTACAGGTGCTGAGATGGGCAACTGGCTCAGTGAAGATCTTCTCACAGAACCATGCTCCACTTGCAAGCACACGCATGAAGTGCTTACAGTGTGTCATGTTGTGGGCAACTACCCCATCACCTCGGTCTAATCCCTCCTTGCCTACTGCTTCTTGCTGGAGCTCCCACTCTTCACAGGCCAGTTTATTGTCCAATTACTCAGGCTCGCATTTCTCATCTACCTCTTGACTATCACTGTCATACTGTGCATACTTGCCATTCTGGAAGTGATGTGGTCCAACATTATACTAGAAGATTGGTGGAGACATGAGCAGTTTTGGGTTGTTGGTGGTACCAGTGGACATCTTGCAGCCATCTTCCAAGGATTACTAAATGTGATTGCTAGTATCAACATCTCTTTTTCCCTAACCTCAAAATCAGGAGCTAAGGATGAAAGTGACATGTGGACCTGCTTGTCCCTTCATCCCTCTTCATTCCTCCTATTACCATCATCCTGACAAGCACGATAGCCATAGCTGTTGGTTCTTCTCACTCCATCTGTAGCACCATTCTGTAATGGAGCAAGCTGCTTGGTGGTGTCTCTTCAGGTTGTAGGGTTCTGTTTGATCTCTGTCCATTGCCAAGAGGTCTCATGTGCTGAAGTGGCTGAGTACCAACCATTGTGTACAAGTGCTTAGGTCTGTTCACCGTCATCATCTCCTGTTGTGGGTGTATGGCAGCTGTTCATCAAACAACTCTCAAACAAATGGAGGAAAAAACAGCTTTCAACTCCCATTCTAAAGAGCTCAGACAGCCAAACACAGCTCCAATCCACCTGTTCTCCAACAATTTGGCTCATCCTGGATACCTCCTGGATGTTACATCCACTACACTGAACACAGAACATTGATGTGAGAACCAAAAAGCTGTTTCAACAGAATGGAGTGAAGTCAGATTCTCCATGGTTTTTGCTCCTTCATCAAGAACACAAAGAGATATCTACTAGTACTGCAATGGATTCACTGCTGTTTCACTCATTGATGAATTCCAATCTTAGCAAAGGACTCAACTTGAGTAAATATATGGTTAGTAGCACCTGAATACTGCACTCAGGACTAAAACATCAAACTGAAAATTTGATCTTCATCTAGTCTGTTCCCACCTCATGAATATAGACTTCACAACTGAATATGCACCATGCATTGAACCCTTGATTACAGCAGTAACAGAATTAATTTGACACATTCTCTCTCTGGCTGAATAAAAATTGACAGACAGATGTGATTTTCCCCCACTTTGATACCCAGGAATAAGGATTCAATCAATCATGTCTTACAGTCTACAGACTAACAGCACCAATCAAATATCATGTCTTATCATAAAATTTACTGTATCTTCTACAAATAAACAATGTAAGCTTGGGTACATCATAGAAGCCACCTAGCCCAATGATATGATAATGAAGTCATACAGCCTGTGAGTCAATTGTTCTATGGTACACCTCAGGTTTCAAAGATCATTAACACTCATAGTCCTTACATACAGCCAGTGAAGGTTGAAATTGAAAGCATTGTAGAAGTCATGCAGTTGAATGCATTGTGTAGTTGAAAGAAAGCACCCTTCAATGTGTTGAGTTTATATGGCCATATGTTCCTGATGGATTTCCGCTGCTTCCTCTTCAGCAGCTGCATCATCCCCATCTTCCACAAGCTGAGTTGCAAGATTGAACTTGTTGTACCATGACAATCTGCCAGCTCCAAATAAACCTGAGGGCAGTATGAGTTTTGACATCAAAAGACCTATTGTGATTGACAGCCCAACCACCAACATGTTGAAAACAAACCCCATGCCTGAAAGAACATCATCTTTGAGCATGGCTTCCACCCCCCGCACTCCGATTCCCCCAGGAACTAGCAATAGAATGCCAGATAGAACCATGACTAGTGGGAGATCCCCTGTCACATTTGAATATGCAGTCCCTGCATCCAGATCAGACAAATTTGTCACCTGCTTCACCTTGCTTCATTACTGCGGGAATTCAAGGATGTATTTATAGGCACACCTACTTCAACACTTCATATGTGGTTTCTTGCCACTTTTGGGACTCTGTAACAAAATTGAACTGTAGTGATGGTTTATGGGGAGTAGAACAGACCTGTGAGACCCACAGCAAAGGCAGCAATACAGTCACCGGTGCCTTGATCAATGTGAGAAGAGAGCACTTGAGATACTACATACCCCACAAATGATGACAGCACCATGCCTGGCCACTGTTCAAGCCGGGCATTCAAAAGTACATTCGATGAGAAAGTGAATCCAGCAAACCTGTTGTAAAAAACTGGATCAATATTTCTCACTCAGACAAGATTCATAAACTTTAATGCAGACAGTTCTGAAGGAGATTTAAGAATACAGGCATTTTATAAGGGCACACAGTTGAACATTGCTCTGTGTTTGCTATGCAATCAGGACTTCAAGAGGGATATCCACAAGTTTATCTATGTGCTCCAGGATCCTGAAGCCCATGAGAACATCTGTCCTGAATGACAGGCTATGACCAGGTTGGGTATCTAGCTCCATTCAGGCTCACCATATTCCTTTGGTCCAAATGGGGAGATCCTGAGGTGGACATCCCTGTTTGCTAGGCTTAGGGGCCCACCACATCATATCTTCTCCAACTGCCAGTCCAAAACCCAGCTGCAGTGCTGCGAAGAGGGCATACATGACACGAGAAGTCCCTGTCACATGTGATTCTGCTACCATCTCACTCACCCCCACTGTCAACGGCATTCCTGCACAATCACACATCTCTCTAATCATCAGCAATTTGGACTACAGTTTTGATACTTCTAGGGTTGGTGACTCTGTAGTAACAGTTTGCTGCATGTGACAAGAGAGTTCATGACTGAGAGGTAGCCAAAAGTTTTGGGACATTGAATTGGCAAAAGATACATCTACTTGACACATTTGTAAGCAGTAGTGATACTCAGTAATGTAGATCAGTAAAGTGAAGCAGCATGGAAAAGCTTAATTAGGTGAGAAACTCAGAATCAGCAAACCTGGGAGAAGCTGCACTACTGCTGATAGTGCCATCGAGAAGTAACAAACGTTGAACTTGTCTTTGAGATACACAGAAAGTACCCTTGCTAAAAAGGAGACTACACATGCAGAGCTGAACTCCAAAACAGTTGCAAAGAGGGGAGACCTTGATGAAATCAGTTCAAGAATCCCAACAGCACATCCAAGAAGGAAGGAGAAGGCACCATCCCACAGGCCCCCTGCCACCAAAGCAATGAACCCAGATGACCAAGTGCAGCCACTCCTCTGAGCTTGGCAGAGAAAACATTGGGCAAGTTATGTAGCTTAACAAGAAGCTACCTGCATGGGCTACCTGTTTATCTGGCTGCTAGAAAAACTTACATATAATGCCAGCAGGTTACAACCATATTGCAGGGTAAGAAAAAAACTTTAGTGATTTTATTCTGTATATCCTTGTTTAACATGTGTGAGTACCATCAAAAAAGAGCAGAGAGGCCATGGCTGAAGATAATGAAAAGCAGAAAAGTCGCCACCATATCCCAAATGCAGGGGGTGATTTAGCTATGGCCTTCAGGCGCCAGTATGCCAATAGCACAGGGGCTCCTTCTTTGCCCACTCTATTTGCAAGTTGATCAGTCCGCCCCAACTTATCTACATCAAGTTGGCTATCCACTGTCAGCACATGAATGTCTTTCCTGTCCCTGTTGCCACATTGTCCAAAGAGAAATCACATCTTCTACATCTCAAAATCATTTAGCTGGATGGTACATGTACAGTGAGAATAATTGAAGGCCTCTATCCATTTTGCATGAAGGCTTCTTATCAGTCTTCTCTCAGTATAATAACAGCAGAGAAACTGACAACCACTCTAAAGAAGTATCTGGTACCTGGTTGGGTCATGATCATCATCACTCATGGGGAATGAGAGAAGGATCAGAGAAGGGAAGACAGCTATGCTGGTCTCAACATTCAGACGGTCAGCAGCTCTGTCAATGAGATACTCAGTTCGTGACGCTGAGCTCCCATATGAGTGGAGAGCGACAGCAAGCTTCAGCAGAAAACTCCGCTTAAGACGAGGATTTCCTCCTGCATGTTTTCCTGATAACCGCCTCACTGCCACACACATACTTGTATTAGCCATGTGTTAAGAGGCTTAGAGCATCTCCAGCAGTGCTCAGTATGTGACCCCACAGGCATATTTCTCACATCCAAGTATCACTATTTACTTTTTTCCAACCCCACCCATAAAACTAAGTGGGACTGCAAATAGGTGGGAGACTACTAATAGCAACCCACCTTGATGAATCAAACTATATGGCAAATCACAACAAATGTAAGGCTTTGATGTGCCTTTTACCAGCTTCAGCATCCTGTGCAAAAATGCTGGGCCATGAACCATGTGTTGCAAAGCCAAACTGGCATCATTTGACTTTTGTTCGTCCAATTTTCTTTTGCAGAGCCACATACTGAGCACCAGTGGTGCTGCTCTTATGGGCTTCCTTGCTCATAGCAATTGGGAGTTTGCTGATGCAGGAGGCTGGAGCAGCTCAAGCTGGGAGCACAACCTAAGCTGATTAAAAAACTATTTAATCTAAGTGAGGATATCTTGATAGCTTTGTCCCAACAACCCTCTTGTTCTTTGACCCAGTAGTTGACATTGTGTTTGCATGAAAAGGTCAATCAGGTTTACTTACAGATCTCATCCTCAGAGAGTGAAACCTCTTGGGTCAGATGCTGGTGGTGTCCATCATTTCCAGTATGATGATGTAAACTTGAGGAAGCACTGTTTTGTTGAACACCATCACTATTTGCTTGGCCTGCCACCCCCAGCAGCCTCTGTTTGAGGCCTGGTATCATTTTGATAGAAGAACACTCCCTGAAGTCTTCTGCAGTGTTTGTGTAAAGCTTGCATGAAATTCAAGCTTCAGACAACCAACAATTCTGCGCAGCATTCTTTGCTCAAAATAGATGGTTCATCCTGCAAAGAGAATATAAAAGATAAGAGTTCTGTGAATATCAGCATGAGCCTTTTCAGAAGGACAGATTGTCGAGATATCTCATACTTCAGATCTGTGGAGAGGTTATCTTTTCCCAAATCCTCTCTTAAGGGTACATATACTCATGATGAGGAAAGGTTTCTTTGCTGAGTGTTCTTTGGTTCACGACCCGTCTCTAGTTCACGGGAATTTTGCAATCTTGAAGTCGAAATTCGTGGAAAGTTCACTGATACTGAAAAACAGACGCAGATTCAAGCACCGGAAACCGCGATAATGCGCGGCAAGTACAACCTCAAAAATTGAAGAACCGACGAGAACATAGAGGCTTCAACACAGGCTTCTATGTTTCGATTTCCTGGATCGAGCTAAAGACTTGCTCCTGGCAGCTGACATCAACCTCCTTAAAATATCTGAATATCCAGTCACCAGTGGACATTTTCTTCTCTAAAGAAGATATTGTATGGAGCATTATGCGAGAGCAGGAGTTTTGATGGCAGGAGATCAACCTCTCAAATTTCCGACGGAAGAACTTGGGATTCAGGAAGGACATTTCGAAAACACAAAAAAAAAAACCATCTACAATCAAGCTCGAAAAAACAGATCTAAGTAAGAAAAGCTTCTATGTTCCGATTTCCTGGATTAAGCTAAAGACTTGCTCCTAGGAGCTGACATCAATTGTCTCGGCAGATATTAATGTCCAGTCACCAGTGGACATTTTATGGAGCATTACAGGAGAGCAGGAGATTTGCTGGCAGGAGATCAACCTCAAACTTCCTATGGAAGAACTTAGGACTCCGACTCATATTTTGAACGCAGGAAAAAACAAACCATCTAAATCAATCCAAGCTCGACGGGAAGGATATAATTAACACAAGCTACAGTGTAATCTTACAGAAAAGCTGGAATGTTGAATTGTGAAATGAAAAAGGAAAGCTCACCAGCAGCCATTCCTGGGCGCAAGAGAGAGAACAAAGCAGGTCCAAAAGCGCATCTTCAAGCTGTTTGCCCACCGGTGCTTGCACTCCAACACGTCGAGCAACTCCCGAAATGATTGAAGAAAGAGAATTCCAGCGTGCAAAAAACTTCTCGCAAGAAACCTTTGCGAGGAGCGCAGCCGGGACTGAGAGACATCGTACCTGCGGCGGGAAAGACGACGGAGGAACCATGGTTAGTGATTCCTGTGACTCATGGTTAACTAGAGTTAGGACTCACCAATAGGCTGTGATCTCCGAATGGACGCCGCGTGTCCATGAGAATTTATTAAATTTATTGGAAAATTTTGATTAAAAGGATAAAATAACATTTTTAAATTTCAAAAGCGGGGTACTGACTCCTGACTCCTTATGATCGCTTTTGTTTTTTTTTAAAAAAATTTAATCAATTTTATGTCATAAGAAATTTGGCGAATTTTTCCAAAACATCAGCCAAAGTTGCCGAATTTACACTAAGAAGACCAAATTTCCCAATTTTATTTTCCAAAACTTTCCCCAAGTGTTTTCGTCAAAATAAAAATGACAAAATTTGTTGAAAAGAAAAACACTTCTTCAATGCTTGCTTTGTGGATAAAATTTTCATGGTTTTCTTTCTTTCTTTCTTGCTTCCTCTTTCCTCCCTTCCTTTTCTTTTTATCCCCAATGGATAATACATAATAGGTAGGTACCTACCTACCTACTAGTGGCCTTATCTCCAAGGATCATCATGCTTTTGAAGGCTTCTCTCACTTAGGCTGAAATTTTGAACTTTGAATCCTTACCATATGAAAAACTTTTGGTAATACTTGCCCTGCCCAATGATATATTTTGCATACAAAAAGAATAATAACCAACATAGAGATAGGCTTCAACCTAACCATATGAAAAACTTTTTTTTTGTCATACCCAATGACAAATTACACACCAAAAGAAAAAAAAAAAAAAACAAATATGTATGTGGAGTGTAGAGAGAGTCTGTCAATCAATCAATACCTAATCTCCAGACGTCAAAACATCCTTGGAGAGCCAAAAGACCCCAATGGGAGGCAAGAAGAGGACACAATTTTTTGTCACAATATGAAAAAGCAACCACCCAACAACAACAAAAGGTGAAATTACAAGGCCCTTGAGAAAAGCTTGGGATTGATCATTAACATTAAAATCAAATAAAGGCGAGAAAGCTTCAAACTTCCTACAGGTTTTACCAGTGTTTTGTGGGTCTAGGGTAGATTGGTGCTTCAGTGATCGCCTGCCTATGATTGAACACTTATTTACATCTTCTTCATCATATGTGCTTCATTTTGAGTGATTTAAAACGTTATGAGAACACTTTCTCAAGCTTTAGAAATCATCTTTGAAGTGCAAAGGAAAAGAAGTTATGAAAAAATAACAAGAAGAAAAATAAGCTTTCCAACTTACAAAACACTTTTTTTATCCAGCCTTACCTTGAGCACTTAAATGTTCGATCATCATCGACCAGTCTACCCTATTGTTTTTATATATATCCTCAAGTAAAGGGTTTTTTTTTTTTTCAATTGCTTTACCCATTGAATAAGGGTATAATATTGCTAAATTCTTTCCATTGGGAACCCACATATTATGATACGATTATGATTTGTAGCAAATAGGTTAGGTGTGGGCAATCCCTATCATATATACCATTATTTGGTGGTAAAATATAGGTACTGTGTTTTAATTTATTTAATTGAACATGATGGAAATGTCCACAGTTTGGAAATATTTAGACAATTTACAAAGGTGGAGCCCAATGGTATTATGCACAAAATCCAATTTTCAGAATGCAAGAATCAAAAGAGTTTGATTCATGGTTGAGTACAAATATTCACAAACACTTTTTTCTTTTTTTCTCTTTTAAAAAATTTGCTCAATGAAACATGGAGTTGAATTGCCTAATGTAACCTACACACACATGGAATGTTGCAACTAAAGAAGTTTGAAAGGTTTTTGTGGATCTAATGTTTTGGATTGATGGTTGTACTCATTTTGTTTGTTGAACCCACATTCCAACAAATTGGCAAATTTTTGAGAACAATAAGTAACAAATTTGCCAAATTGGCACCAACACATCCCAACAAATTGGCAGAATTGAAAACACCCACAAATTGATTTTTGATGTATATAATAAGTTTCATGGCCTACTTTACCTAATCTTATTTACTCAGATTTTTGGCACATATTTTCTCCCAAGTATGTATATATCTTGCCTATATATCTAGGGGTACAAATAGGGAACAATTTTTCAAATTTACATATGCACCTCGTGCAAGTATATTTTTTTAAAAAAAAAAAAATTGAGGTAAATATTAGCCTAGGAGTACTCAATGGGTATATATATATCCAGGCAAAAGATATACCCACACAACACTGGTTCTTAAATATAGAAAACATAACAAAGTACTCCAACTGGGGGTAAGTGGAGTAGGAGACCAAGTTGTGACAACTAAACCCTAAACCCTATGCCCATCACTGAACAGTGGCTGGTAACTGAATGGAGCCATAGAACAAGGACAGGTCGGTTAGGGTTTGATGTATAACTCAATTAGCATTCAAGTTGTACCTTATGACTGAACGGTTAGTCTCTAAAAAAATTGTGTTTGGGAATTTTGATACCCACCAATATATGGTCCTCTTTTGTGTTTGGTGATGGGAGAAAATTAACCTTCTTATGCCCCCATTGGGACCCACTTGGAAGAACAAAATGTTTGGTTATGAGGAGAATGTTGTGTCAATTGAACACTTGTTGGGTCACACTTGGAATAACAAGTGTTTGTTGATGGGGAGAGAAAATTGTGTCATTTGGGGCACCCATTGGACATCATGAAAAATAATGTGTGTTTGGTTTAAAGTGTAAGTTAGTCCAAATAGGAAAAATATTCACTCCCATTAAAATAAAAGATTGTTTGATAATGGGGTGATCTCATGTATGTAGTCCTCAGGGATTTAGGGTTGATGTTCCAAATCTAGAATGCACAAACATGCCTTAAACCTTAATGTGTAAAATATTAACTTTGAATGTCATATGAAAACACATTTACAACTAAAGACCATGGAAATTTCATAATTCTTTTTGCATTACATTCTTGCCAAAGACATCTATGTCAAGCAACAAGTTAAACAAAGTGGTTCAAAGGTTAGTTGAGAAGCATGCAAGAGCAACTTTAAATTTAACTTGGTTTGCAATTGCACCAATTCAAAAAGTAGAGGATAGGTTTTGCCAAAACTTTGCTTCAGTGTTGTGAGCCTATCCTCTATTCTATAAATGTGTCAACCTTGGTTTTACATCAAAAAGTTACAAAGAGACAAAAGCAAAAGCAATAATGTAAGCAAAAGTAAACGTTGTAGTAAACTTGCAACATACCAACATGGAATAACCACTAAAAACGGAAGGGGGGTTCAAAAAAAATGAACAAAATAAGGTGGAGTTTGGGTTTTAAAAAAGATGAATAGAACAAGGGGTGGAGTCTCAAAGAAGATGAACAAAACAAGGTGGGATTTGGGTTTTTAAAGAAAATGAATAGGATGAAGGGTGGGCTTTCAAAGAACATGAATAGAATGAAGTCTGGGTTGTTTAAGTTTTTGTAAGAAAAATGATGAAGATCAAAATAGAAAGGGGGCTGACATCAAAGCTAGAAGGAAGAGCTTAGATGATGAACATGTCACAACCATTTAAGCACAAGAAGCATCATCCTCCTACAACTTTCAAGCATGACGATTAGGTGAAAAGTAAGTTCATGTAACTAATAATGCACAACAATCACAACAAAGATTTGCCTCTTATAACCTACACAACACAACAAGTAAGATAATCAAGTGAGGACCAAGTTTAACAACGTATCACAAAAGCACAACATTGACCAAATTAGTTGCAATCTAATCACACGCAACCATACATATATGATGAGTCAACAAATGAACACGTATTTTGTTGACTTTTCTTTCCATCCACGAATGTTTGTTGTTTGCAACTAATGTCATTTACAACTTGTCCAATGCAACTAAATGAAATATAATCACAAATGTTGTCTATGCCTAAAAACTAGTCGCAAAAACCAATAGAAAAAACCTTGATTTCTTCTAATGGATAAAAATGAAACCATTAATTATTTTGTGGTCCATCCTCATCAAATTTCTCAATATTACAACCTTTTGCATGTTGTGTTTTAATATGCATGTGCATGTGAAATGTGCAAATTGTTTTGCAATAAGTCCTAGATTTGATAGTCTTGGCCCATGACGTAGTCCTTGGAGGTGTACATTTTTTTTTGTATTTTATTCTTGAATCAAAAACATATTTGTATCTACTTACATGATTATGTTATGTAGGATGAAACCTTTTAACATGTATACCACAATCCATAATATTTAATAGGTCATGGGAGTGTAATTGCTATTGTGGAAATGTAGAAACATGGAAGGCAACTTCAAATTGAATAAAAGATCTAAGACAAGCATATGATGGAAAAGCCAATGTACTCTATTTGGGAAAAAGATGATTTGTTATAGGTGATTTGAGTATTTTATCAACTTTAAGTAGGTTACATCTCTTGCTATACGAGGTTGCCAAAGCTTATGATGCATCATCTAAATTTAATCCTAAGTTGCCATGAACAAAGTTTACTTTATTTTAACTCTCTTTGTATAATGGTGTTCTAACATTGTTTTTAAAGCTAAAAGCTATTTTTGTTGCTAATGGCTAAACTCATTTTTTTGTGTTTGTCTATAGTCCAAGAATGAGTAGTTCAAATGCTTTAAACCTACTAATTAAACTCCAATATAGTAAATCTAAAATATTCTTGCCATCAAAAGGAAACATCCTTAATTAACAAAATTAAGCATGGAAAGTCAGGGTCTTGACCTTCTAGGCTTTATTTTGTGATATGACGACCTTGTAAAATTGTTGATAAAGTTTTTGTTAAAGGTTTTTTTTCTTCTTTATACCTTTCTTACAATGATATGTCCATGTTAATTTGACATATATGTGAATGTAGGACTGTGTTTTACAAATAAATAATCTTCACAAAACAAGTATGGGCTCTAAATAATGTTGTAAAAAATCATGGAATGAAGGTGTTCTTGTTGTGGGCAATATCAAAATTTTAAACGTAAGGTAGCTAGAGATATGTGAATTGAAAATGGTGTCTGTTTGTGTTGTAAAAATGAGTGGCAACATCATATAATTAATAAAGGATAAAAGATTGTAACATTTGAAGAAATACAGATTGCTTGAAGTTGTCAGAACTAAGGGGAATGAATGGTTCACTAGGTCAAAGATGAAAAGGGATTCAAAAACGTGACAAAAGAAACTAAACATACTCTACAAAAAATGTAAAACAAAAATATCCTTATGACGTCAACAATAATGTCATGTTATTGTCATTTTTCATCCATTCATCAAAATTTAACAAGTGGCATTATGAGGATTTTTTGGTGAATTTTAAAAAGAAATATTGATATCAATTGTCCATTATGATTATTCATTTTAGATGGTCTTCAATCATGACACATGGCACAATCAAAAGTTACCATGGGGCATATTAATTGAATTTTGAAATATACATACATACATACATATATATATATATAAGTACTTAGGTAGGTTGGTACATAGCCATAAGTAGGTAAGTTGGCAACTCTTCCATGCAAACCTACGTACCTACCTAATTAGAACAATAGAACCTACTTATTTAAGTAGGCAAGTTGGTAGGTATGAAGGTAGAATACTAGAAGGGTAGGTGAACTAAAGAATAATCACATAAATTTTATAATTTTTTTTTGTTGTTTTGCTTTTAAAGTTAAGCTTTTATGAACTTCCCAACATGACACATGTATTTTAATGTGAGAATGCAAAAGAAAACACCTTTTCTATATAGTTTCTGAAATGAGATCTTGAATACAAAGCATATGGGTTAAATCTTTTAGTTACACCCTAATTGCAATTGAGTCACAACTACAAAAAGATTTTCCCACATGTTTTGTGATAGATTTAAATTTTGTAATTAATCTTAATTTTATAATTATTTATCAAGATTGATTATCTGAATTAATGAATATAATTTAGATAATTGGTTAGTTAGTTAATCATAGTTATGACATTCTTGGTGCGGGAATGTTATGGAAGCCCACAGAAGCAAGAATTTTAAAGAATTTTATAAATCAACCGGTGAACATTTGGTAAACATTCGCGGGCATGTTAGGCTTACATTAATAGGCTTATATCCTGGATGGACAAATCGGCCTATCCTAACTTTACCATCAAGCAGATTCGGCAGGACAGAAGATACCAATGAAGTCACT
>Ga0116230_10004944_pt1 | contig 13045 bp, 13 predicted proteins | sample S1TSphfallax_3_FD_88678 | JGI IMG/M metagenome (GOLD analysis project Ga0116230, IMG submission 88678) | Host-associated microbial communities from peat moss isolated from Minnesota, USA - S1T2_Fd - Sphagnum fallax MG | ecosystem: Host-associated > Plants > Peat moss > Unclassified | place...
GCTCAATTGGAGTTTGAATTTGGGCACAATTGAAGTAGACCGGTTAATGATGTTTGGAAATAATGCTATGTTTTCACCAGACAAGTTTTGGGTTTGAAATGTGATAAACAATCTAACGTTAAATAAACAAACCTAGTAAACAAACTTCACTCTTAATAAACATGTACACCATATAGTGAACCATTTTCACCAATGAAGGTAAAAGCACTGAAATTATAGTGAACTAATTCACTTTTATGGTTCCACGGTTAAATAGTCTAGTGAACTACACCCCACTTTCCTAGTAGTGAAATTTGATTACTTCATCCATAGTTGGCATTGAAAAGAGGTTTTGTTGTGCAAATGAAATTATTTACACACAGAATTGTGCCTAAAATAAATACTAAGTTAATCTAGTCTTTTGCCTTATGTGAACACTTCAATGTTGTCAACAACTATTAAAAAGTTATGGAAGCTTTACATGGTCAATGGAGCTTTGAGTAGGAGTGCATTCATACAAAATACTTTGTCTAAGGTCCTCATGGCATTGGTAAATTTCATGTTGTTAAGGTGCCTATTCCTTGTTTTGTATTCATCTTCCAAATCATGCATTTCTTGTGTTTTTTGACCTTGGAAGTTGGCAGTTGCAATTATGGTTGGCTAATGATACCATGTTGTTGATTGGGATTGTAAATGGTTGGTTAAGAACTTGGTCATCCTCTCAAGGTGAAACTACAATGCAAGATTCATTGAAGTGATTTGCTATTTATGGTGGCCCTATTGGTGTGTCAAACCTTCTAAGGAATTAACAAATTGGTGAGTGGGATTGGTAGACTTGGAGGTTTGTGTGTGGCTAAAAGAGACATTAAAGAAGTTTGAATGCATACCAAGGTGGTGGTGTCACACATTGTAGATTTTCTCAATGGTGTTTACACCAACATCATCCTTGTGTGCAAAATAAAAAATTCAAGTTCTACATAAGAAATTATGATTAATATTGCCAAACATGAATAGAATTGGAAAACAATCAAATGAAACAATACCAATGGGAACAAAAATAAATTTCTGCAATGAAAAAATGCATTGCGAGATTTGGACATGTTTATCTTAAGCTTGTTAGGCAAGTTCAAAATGAAGAGAAGACCTTGGCAAATATGGAGATAAGTGGATTTGCTAAAAAAATAATCAAGGATAAGGTGCTCACATTCAGATTTATAGATGTAGGAAAATTTCCCCCACCTATTTTCTTGTTTGTGGATTTTAAATTTGGTTACAACCTTGAAAATCTTACGTATGAAAAGCTTGATTTTGGTGTAAACCTTGATTCTCATATTACTTTGGTGGGTCCTAATGGGGCTGGGGAAAATACCATGCTAAAGTTCATGACTGGGGACTGGTACCATTAGATGGCATGGTCCAATGGCATATTCGCCTTTGCATTGCTTAGTACCAACAATCTTACAAAGACTTTGTCATTGCACATGTTTGCACTGGAATGCATGATGAGCTAGTACCTTGGATTGGGAAAAAAAAATGTGCACTACCATTGGCTGCTTTGGGCTTATTAGCAAGGCACAAGTTATGCCAATGGGAAACTTCTTTAATGAAAAGATAAGTCATGTCATCTTTGCTTGGTTTCCCTAGAGACTTTCCCACCTTCTTTTGCTAGATGAACCCACCAATCATTTGGACGTGGAAATAATTGATGGTTTAATTAATGTTTTGAATGAGTGGGATGGAGGCTTGGTGTTAGTTAGTCATGATTTCAAGCTCATCAATTAGGTGGCAAAGGAAATATGGGTTTGTGAAACGTGCATTATTGAGTGGAGAGGAGATATCATGGACTTCAAGCAACACTTGAAGAAGAAAGTTGGATTGTCAACATACTTTAACCAACACTTCAACTTAAAATATTAATTTTATGGTAATTACCAAGTTGCTTTTGACAATAGTTCTAGCAAAATACTTGTTGTCAAGCATGCAATAGATAATGAGGTCGAAGGAATGAAATGTTTCATGGCTAACAACAAAATTAATGTTATTATAAAATCATCTCAAGTTGTGTGGAAGCCATCAAGTATGATTCGACTTGTGCTTTGGCCTTTAATATGGTGTTAAAGTTGTCCTTTGGCTCTTGAATGTTGAGACAACATCATGACCGAAGCTTTCTATTTTTTCTACAAATGAAAGTTAGGATGTAGATGTTTGTGTAATGGTTTGCCCAAAAATTTTGGCATAATATATTATATGTATCTAGACCCATTGTGAGCTAATGAAGTTGTTAGGGAGTTATAACAACTCATGCCTACTATTCATGATATGAATATCTAAGACTTTGTGAACAAAACTCATCAAGTTATGATTGCACATATTACCATTTTCAAAGGAGCTATTGAAGTGGCTTGACAATTTCATGGATATGTAGGGCTTGTGTTACAAATGAAATTGTTTGTGAAGGAATTTGAAGCTCATTTAAACAAGCAACAAATGAGGAACAATTGTAAATGAAGACTCCAAATACAACAAACTACAAACTATACATTGTGGAATAAGGTTGTGGGACAATGTTGCTTGTTAGCCGCATATTATTATTCTCTATAACATTTTTTCATTGTAGATGAAGAACCATTAGAAATGCAAGGCAAGATTCAACATCGGTGGTTTTATCCCATGGCTTGCCTATGTGCTTCTCCAATCTATAAAACAAATAGTTGACCCTATGTTCTAGTTGGCATGAATTGGAAATACATGGGAAATTACAATTCTTTATTATTGTCACAAATTTGGTAGATATATATATTTTTTAAATGCCATTTTGGAGATTACACAAATGCGCACCGTAGACATACAATTATTCCTTACTAAGGTTTAGGTTGTGTAGAAGATTATTTTTGGGCCTATTGTGATTGATATTTGTCCAAGGAGCTTAACAACATGTTGTGAAGCTTATTAAGGATCTTGTGCATGTTGCTAATGGGTTGCATGCATCAACTACATAGAAGATCCACTCGCCTAGAATTATGTCTAACCTTTTTGAAAAATAGTGGCAAAAGTCTTCAAGTCCCATCACCTATTGGTGCTACCATCATTGAAGTTGTGTTCAAGGGCTAATACCATGAATACCCAACTACTTTTGTTGGTGTTTAGCATTTTTTTTTTAAAACATCGATTGAAGGTAATTAAATGCACCAAATCTCCTTGATTTGTAATAACAACAATTGTATTTCCCTAGTGGTTGCAAATGAAATATCAAGCTTGTTTAAACTTAAATCGACCATTTTTTACCCTCAATTGTTTACTTTGCAAAAAAACATGGAGCTATCTACACACACATGATGTGCCAACCAAAATGGAGCCCTTCCAAACAACTAGGTATTTAGTGGTGCCCAACATCCATTATGAAAGGGTGACATGTTTAGGATATTTGCTACCCACATTTCAATCAACTTGCTTTGGGGTTGAAAGTAACATGCAACCTCAATCAACTTGAATGCACAACTTTATATTGTAACCCTTGGATAACCATGTTTATTTATTAATGTGGCCTTTTTGTGCATTGTCCAAATTGTTGTGGAGTAACCACTAGCTTGTTTGCTGTTTTTCGTGATAGTGTACACATTTCACATGGTTGCATCTAGATTTTATTATAACTTGCTAGTATACCATTATTTTCCGTTATCATTATAGCTAATGAATTGAATGGGCAAAAGTTGTGGTTTTGTTGTGGAAATGAAGGCTATGGAGTAAAATTGGTTTTTCATTGGCCTTGTGGATTTATATTGTCTTCTTATTAGACTATTGTAGTCCATTACTTTAGGGTTGAATTAAGTTTTCCAATCCTAGAGGTGCCATTGATGGGACTTGATTGCAAGACTTTTCCTTGGTCATGGCTAAGCTACATGTAATAAGTTGTGCAACTTTTTTGACTCTACCTTTCATTACAATGCCTTTTGCAAATTTGAGTAGTGGGACAAGTTTTTCAACCATGAAAACACCCAACAAACCTACCATAGGTGATCAATTTGTAATTAACACAAAGATCTTTGCAATTAAGTCCAAATGTATTCACAAAAGCCAAAGGTCGATCAAACATTTGTGCAATGTGCAAACAATTTGGAGCACAACAACAATAAAAACTTGCCACTAGGTTGGACACAATAGGCATAAGAGCTATGCTAGTAGACAAAAGACTTGTTGGTGACCATATTGTATTTTCTAATCACTAACATTCCAATTTCCACAAAAACATTGTGGATAATCCTTTAGATATAATTAACCTTGACTATATGTCAACTAAGTATTGTTGCACAATATCTATGGCCCCTATAGCTAGAACCAAAAGTCATAAGTCATGTGTTCATACCTTGTTAATTAGCTAGATTGCACTATAATTCATGATAGCAATTTGTAGCTATATATTATAAGGAACTATATATATATATTTAACTACTCTTGTGCTTATAGATTATTTTGGTTGATGATGCCCAATCTGACCATGAGATGGATCAATTGTTATGTGTGTCTTGTGATCATGTTTGGGACTTGAAATGCCATGGCATAGTCTTGTAAACCCATGTACATTCAATAGAGTTTGTTGTTCCAAGGTGGATAAATTCATTATATTGGCTTTAATCAAAGCCCATAATTTTATTGAAAATCATAGCTATGTTAGGAATCCAAACATTTGCAGATACCAATACCCTCTCATTGAGACTACAAATGGTATTAATGTCTTGAACCTGGCAAGCAAAAATACAATCCATTCCAAAATATTGGCCATTCACGATAGACAATGGTCTATCTATTACCCAAATGTGGGAAGTATGATGCCTATTAGATGGGTCCTCTTGAAAGCCTTGGAAATAAAAACAAGTTATATGGGTTTTTATTCCTATTGTTGATGGAAAAAATTAATTGGAATTTTCCAAAGTGCATAGAATGTACATCTATAAATGGTCTTTGAAAAGCTTTACATCAAAGCACCGTTCTCAACAAAATATATGTTTTACACATATAGAGGAACACTTTAGTAAATATCCAAAACGGACCAAGAAAGAAAGGGAATACGAATGTATGAATTGCTCATATTTGCTACTTTAATTTTTAGTGTTTTGAGTTCAAAACAAATCTTAATTTATAATGAAAAATTTATTGTAGTTTTAAGTTTTGTAGGTTTTATCATTTTAACTCAAAAAACCTTTGGTGAATCTTTAAAAGCTACTTTTGATGCGTGAAGCTCAACTCTTCTTTTAAAGTTACAACAATTGATGAGTTCTTGGGAAGCTCTATTATCCGAGTTAAAAAAAAACAGCACGAATTACATAGTACCAATTTGCATTCAAGTACGCAAATAATCGGAGAATCATGTATAAATGATATAATTACACGTTGTGCACCTAAGTGTAAATAGATAGTGCAAGTTGTGTTGTGCCAACAAATGGAGCAGAAGTTTAAAACATTGTTAACTATTCATGAACATTCTCACATCAGTCTACAAGAGAAGATAATAACTTGTTTTCGTGAAACAATTTGTGATGAATTTTGCTTTTCCAAACCTCCAAAAGAAATGATGATCTATCAAGTATGTGGAAATTTTTGGCTACTAAATGTCATAAACTCCAATGGCAAAGTAGGCCTTCCTTCAAACTAGTGCAATCACTTTCCAAACACTTCCATTTCCCTCGTCCTTCTTTGACACACATTTTTTCTTCATCTTGTAGTTGGTGGGATTTTTTCTTGTTTTGTAAATTGTTGTGTTCATGGAGAATAAAAAGCTTGATGAGCATTGCAACATCTTGAAAAGATGGAACTACCACTTGAGTGAGGACGATGGACATGCTAACCCAAGCAAGGATGATATAAATGCTTACCATGAAGAAACTTAGCCTAATATGTGCCTCATAACACATGGCCTTGTAGTGCAAGACTTATGTGTTGCTAAGTTCCAAAAATGTACAAGAGGACAAAAACAAACATCAATTCAACTAGGAGTTGTAATGCATATATGTCTACAATAGATTTGGTTTCACATTTGTTTATAGAGTTGTTGCAACCTACTAGACAATGAAAACGTCCTTTAGGGTTTGTGAAACACAAACACATGTTTGGCACCTTGAGCTAACCTTTTGTTGGATATGTCTTTTTTCCATTTTCTAGGGATGATTCTTATAGATGTGTCATTTGTCACTTATATGTTTCTCTTATAATAATAGTGTATTGGTGAACATTTTGAAAACAAGGTCTTGAGTATTTTGAAGTAAATCATTTTTTAATTTGCTTTGTTGCATGCTTAGTTGAAATAATTTGTGGTTTTCATTTGATAATTATCCAGACAACTTAAATCTTTATTAACTACATTTGTGTGTTGGAAACATTGGGTCATATTGGAAAAGGGACTTTGCCCAACTCACGAATGATGGCCCTTAAGACAATAGTGAAGTATCAGCATGTGGTGGAGTAGACCAGCATGTGGTGGAGTAGACCAAACAAACACACCTTAGCAAGAAGAAGAATGTCAAAAATAATTAGAAAATCACATCATTATAGCATTACAAAAAAGGGGGGTCATCAACACTAGTGGCCTCTAGTGAACGAGAGACATTTAATGATAGTAGCTTTAGCCATGGCTCAAATCCAAATGGGGTTGAAAACATCCTTGTTATAGAATAAATAGTTGCATTGCAAGATGCATCCTCAGTCGTGAAGGAATTGAAGAAGCTAGCCAATAAATGGATTGTCGCATCCACATGTACACCATAGGTGACTTACTCCCCCACTCATTTGCTTGGTTCTTTTTTGTTCAACACCACATCTTGTTATTTCAAAAAGTCATAAAATTTAACATTGATAAAAAAAACCATTATTTTAAAGGTGGTTGAGAGGATTTTTTCAAGTTTGTTAAAGGATAATGAGGTTGAAGCTCTATGTAGCTTAAAACACACACATGTGCTTGCTATTACATGTTTGTAAAACCACGTTAAGGAGAAAATAACTGTAAAAATGGTAGCATAGAAGAATCCATGGATTTTTCATGTGGATATATGTCCTTTGAATCAATTGCAACTACTATGGATCTAACTTCATGTTGCATGCTGATAATAGCCCGCCAATGTGCTTGTAGTGATGAAAAAGGTTATTTGATTAAATATATTTTGTTTAAGGGTTTATGGTCTTGCCCATTTCAGTGCATAGTGGGAACATTATAGTGAGCTCCAAGGAATAAGAAACAAGTTGTGGTATGCTATTGTGGTAGGCATTATGGAATGAGTCTTGTATACCATAGTTTATTTCATGAAGTCTATCACAACTTGTTTCATGAAGCATTCCATGGAGTCTTTAAACAAATAAATTGTTGTTATATGATTATGTTATGATGTTTATAAACAACTTTGTTTGTTTTGGGCTCTTGTTATTCTAATGTGCTTATCATGCATGCATTTCATTTGTTGATTATTGTAGTCCCACATTTGTTTTGTGGATTTACAATTTTGGTGATTGCATTGTAGAATCTATGATTAACCTCACAAATAATATGTAGAAAATATGTCTATTAGGTGTGTTCAAATCATATATATATTCAATGGGAAGTTCCCTGCACAAGTGGGGTTGCCTTGGGTTGGTTAACATGTTTAGCAAATTTTGTCACACATTTTGGTGTTGCTTGCTAAAGGTTTTCACTTGATATTTTTTCTACCCTTTCACGGTCTATGGATGTAATGTTTAGTTAATAGGGGTATGCTTTTGATTTCTTTAAACTCCTAGCTTCAACCTTCACAATTGCTCATGTCTTAATTATATTGGGTTATGGTTGTCAAGTCCAATGATAAGCATTTGTTCCATTCATATGGATGTTGACATAAATGTTTTAACTAAATATCTTATCCATATAAGCTTTGTTACCTTTAATCTATAAGGGGGACAAAGTCTATTGCTTTTGGATTTCACTTTAACAAATGGTGCACACCAAGTATCAATATATGGAAGCAAGTGTATCAAGTGTAATTTGTTGATGCCTAGTACATTCCCTTTTCATATTGGATAAGCATGTGAAATCTTTTGGTTTGAATCCTTTTTGTTGATATCATTTGAAGTAGATTACCCATATGCACAATTTGCTTGATCAAAATCCCCTAATTGTTCCCTTGTATGCAACTGGTTCAAATGCAACTTTTTACATGATTTTTTATGGACTTGTTGGCTAGGACATTAGTAGCTAAATACAAAACAATATGGTTCATTTGTAAGTAGAAGGGTTATGTCAATGGTTATACCATTGTGCAGTTGACTTTGTGTATGTTAACTATCTTGCTTATCTAATCAAAATTGTTATTTGTTATTTGGTTTGGTTAATTTGTCTTGCCATGGATATCCAAGTAAAGCTTAGAAATGAAAGGAGGTTTTGTTGCAATAGATATAGCTTCCTCTACATGGTGTATAGAAGCATAAAAAATTACCAAAATCAGCAAATTATTTATTTTTGTTGCATGTCACTATGTGCCCCCACACCAACCAACATGCATACATGGTATGTTGTCATGTTGGGGGTAGATTAATAACCTTATCTTGATGCATTGGAGGGCCTTTGTTCAAGTTGACATTCACTTTGAAGTGGGAAGAAAGTTTGAATGTTAATGACTATATGTGTTGATTACTACATCATTTTCTTACATGTAATGTGCTTACATATGAAGATTTAAAGATAAATTATTTGATTGCTTGATAGCTTCCATACATGCATTTGAAGATAATTACGCATGAAAACTAAATCAATCTGATTGAAATTTCAAGATAAATTAAAAAAGAACCCACATGTTTGGTCCTACGTGCTTGGTTTTAATTGAACACCACATTATTCCCATCAGGTACGCATCTAGACCATTGATATCTAGTTGCAATGTAAGATTTGATCTCACATTGGTATCTACACATTTATCTTTCTTTTGTAGATATTTGGCATGTTGATTGCATTAAAGAACTCTTTTCCATTTGCACAAGTTTTGTCATGCCCCAAGGTTAATTGCCTAGCTTTTACGTGTGGGTTGTGTAGGCTCATTTTGTAACAATGTAAATATATTAGCAATAGATCATGTAAAGAACAAGGATTTTATCTTGGCAATATGCAAACCTCTTTATTTGAACTTGTTGCAAGATTGTGAAAAGGGGAAGCTAGGAAACAATAAATCAAATGATATTGTTATGTGGAAAACATGTACATTTGTTTTATGCATAACTTGCAATACTTTATTTTGCACTTTATAAAAAAAACCTTTGACCTAATGAGGATAACTACTTATAAATTTTACTTATGATATTAGTGGTGAAGACATTGCCCATTAGTGCTATGAATTTAGGGTTTAGGGTTTTGAAAGTATAGATCAAAGCCATGGCAAGGAAGGAATAATAGTTTATTTTGATGAATGGGTTGGATAAAGTGAGATTGACTCGTCTTTTGGTGAATGGTTTCAATCAACACCAATATTTTTTAAGAACGGTGGGTTATGGATCTTGGAGGGTTTGTTGAGTTGTTCAACATGTAAAGTTGGGTTTTATTGTTCCCATTAGCACCAACTTTTGAGTAATTTTCCATTTTTTTGCTTACATCAAGCAAGAAACATTACAACAATTTAATGTCTTTGGATTAATGGTTTTGGTCATAACCTTGTTACATTTTTCATGTTATGCATATTTTAGTTAATGCCACAAGAGCATTGTTAGATCTATGACTTTTGATAATGGGACTAAATGTTATATCTGTTGTTTGAGATTAGAAAGACATATCAAAGAAAGCTCGTGTAGCAAGCCCAAGCCAAGGAAAGACAAAGAATGTTGGAGCCAATGTTCAAGGGAACACCATGGCTCCAATACAAAGTGCCCAACATGGTGGCACCTTGGTAGGTTGTGGTTGGAAGACATGCATGCACCACACTAGAAGGTTTATGCACATAACCATTTGGCCATTGTGGGCACACAACATAATGGGGGCCTTGTAGACAAAAATAAAAATGGAAAAGCTAGGGTCTAGGACTAAGCCATGGTACCCAAGGCCTTGCAAATTGTCATGGGCCTTATGGAAGGATTGGCATGAAAATATGTGAACCATGTTGTGCGCGTGCGTGGGGGGGGGCAAGTGTACATGATCAAGTTGTTTCTCAAAGGGGGCATTTGCCATAGTTTGTAATTAGACAACCAATAGAAGCCCAAGGGTAGCAACCCCCACAAAACCAAATGGGCTTGGACCATGAGTTGGAAAAGGGGTTGGATTAGGATGTTTGATGGAAGTATCTAGCAAATTGTCAATTTAAACAATGACGTTCAAAGAGAACCATAGAAGTTGAAACCACATAAATAAAGGTTCAAAACTAGGGATGCCATCTTATAAGGTGTAGGTGACAAAATATGAAATTTTTTGATGGTGCATGTGCAAGAAAGGATACATGGGCAAATGAGTCATGTGCATCACACATTTAGGATATGGTAGTGGTTAAGGTGATAGACCAAAAAGTTTTAAACATGGCTACACTTCACAAGTGAATGGTTGAAAATTTTGAATATTTAGGTCATGAGATAAGTGACACTAGCTTTAGGGATAGTGTTGGGTGCTTCATGAAAGAAGAACGAACTAGGTTGAAAAAAGGGTATGTGAAGCAAGGTAATAAAACTTGCCTTATTGGAATTGACTAGAATCAATGGGACAAACTTGTGGCATATTGGCATGAACATGAAACATAAAAAAGGTTTGAAAACATGGTTGATTCAAGAGGTGTAGTAAAAAAGGTAAGTCACCTTGGTCATGGTGGCAAGGCAATTAGAGAGGCAAAACTAATAAATCTATGTTTTTTTATTGAATTTAGGCACATACATTTACTAAGTAATGTTGACATAATAATACATGCATGCCACATATCTTAAGTAATTACAATTGACATGCAATATGAATTTTAGCAAAAATTAAGCACCATCAAAACCCATCAATATTAGAGGTGGCTACCATGGCATTGGATTCTATTATAAGTACACCTAGTTATACAATGAATATACCCATTTGCATTATGTATTTACTTGAATTACATAGGAATATTTGATATATTTGAATAACCATCTTGAATTCAAGTGGGAATGTTATGGGAACTATTGGGTAGGCATCACATTTTCCCCACTTGGCCTCTCGCATGGCTACCATTGAAACAAAGTTGCCAATGATAAGTGGCCAAGTATTTCAAGTTTTCGAATCCTATGATGTGAATGCCAAGGTCATGGATAAGTTAAATGCAACCGTAGAAATCTTGATGCAGCAATTGTTAGTAGGTCAAGAAGAAGGTATGCCAATTGTAAGCAACACTTTGCAAGTGAAACAATACTAAAAGCAATGGCTTTTAAATCCCCTAAGGACATGGGTACATTCCCATTAGCCAACATGAGATTGTGCATACAAGCCGTATAGATTTTAATGGTTTAGCTAGGTTAATGCATAATAATGGTTTAAAATCACCAGATGGTTGCACCATTAGCCCCTAAAGCCCCTAATTTTTGTCTTGGGAAAAAGGTGGGTTAACAAGTGGATGATTTTATCCTAAAATATGTCCCCAATTACGTACTAGTAATAGATGATGTGGGGCAAGTGGGTCACAAGACAAGAACATACCTTCAAGTGGGGGGATCTTGAGAAACATGTGGAATTGTGTCAATGGAGGCAACCTTAAATACCCCAACTTTAAGGTACAATATGGATGGCAACCCCTAGCATAAATCAAGCTCTAAAGCTAGAGTTCACATTAATCAATTACAATGAACATATGTGTGACATTAACATATGTATATGATGTTAACATATGCGTGATATGAGTGACATGCTTTAAATAACAATAGTTGCATGGCTAGAACAAGTATTCATTTAGTGGGCAAGGAAATACAATCCCAATACTAGGAGAAGTAATAAATATTGTTTCAAGGTTATTTTTCCTACACTAAAGGGAGCCATGGACATGTATTAAAAAGAAGGGGTGTAATCCATGAGGTTGGTGGGTGGTAGAAATTGTAAAAAAAGATAGCAATGTTTGTGCCTCAAGGAGGTGTCAAAACTTGACAACAATCTATTGTTTCAAAGGTGGCAAATGTAGGAGATGCAAGATGGCAAGAAGTAAATTTATTTTAGTAAGCTACTTCATGGGTCCCACTAGGTCCACGGTAGTTACTATATATATATTGAGATGTAGCATGAATGGCAATCATCCCACTAGAGATTTAGTGTGAATGGCAACAATCCAACAAAAGATTTAGCTTTAGTTTCTAAAGGTTTGAGAGAAATGTCAAAACAATTGAAAACTACTTAAAATTATAATAAATAATATAAATATGGTGAAACTTACATTGTAATTGGATGCAATAGGGCACCCTTTTCCTCATGGTAACATAATTGATGATTGGAAATGTGGACTCCTCTTATGGCCATGTTATACCCAACAATTGATAGTTTAGAAATTCTACTTTGGTTTGCACATGTGATATTTATAACATTTAGAAGCAATTGAACCAGATTTGAATGTTTTTTTCTTACCGCCAATGTGAATGTTGTACTATTTTATAATGTTAAAACATGTGATTAATGTGGTTAGATTATTGTGTTTTGGAATCACTATGAAAAAAAAAGGTGTTTTGTAACTAGCTTTGCAATTTAATTTTTGAGTTGCAAAATACACTTGCAACTCATTGTATTTATATGTTGTGAGTGCTAATGGACAAGTTGCATGAATTGTAAAGTTGCAACTCACTGTATATATGGTGCAACTCATTGCAACTCAATTGTAACTCAATCAAAACAACTCATTTTCAACTATTATGCAACTCCATTATAATTGCACCCATGATGTCATGTTGATATCATTAATTATCATCTATCTATTAAAATATGACATGTGGCATTATGAATTTTTAAAACATAAAAATTATTTTTTTTCAAAATATTGATCTTCATCATTCATTATGATTGTTAATGATGGTTTGAAATTGTGACACATGGCACAATAAAAAATTGCCACATGGCATATTGATTATATTTTGGAATAAATAA
>Ga0116230_10004945_pt1 | contig 13045 bp, 12 predicted proteins | sample S1TSphfallax_3_FD_88678 | JGI IMG/M metagenome (GOLD analysis project Ga0116230, IMG submission 88678) | Host-associated microbial communities from peat moss isolated from Minnesota, USA - S1T2_Fd - Sphagnum fallax MG | ecosystem: Host-associated > Plants > Peat moss > Unclassified | place...
TAACTCCCCACCCCACCCGTTCCCGGACGATTCCGCCGCCCATCCGCTACCATATCCCCATGCGCATCGCCTTCTTCGGAGGCAGCTTCGACCCTCCCCACCTCGGCCATCTGGCCATCGCCCGCGCCGCCCGCCAGGCCCTCGCGCTAGATGAAGTCCTCTTCGCCCCCGTCGGTCTCCAGCCCCTCAAACCCGCAGGCTCCTCCGCCAGCTTCCAGGATCGCGCCGCCATGGTCCAGCTCGCCATCGCCGCCGAACCCAGCTTCCAACTCTCCCTCCTCGACGCCCCCAACCCCGGCCAGACCACCTTCAACTACACATACGACACCCTGGCAACTCTCCGCCAGTCCTACCCTCCCGGCACCCAGTTCTTCCTTCTCCTCGGTGCCGACTCGCTCCACACCTTCCACCACTGGCATCGCGCCGCCGAAATCCCCTTCCTCGCCCAACTCATCGTCGCCTCCCGCCCCGGAGAAACCCTCGGCGAACTTTGCGCTCTCATGCCGCCCACCCTCGCCATCGCGCCCATCCCCAACCAGCCCAATACCTACCGCCTAACCAACCCCGCCGGCAAGCAATCCCAACTCACCCTCCTTCCCAACCTTCACTACGACATCAGCGCCACCCAACTCCGCACCCAACTCCACGCCGGCATACCCAACCCTTCCGCCCAAATCCCACTGGCCGTCCTCGACTACATCCACCAACACCGCCTCTACGCCCAACCCCAATCTCCTAACCCCTAATTCTTCCCCCTTCCCTAACCCCTAACCCCTGACCCCCGACCCCTCACCACTGACCACTCACTAACCACTGACCCCTGACGCCCGATCCCTGCTACCATAAAGGTTGCCTCGCTCAACCAAGGTGCAGGAGACTTACTCAGACAATGGCCACTCCGGAAACCCGCCGCCAACTCCTCGTGGCCGTCGCCGCCTGCGACGACAAAAAGGGCGAAGACACCCGCATTCTCGAGCTCGACCCCGCCGACTCCGGCCTCGCCGACTTCTTCCTCATCACCTCCGCCACCAACGATCGCCAGGTCGTCGCCATCGCCGACGAGATCGAATTCCGCCTCAAACAAGACTTCGGCCTCTACGCCACCTCCGTCGAAGGCCGCCGCCAGGCCGAGTGGATCCTGCTCGACTACGTCGACATCGTCATCCACGTCTTCCTCGCGGAAAAGCGCGCCTTCTACGACATCGAGCGCCTCCGCAAGTCCGCCCGCAACCTCTCCGCGGCCGAAGTCGAGGCCGACCTCAAATCCGTACTCGCCCAAAAGACCCTCGCCGTCCGAAAATCCGCGCCAGCCCGGAAAGCCGCAAAGAAGGCCCCCGCTCAAACGCCCGAAACGGAACCCATCGCGACCGCAAAACCCGCGAAAAAGGCGGCCAGGAAAGCCGCCAAAAAGGCCGTCAAAACTGCCGCTAAGAAAGCTCCAGCCAAGAAGGCCGCGAAGAAATCTCCAGCCAAAGCCGCAAAAAAGGCGCCCAGCAAGAGTCGGATGTAAGCCGCTCTCCGGCACTTTCGCCCGCCCGCTCTCCATTTCGCTCTAAAAACTTGTTGAAAAGGAACAAATCTCTCACCTCGTCACAGGGCACGACTTCAGGCGTGCCGATAAAGCCAATCGAATCGATCGGGCTTTAGCCCCTGAGCGAAGCTCGCCCACCCCGCAACCCTCGATTGGGGACGTTTTCAACCGGATGCGAATATCCTGAGCCTGAAGTTGTCCCAACAAATGTTGTCTTCCTGAGCGTAGCGAAGGATCCGCTTCTCTAAAATTTGCGTTTAACGTTACCCTCCGAATACCGCAACGAATTTCCAGCTTAGGACACTAAAATCGTCTCCAATGCAGCTCACTCTCGCCCATATCGGCCCCAAATCAGGCAAGTCCGGCCCCAAATCAGGCTACGAATCCCTCACGCGCCTCTATCTCGACCGCATCGCCCCCTACCACCCCATCCAAACCGAAGCCTTCCCCACCGAATCCGCCCTCCTCGCCTGGCTCGCCCAACCCAAACAATCCGGCAAAGCCGCCCGCCTCCCCGCCATTCCCGTCCTGCTCGATAGCCGCGGCCGCGCACTCTCCTCCACCGAATTCGCCCACTGGCTCGGCGCCCGCCGCGATCAGGGAGCCCAGCACCTCGTCTTCGCCATCGGCCCCGCCAGCGGCTGGTCGCAGGCCGCCCGCGACCTCGCCCAATCCCCGCCAGCGCTCCTGCTCTCCTTTGGTCCCATCACAATGGCCCACGAGCTGGCCCGCCTCGTCCTCGCCGAACAGCTCTACCGCGCCTGTACAATCCTCGCAGGCCACCCCTACCACACCGGCCACTAACTCCGCTCACTCCCTCACCCACCGGGTGCCAGTCCTTGACCCCGCCGTTGGGTCAAGGGCGGGATAGCGAATACCCCGAAAGGCGCCCATGACCGACTCCGAACCCCAATCCCGCAAAGGCCTCATCCTCATCAACACCGGCCCCGGCAAAGGCAAGACCACCGCCGCCCTCGGCACCGCCTTCCGCGCCGTCGGATGCGGCATGAAGGTCCTCTTCCTCCAGTTCCTCAAAGGCTCCTGGCACTACGGCGAACTCGACGCCGTCCTCCCCCACGGCGATAACTTCACCATCAAGCAGTTAGGCCGCGGATTCGTCAAAGTGGGCGGCGCCGAAACCGACCCCGAAGATCAGCGCATGGTCGATGAAGCCTGGGAAGAATCGAAAGCCGCCATCCTCTCCGGCGACTGGGACTTAGTCGTCCTCGACGAAATCAACTACGCCATCGGCTACGGCATGTTAGACCCCGGCAAAGTCGCCGAAGCGCTGCTCCAACGCCCCGAAATGGTTCACGTCATCCTAACCGGCCGCAACGCCCACCCCAAGCTGATAGAAATCGCCGACACCGTCACAGAAATGCGAGAAATAAAACACGCCTACCAAAAAGGCATCCTAGCCCAACGCGGCATCGAGTTTTAGCAGTCACACTCGCACTTCAGCCCCCAAGTAACAAGGATTGTCATCCTGAGCGCAGCGAAGGATCTGCTTCTGCACTTGCTTTTGCTCTTGCTTTTGCTCTTGCCTTTGTTCCTACTCTTGTCCTAGCTCTTGCTCTTGCTTTTCTTAGCGACTGCACACCACCAGCGCAAGCGCAAACCCGTCATACCCCTTCGCGCCAACCGTCTGAATTGCCGTAGCACTCAACCCCGGCTCCGCCGCCATCCGCGCAAACATCGTCCGCGTCCCCACCACGCTCGCGTCCGTGCTATCACGGTTGGCAACCTCGCCGTCGCGCACCACGTCGTCGGCAACAATCAGCGCCCTAGCCAGATACCCATCCACGTCCGCTCAAACCGGATTTTCGTGAAATCACTCATTCGGGACTTGTAACAGGGCACAACTTCAGTCGTGCCGACAATGCCGCCAAACGAATGGGGCTTTAGCCCCTGAGGGACGCGCTCTTGCCCGACCCTACGCCGTCCGCCCCATAAAATCCAGCGCCCGCGCCAAATACGCCTTCAGCTCGCCCCGCGGCACCACCGCATCCAGAAACCCATGCTCCAGCAAAAACTCGCTCCGCTGAAAGCCCTCCGGCAGCTTCTGCCGGATCGTCTGCTCGATCACCCGCGGCCCCGCAAACCCAATCAGCGCCCCCGGTTCGGCCACATTCAGGTCGCCCAGCATCGCAAAGCTCGCCGTAATCCCGCCTGTCGTCGGGTCCGTCAGCAGGCAGATATACGGAATCCGCGCCTCATCCAACTGCGCCAGACCGGTCGCGATCTTCGCCAGCTGCATCAGGCTCACCACGCCTTCCATCATGCGAGCCCCGCCCGAAGCCGACACAATCACCAGCGGACGCCCCGTCGCCAGCGACCGGTCGATCGCCCGCGCCACCAGCTCGCCCACCACCGCGCCCATGCTGCCGCCAATAAAGGCGTACTCCATCGCCGCCAGCACCACGTCATGATTGCCCAGCCTGCCCAGCGCCGTCACCAGCGCGTCGTTCAGCCCAGTCTGCTTCTGTGCCGCTTCCAGCCGGGATTTGTAGCTTTTAATATCGGTAAAATCCAGCGGGTCCGTGGACACCAAATTCCCATCCACCAGCTCGTACCCAGGCTCCAGCAGCAACTCAATCCGCCGCCGCGCCCCAATCCTGAAGTGGTGCCCGCACTTCCCGCACACATCCAGATTCTTCTCCAGCTCCGCCTTGAACAGGATCGCCCGGCACCCCGGGCACTTCACCCAAAGCCCCTCCGTCTTCACCCGCCCCGGCCCGCCATCCGAAACCGGCGCAAATGTCGACTCCGCTTTCAGCTCCGAGTCGCCATTCGGCTCGCCACCATCGTCATTGTTCAGATTGGAAGTAGGACGCTTAAACCACGACATATCTAGACAATTGTAAATGCCCCGTTTGCCTCTCCCGCTTACGCCGCCACCCCAATCCCATCCAACCGCGCCACCACCTCCGCCGGCAGCTCCAGCTCCGCCGCCGCCAGATTCTCCCGCAAATGCCCCAGCGAAGAAGTCCCCGGAATCAGCAGCATATTCGGCGACCGCCGCAACAGCCAAGCCAGCGCCACCTGCATCGGACTCGCCCCCAACCCCGCCGCAACCTCCGTCAGCGTCGAAGACTGCAGCGGCGTAAACCCGCCCAGCGGAAAATACGGCACATACGGAATTCCCTCCGCCGCCAGCCGGTCCACCAGCGCATCGTCGCCACGCACCGCCAGGTTGTAGAGGTTCTGCACGCAAACCACCGGCGAAATCCCCCGCACCTCTTCCAAATGCTTCGCCGAAACATGGCTTAGCCCCAAATGCCGGATCAGCCCCTGCCGCTGCAACTCCGCCAGCGTCGTAAACTGCTCCTCGATCGGCTCCGTACTCACCGCCTCCCGTCCCCACGCCCGCATATTCACCACATCCAGCGCATCCACACCCAGGTTGCGCAAATTGTCATGCACCGCCCGCGTCAGCTCCGCCGGGCTCTGCGCCGGATTCCACGACCCATCCTCTCCCCGCGCCGCGCCCACCTTGGTCACAATCGTCAAACCCTCAGGATACGGATGCAGCGCCTCGCGGATAATCTGGTTCGTCACATGCGGCCCATAGAAGTCGCTGGTATCGATGTGATTCACGCCAGCCTCAACCGCCGCCCGCAGCACCGCAACCGCCGCCGCACGATCCCTCGGAGGCCCAAACACATGCGGCCCGGCCAGCTGCATCGCCCCATACCCCATGCGGTATACCGTGATTTCCGTCCCCGGCAACCGAAAGCTGCCGCCCAACTTCTCTGAGTTCGCCACTCACATCTCCTCAGCCCGCTACGAGCCGCCTTCGTTTAGATGAAGCGATCTCCGGTTTCGAAGCTGGCATCCGACCCTCGTCCTCCAGCTTCCCTCGCGCTCACCGTGCCCCACCGCGCATATAGGCATCCGTCCCCTGCATCCAGTCCCGCCGCGGAGGATTGAAAACATCCAGATCGACAGTATCCTCAAGCGCCAAAGCCTCATGCGGCACATCCGGCGGAATGCACAGCACCTCGCCCGCCCGCACCACCACCTCACGCCCCGGCCCATCCGGAAACTCCAGATCCTCCCAAAGCCGAAACCGCAGCGCCCCTTCGAGCACATAGGTAATCTGCTCGTTCAAATGCCGGTGCCGCGGCACCAACCCGCCCGCCTTCAGAAAAATCCGCGCCAGCATCGTCCCCGTCCCCACCACAAACTGCCGCCCGATCTCCGCATTCATCCGCTCCACCGGCAAATCGTCCCACCGCGTCCAAACCGCCCCTTCCGCCAAGCCAACCTCCCGCAAAACCAATCCGCCCTGTCAAGTCTAGCCATTGTTCCGCCAACACGCACATGCCAATTTCTCCGCTTAATCCTTCCCTCCACCCACCACTCTGTGTTTGGATAAGAACATGCCAACAATCCGCCGCAGGGGCCGCCTCGCCTCGTCACTTCGGCGCGCCCTCCCAACGGCAATCCTCCTCGGATGCACCCTCACCGCCAGCGCAACCCCAAACCCGCGTCCCCAGCATGAGCATCCGCCCGCCATACCCAACAAGCCCTTCCAGGAAACCGGCTTCCTCAACCGAACCATCGAACTTCACGGCATCACCTACCGCTTCCAGGTCTACCTCCCCGAAGACTTCCACAAACCCGAGCCGGAAGAGACCAGATCCCAGGGCAAACGCCCAGAAACCCTTCCGCCCATCATCCTCTTCCTCCACGGCCGCGGTGAACGCGGCAGCGAAGGCCTCTGGCAAACCCAGATCGGCCTGCCCCAGCAGCTCCGCGACCACCCCGAGCGCTGGCCCTTCATCGTTGTCCTGCCCCAGTGCCCCCTGCGCCACTTCTGGACCGACCCAGAAATGCTCCAGCTCGCCATCGCCACCCTCGACCAGGAAACCAAAGAGTTCCACGCCGACCCCGACCGCACCTACCTCACCGGCATCTCACTCGGCGGCTACGGCGCCTGGGAACTTGCCAAAGACTACCCCCACCGCTGGGCCGCCATCGCCATCATGGCCGGCGGCATCTTCTGGTCCTACGCCCCCGACCGCTGGCGCGACGCCGCCACCCTCCCCGCCGAATACGCCCGCCGCATCGGACGCGTCCCCATCTGGCTCTTTCACGGCGCCGAAGACTCCACCGTCGTCCCCCGCCAATCCCAGCTCATGTACGACGCCTTCAAAGCCGAGAGCGGCCACATCCGCTACTGGGAGTACCAGAGCCTCCACCACGACGTCTGGACCCGGGCGTACAATGAACCCGAACTCCCCCGCTGGCTCCTCGAACACCGCCTCAACCCCCAGGGCCAGCCCATCCACGACAATCCGCCCCACCCCGAACCCCAGCTACCCGCCTTCGCCGAACAAATCACCATCCCCCTCCACCCCGCAGCCATCAAGCTCCCCGCCACCCTCCTCGACACATACGTCGGCGAGTATCACGACTCCTCGAACATCCTCGCCGCCACCATCCAGCGCCAGGGCGACGAACTCTTCCTCAAAAACGCCTCCGGCGATGTCAACGAAATCCAACCCGAAACCCCGAACACCTTCTTCTACCCCACCGGGTCCCTGACAAGACTTACCTTCGAACACGACCCCCAGGGCCGGGTCACCGGAATCCAATACCGCGACGACCGCCACGAAGAACTCTGGGAAAAGAAAAAGTAGTTTCTAACAAACAATCGAGAAGAGTCCGTCATCGTGAGTGGAGCGAACGCACCCTTTGCGGAGAAGGGAATCTACTCTTGCCCTTGCTTTGGCCCCACCCTTGACTCCGCCTCCAGCTTGAGAGTGGGAAGCCCTAACGGACAGCCGACATTATCGGTCGAGCGAAATAAGACTTCGCCATTCCCGCACTCCTTGGCCAGTTACCTGGCCATCAAACCCCTCATCCCCGATGCTCCCTCCCCGTATCCAGCGCCGGCTCCTCCGTAGCCTCCTTCGGGTCCGTATGAACCGGAATTCCGCTGATCAACCCCTGAAAGTTCGTCAGCCGCTTGCCCAGAATCACCACCCCCGTTGAAGTAATCTCATACTCCCGAATATCCTTCGCATGATTCCCCCCGCGCATCTTGATCACCACCATGATCTTCCGTAACTGTCCATCGATCGACACATACCGCAGCCGGATAATGTCGTCGGTGAGAAACGAAATCGAGTACGTGCTGAACGGAAACTCCGTAAACGACTCATCCACTTCCACCGTGCTCAGAATCGTCACTCCGATCCCCGTCAGCGCGAAGATCATCCGATAAAGCGACTCCCGAAAGTCCGCGCGAAACCCCGGCGACAGCGCCATCTCAAACCCCGCCAGCGAATCGATCACCAGCCGCTTGGCCCCAATTCTCTGCACTTCGTCCAGAATCGAGTGCATCGTTTCATCCACCGAGAGATCCAGCGGACGCAAATACAGGATCTTCAGCTTCCCCTCCTGCTGCGGCGTCTCCAGATCCAGTCCAAGACTCGCCGCCCGCTCCGTATACGCCTGCGGACGCTCCTCAAACACCGCCACAATCCCCGGCTCTCCCTGCCGAATCCCCTCCGCGATAAACTGCGTCGCCAGCACCGATTTTCCCGTGCCCGAGGACCCCGCCACGAGCACGCTGTCCCCCTCGCGAACCCCGCCGCCCAGCATCGCATCCAGCTCCGCAACGCCGAATGAGAGCCGCCGGTCGGTTGGTGGCCTCTTCATGTGTCCCGTCAACCCAAACGTCCGCGAGAACGCCTGCACCCCCGCATCGGTAATCCGGAACGTATGCAAACCCGGCACCGAATCCTGACCGCGCAGCTTGATGATCTGCAGCTTGCGCACAATCGAATTGCGCTCCGCCGTCTGCCGCAGCCAGAAAAGTCCGTCCGCCACAGTAAAGATCGGATTGTCGCGCAACTCCTCCTCCGCATACTCCCCAATCAGGAAAGTCGTCGCCTGCCAGCTCGCCAGAAACAGCGCCAGCCGCTGAATGAACGACTGCAGATCCATGTCGCTCTCCGGCTTCCGCACCATCGTCCGGAAAGAATCCACCACCACCACAGCCGGATTCGCCTTCTCCACTTCCTTCGTAATCTGATCCAGAACCGCGCCCAGATCCTTTTCCAGCACCACCTGGCTCAGATTGATAAACCGGATCGAGGACGGTAGCTTCGCCGGATCGAAAAACGTGTACTGCTGCTGGTAGCGCAGCATCTTGATCGTCGATTCACCCAAAACCGTGAAATAGAGCGCCGGGCGCTCCTCCGAAGCGTTGGCAAACACAAACTGGTGCGCCAGCGTCGTCTTCCCGCTCCCCGGCGCGCCCGCGATAATGTTGAAGGAAAATTCCGGAAGGCCGCCACCCACTATCTCGTCAAGCCCCGGAACCCCGGTAGGCAGTTTGTTGATTTTTACTTTGTCTTGGGTGCTCACGCTTTTCTCCCGTTTACCGCATTGCTGTCGCCAAAATCTTCGCCCGGCCACGCATTGCGCAGCAGGCTCAACGTCAAAGCTTCGCCAAGGAACATCCGAAGCAGTCCAAGCAGGCTGGCGACGAGCTGAATGCCCGCCTCGACTCCCGCCTCGGAAGCCTGCGCCTGGTCCATTTGTACTTGGGGCCCTGTAGTGCTAAATCCGTGGAGAGTTCCGTCCGACGCGATTCGCGCCGCGCCAAGAGCAGGCGCTTCCAGCTTAGCCAGCGTCAGCGCTCGCGAGGCAAGCGATTGAAAACCGGCCAATCCCACAAATTCCACAAGACTGATGCGCAACTTTTCATAGACGCGCGCTGTACGCGACTCCGTTGCTTCAGAAGGCCTGCCCAAACCAGCTTCCAGAGTCAGGAGACGATGAGCCAAATCTCGCATTGCTGAAGCAGCCGTCATAATCGACCCACCACTTGTAACGTAGCAGATCGGAATAGCCAGTCTACCCTACAAGCATCGCGCCCTTAGTCTGGGGCGATCAACCGCTAGCCGCGGATACCCCTAACGGCGCAAACTCAATTCATGTAGCGATTCGTGTCAAGATTCGGAAACTCATCCTGCGGCCCTCCCGCCCTGCTGCGGATCAGCGTGAAAACATCCAACACCGAGGCAATGCTGCGAAGATTGGCGGCCACACTCATCAGCCCATCTTCCATTCCCAAATGGGTGGCCGACAGCCCCTCAAGATGATCGCTTACGCTACGCAATCGATCGATTTCCACCAGAAGGTCCTCGTAACCTTCCTCCATGAGGATCGCATCCTTCGCCATGTCCGGCTCGCCGCCCTCCGACGGCGCCGCCTCTACCTTCCCATCCACCTGCAGCCGCAAGTCTTCAATCAGGCGCAGCGTCGTCGCCTCGCCCAGAAAGGTCAGAAACAGCCCGAGCAGCTTCGCAATCAGAAGTATCCCGGCCTCGCCATCCTCCTCCGCGCCCGCCTCCAATTCCACCTGGTCGAGCCCGGATAAGCCTCCATTCGCCGTCACCTGCACAGCGCCGAGCTGGGAAGACTCCGCCTTCGCAAGTGCCAAAGCCCGGGAAGCAATCGCCTGAAAACCGTCCACACCCACCGGCGCCCCAAGCTGCCGCCGCAGCCTCTCATAGACGCGCACAGTCGCAGCTTCAGTACGCAGAAGCGACGCGCTTGCATCGGCTTCGCGTGCGATCAAGCTGCGAGCTAATTCCCGCGATCTCTTGGCTGGAGACATCGATCCCGCGCTCCCTCAACTCACGACGCCAGCCCCGGTCCGCGAGGCGACTGTAACGATAATACTCCCAGCACAATTGTCCCGCCATGCCGATCCCACGCATCCCATCCGGAGCCCAAAACCCGGGGAAAACAGCACAAGATTGCCGTCAAAATGAGCAAAAGTGAGTGGACTTCCTGGTGGTCGCTACCCCGGACCAAATCGCCGCAAACGAATCGCGAGATGCGCGCTCCGAATCCCTCTATACCTCTCCCGGAAAAAGGTGCAACTCTGTTGCCCCAGCCCGAGAGTTATTTTCCCGCCTCAATCACTTGCTACCAAAGCATGCCTTCGCGAACCTAGCGACTTGGGATCGAAATCTAAGACATATCCATTAGTTTTCCATCCTACGGATGGCAAACTTTAAAAATCGACGATATCCTACGATAGACCTACCCTAAAACCACCACCCCACCATCCACCGACTTACGAAACCCATGCAACACATTCCCCGCCGTATCCAAATGCCGCAGCGTCAGCGTCGTCTCCGTAGCCTCCAGATGACTGAACCCCTGCACCTTATCGAAAAACGGTCCGCGCGCCTTCACCTCCCCGCGCTCGTCGTATAACTCCGCCCCGCCGCCACCCGAAAGAAAGAACGAAGTAGGATGGCCCTCGAACTCCAGATGCTGTAAATCATGGTCATGCCCCGCCAGATACAAGTGGACTTTATACTCCCGCAGCAGCGGCTCCCAATCCGCAATCAAAGTCTTATGGTCCCCATGCGGCCCATTCGAAAAGATCGGATGATGCGCAATCACAATCCGGAACGGCGTCGTCAGCGGCTTGGCCAGCTCCGCCCGCAGCCACACTAACTGCGCCTGCCGCTGCGCCTCGGTCATCACAAACGTATACCCATGCGCCAGCTTTCCATCCGCGAACGGCATGTTACTGTCCAACGCAATCACCGTCGCCACCGGCTTCTTCAGCGGAAACTTGTAGCTATACCACTGCGCCGGCTCCGTCCACCGCGTGCCGCCACGCGCCGCATACTGCAACTGCGAAGTCAGCTTTAGCTCCGGCCGCGCCTCGTAATCGTGATTCCCAGGCACCGCATACGCCGGGCAATCGAAGACCTCCTTGGGATACATCTCCTCAAAGTCCGTCTTGAACCGCGCGCAATCCACCCCACCCGGAAACTCCCCGTAGAAGTTATCCCCCAGCAAAAACAGCGCGTCGTGCTTCAGCCGGTACTGCCGCGTATACGCCGCCATCGCCCTCGCCACCGCGCTCTGCGCATCGCGCCGCTTGTCGTCGCCCCAATCCCCAATCATCAGCGCATGCGCCGCACGCGGGTCCGGCGCCAACTTCCCCTCCGCCGCAAGCGCCCCAACAGGCCCCATCGCCGCTGCCGCACTGAAAACAAAACTCTGCCGGAGAAATTCCCGGCGCGTCGGAGCAACATCGCGAATCATCATACCTACAATTATTCCATCGCTCCCCCACAACCCTTCCGAAACGATTGTGAATCTACTGTAAACTCAGCCCATCGGATGCTTATCCCCCAGTCGCCTGCGAACTCCTCAGCTATGCGTTAATCTGAAAGCCACCGGGAGAATCTCAGCATCACACTTCGAACCGCCTGCAGGAAACCCCAATGACCTCCACGATTTTCCCTGTACGCCTGCGCACGCGCCTCGAATGGCCCCTCCTGATCCTGATCGTCCTCGCCGCCTTCCTCGTCCGCCTCTGGGGCATCACCCACATGCACTCCTGGGACGAAAACGTCTTCCTCCAAAACGCCCTCCTCATCTGCTGCGGCAAAGACAACTACAACGAAATCGACAGCCGCCCGCCGCTACTCTCTCTGCTCTTCGCCGCCGTCTTCAAGCTCTGGAACTCCGACTACGCCGCCTGGTGCCTCACCGCCTTCCTCAATGCCCTCGAACCCCTCTTCCTCTACCTCGCCGGCCGCAAAATCGCCGGCAAACGCGCCGCCTTCCTCGCCGCGCTCCTGCTCGCCTTCACCCCCTTCCTCGTCGGCGTCTTCCCAGACGCCAGCACCGGCTTCCTCTCCGACCCCACCGGCTTCGGTCTCTTCACCGACTGCCCCGCCCTCACCTGCATCCTCCTCGCCTACTGGCTGCTGCTCCGCGCGATGGAACGCGAGACCTGGCCGCGCTTCGGCCTCGCCGGCATCGCCATGGCCCTCGCCGTCCTCATGCGCTTCGGCTCGCTCTCCAGCGTCGGCATGATCGGTCTGCTCGCCTTCTGCGCCCATCGCAGGACGCGCGCCGTCGCCGGCACCATCCTCGGCTTCCTCCTCGGCATGGCCCCCTACCTCATCTGGTCCCGAATCGCTTACGGAGGCTTCCTCTACACCTTCAAGAGCGGCTGGGACAACTTCGCCGGCGAAAGCGAATCCCCCTTCTACTTCCTCGAGTGGTCCGGCGTCATCTTCTCCTGGATCGCCCTCGCCGGCCTCGCACTCTGGCTCGCCCGCTTCGTCTGGGAAACCCGCTTCCAGCGAGACCATGAGAATCGCCTAATCGCCGCGTCCGGTTTCCTCGGCAGAGACAGCCGCCTCTGGCAAGCCCACCTATGGGCCTGGGCCATCGCCTGCTTCCTCTTCTTCAGCTCCCTCAGCCACAAGGAGCCCCGCTACATCCTCCCCGTTGCCCCGCCCGTCTTTCTCCTCGCCGGCATCGGCCTGTGTACGCTCTTGGTCAGCCGCCAAAGAGTTCTCCGCTTCGCTGGCCCAGCTCTACTCGCCACCGCCCTCATCGCCACCTTCTGGCCTGACCGTCACCGCTTCGACGACGGCTTCTTCGACAACTCCCGCTCCGAAGAGATGGACGTCGCCGACTGGCTCACCCGCAACGTGCCGCCCTCCACCA
>Ga0116230_10004946_pt1 | contig 13045 bp, 9 predicted proteins | sample S1TSphfallax_3_FD_88678 | JGI IMG/M metagenome (GOLD analysis project Ga0116230, IMG submission 88678) | Host-associated microbial communities from peat moss isolated from Minnesota, USA - S1T2_Fd - Sphagnum fallax MG | ecosystem: Host-associated > Plants > Peat moss > Unclassified | place: USA...
AGAAAGGCTTGGAGGTGATATAATGCTTCTTTCAACCCTTGACAAAAATCACCTCTCAAATTTGGCTAATTTGCATCATACAATATCAGAGTTATTAATTGGTTGAAATAATTAACAGGTACCCACTAGTTAACTTGAAAAGACATACATTAACATTTGATTTTAGATTAAAAAGTTGATGGGGATTCAAGATTATAACCTTCAGCATGTTCCTTCAATTGGACTAAGGAGTGAGGGTTACAACCTACTTTGCAACTTTAATCTAAATAGTTTGTATTAAATGATCCATCCTAAGGGGAATATGGCTAAATTTCAAAAATCCCTTGTGTCCCAATATCATATTTGTTCAACATGTGTAGAAATGGGGTGTGAGAGGTCTTCAAAAACTCAATTCCATTGGAAATGTTTTGTATATGTTAAAAGAGCAAAATTCTTATCTTGGATATGACTTGAATGTCCACGTATGGTATTTTTGTGTTGTTGAAAACAATCATTACTATGAGTTTATCGGCTCAATACTCAAGTTCTTTTGGTCTCAATTCGTATCACTTGGCAATTTCAGGAGAATTATGAATATAACATCATAGGATCACAAGATCGACACAACAATTACAAAAATGAACCGTTAGATCTTTAATCCATAGTATGGCAAGCAATGCCTACATGATTTCAGCTAATATATCTATTATAGTAAGTACCAATCCCAATTATAACATAAATTGCATTTTGCAAATTATGTGAATTTTTGTTGATGAATTTGTGTTTTTGTCAATTTCTATTATATGAGTTTGTTAAGCTTTGACTCCTTTCTTTTGGAGACCAAGCTTTGTGCAACCCTCCAAACTCACTTTGGAGGAATTAATGGACATATCATCCAAGTTTGGAAGCACATTTGCATGCTTCTAATTTCTCAGGACATGTTGAAAGCACAAAGATTTGAAAGATTTCTACCAAATTATGTCTTTATATAGCAATGGCCACTTAGCCTTAGAGTTTGTATTTGGGTTTTGTTTTATGGGTGGGCTAGAACTAGTGTTGGGTTGGTATGTGCTTTCAACCATACCCAATGGATAGGGCATAAAAGAAAAAATACATATGTCAAATTCATAAGGCCTAGGTTCTATTTGTTCTAAAATTTGAAAAACTAAGCCATTTAAGCATGCCACATAGATTTGTTTTCTTATTAACATCTAGGCATGCATAATATGTATGAGTATGTGAAATGTTATTCAAATATCAACTTGGGCATGTGTATCAACAAAACTAGATTCAAAACTAACAAAGGCCAAGTAAAAACAACAAATGGGCATATGTTTTGACAAAACCACATTTGAAATCATTACTGACACTTATATGGTGTAAAAAGTCTTCATTCAACTTGAGAAAACTATTATGCATGTATGAGTAGTTGCAATGTGTCACCTAGAATCATACACTAATAATGGTTCATTGCTTATTATAGCTATTTGCAATATTTGCATTCGAGTTGCAATTCAATTGCAATTTGTCTTCCTTCACATATTTCCTTGCAATGTCCTTGAATTTTTTTCAATTGACTTACTTATTGATTCAAATTGACTAACTAACTAACTAAAATCTTATAACATTGAAACCTAAAACCCAACCATAAACAAAAAAATGCACTTGCTTGATTGCACAAAGACATGTGACCCAAAAAAAACTAATTATTAGTGACTACAACAAGGAAGCCTAGTACAAACAATCCAAAAAAATCACACATTGCCATGTGCATCAAAATGACAATAGAAATTCAAAGACATATGACCCACAACAAAATTAAATAACTTGAAAAATTGGTTAATTGATTGAATATAATAAAGACCAACACAAACAACCCTAAAATTTTATTGTGAAGTTTTGAATAAATCAAAAGGTTTCATTTTTCAATACCATTCATTATAGAAGCATTTTGCTTCATTGTGGAAATGCATTCATTCTTCATACCCACCTACAATGTTAGTAATAATCCATGAATGCAACACACATGATTTGTAAGGCTTACCTCTTATATTAGTCCTCAATTATCTATTGCCACCATAATTCAATCTTTTTCAAACAAATTGAAATATGCAGGGAAATTTTCATCCTTTTAAAAAGAAACATTTTCAAAATTCAAATTGTTTTTCATTGATTTGAATTGTACTTCATTTGAGTAGTTGTACCTAGGATCATTTGACCAATTTTTCATGGTTATAATAAGTTTGTACGAGTTTTTTAATCCCAAGTTGACAACATCTCAAACCAATGATCATTGTTGCCATACCAAAAAATCTTTCAATTTCAATTTGTGATCTCACAAGGCCCTATCATTTGATGGGCAAGGAATCCAATGTTTGATAATTTTGGTTGTGGTTTGCCCACCAAGTTAAAGGATTAAAAGGTCAACCTAGCACCAAAATCCTTTTGAATAAAGATAATTTTGATTTTAGGAACTTAGTGCAATTTCTTTAGTTGAAACCAATGATCCAAATAGTGATTTCTTGTTCAAGCCCAAATCACAAACATGTTCAAGAATGATCTAGGGGTTGGTGTTAGTTTATTATAAACAGTGAACAAAAATGGCATCAACACTTATCGATCATACACTACCACAATATGCATGGCCATATCAAGGCCCACATAATTTCAAACAAGTTGCAGAATTTTTAACCATGGGTCCAACATTAGAACCAACATCTTATGTGCGATGTAAGGTTGATAAGATGAAACAAAACCAAAAAATGGATTCAACAATTTATGACTTTAGTTGGCATGTGAATGCCAAGATGCATACATCAATTCAAAGTTGAAGTTTCCAATTTATAATCAACTTTAAAAGAACATGAAAATTAGGAAAAAAAATTAAAAAAATAAAACCATAAACACAATTATAATAAAATCAAAAACAAACACAAGACACATACCTACATGATCTCATTTGCATGAATATTTTTGTTGTGCATCATGCAACAAATAGATATGGTTGTAGAAATTATGTTAGACAATAACTAATATCGTCAAAACTAATTTTAAACACACTAAGTGACCAATGGAGTCAAAAGCTCACTAACTTGTGCCATATAGCCTATGTTTGAAAACTTGGAATTGTACTTTGAATCAACAAATGGTCTACCATGAATAATAGAGATTGATGCATCTTTAAATTCAACAGTTTCTTTGAAAACAACGACTTTGGATGCAGATTAGGTTTTTGGCATAACCCATGTTTGAAGACTTGCAATTGTATTTTGTAGGGCAATGGTCTAATGTGAATAGTAGAGATTGATGGCACATTTAAATTTTAGGGTTTCTTTGAAAATAATACTTTAAAACACAAACCAAGTCTTTAGCATAACCCATGTTTGAAGATTTAGAATTGTATTTTGTAGGGAAATGGTCTATTGTGGATAGTAGAGATCAATGGCATTTAAAAATTCTAGGGTCTCTTTGGAAATGATAAGTTTAGATGCAAATTAGGTCTTCAATTTTTGAAGGTGAAGAGAGGCATATCTCTTTGTAAACTTTAACCCGTGCATGTTTATCTTTTCCACTTTTTTTTTGTCAAAACAATATTCTTTTAGAAAAAAGATTGTGCATCCTTGATGGAAATCTTTCTCATCTCACCACAAACTTTCACATCATTAGTAACATACTAACAACATTTAGACATGGCATGCCCATAACAAGTATCAAAATATGGCTCTATTGTCATCAATGGGCACATAACTATGTTTGTTAGAGTATTTGTGAGTGTGTTCAAGTTGGCACCTTCATCTTTCACATATATGACCATCTTGTCACATAGTTCAAAACAAACAAACATTTTTTCAATTTCACAACCATGACAATTTTTGAAGTTTTGTGAACATCAAAAAATACCTATTGTAACATGACATGGTTCCTGCCTTTTATTACTATAATTAACCACCAAAACAAAAATGTTGATGAACCCACCTTGTGACAACTAGAAGTCAAATGTGGTAGTGATTATAGTGGTTTTAATAAGAGCCAGGAGCACATGCTATTCCATGGTCTTCTTGACCATGTTAAGGATCACTTCATTATAAATATTTTGTTTAATTAAAACATAACTTGGCCACGTTGCCAAAGAATTAGCCTTCTAAGCCATTATGTTTTCAACGGAACTCAAATGGGGATACCTTTTAATGACTTTCAAAGTTGGATCCTTAAGAAATTATTCTTGAGAAGGATCAATTTTTTTGTAAGGAATCCTATTGCAAAAGAAATCAACAATGGAATTTGTTGTTGATTTTTTTCTTTTACTAGAAGGTTGGTGAACATTTGGAATCAAATTGGTAGCATTTCTTTGAGTTTTGTAAAGACTCAACACATTGGAATGTTTAGAAATGACATGTTTATTCTTGGCAATCATACCATGGTCCTTGTTATACATAACAAGACCTTTTTCATCCCATGTGCTTATGCTTTTACTCTTCTTTCCACCTTCTTCTTGGTGGACAAATGACACATAATGAATCATATTTTCTGATTTAAAAGAGTTTATAATAGTAAAATAATCTTCAATTTTAAAGAAAACCCACGTATTTGTTATTTGATGAAAATGTTTACTTGTAATTGGAGAAATTGTTGTTGATGATGATGTGCATCAACTTGCAAAACCTCCTCCCCAATTCTCTTTCTCCAACCAATTCATCAAATGATTCAAATCTAACCCCACCATCATCATTCCCCACCTCTCCTTCAACAACATTTGCAACATTGGAATCAATAGTTGATTGAAAAGAAAACTGAAATTCATCTCTCATTTTCACAATACTTATAACACATTAGTTGAAGTCCATTCTATAACAAGATAACAATGACAAAATAGTTAGGAAAAGGTTAGGGTTTAGGGTATAAAAATGAAAGAACAATGGTAAGTGTTAGCAATGCAACAAAAAAAATCTTGTTTATCCTTTTCGAACATTACAAAAAATTGTGACTTTTTAGCATGTTCAACTTGACAAACATGTTCACATTGATTGAAATGACATCTTTTTAATTTTTAGCCTATGGCATGAAAAACCCATGGTCTTTTTTATTAATAATTTTGATTGAGGTGATTTTTTTAAACAAGTGTCAATTTGAATGTCTATTCACATGGGACCCCAAAAGAAAATGAATAGTCATGATGTCCAAGATCCAATCAAATAGGCCTTATTGAATTGTCACAATGATATGTTATTAGTTCATTTGTGGTGATTATTTGGCCACATGTGTTTTATCATAATAATATATCATGTGATAGTTATTATCACAACCTACAAATTGTGCTACCTACATATCTTACACTAATTACCTATGTACCGTACTTAAGACATACTTACCCTATGTATAGACATACTTTAACAATCTACCCACTTACTTACCAAATCTACCTAGATCCTAATAACCTACATACCCTATTTATATACCTAACAATTTACACATTTACCTATCCTAACAACCTATCTACCTACAACTTACTTACCTTACCCACCTATGACATACCTCCTTACCTTGCCTACCTATTTTGTGTTAATCAATCACATATTTGAGAAAATCAATGAAAAAGTTGCACATCATTTATTAACAAAAGGTTTTATAACTTGATGACAAAAACATTGGGATGTTTCAATGAAGCCTTGGGTCCAAACTTGAGCAAATCATGTATATGAATTTCATATGTGGTGATCTATGTAGTGTATGTAGACATGGTAAACATACGATTGTAGGTACAACATAAGTAAGTACTCCCATGTTTGCCTTTTTACAACATACAATGCCACATCACTTTTGGAAATGTAACATAATGATGACGTGGCCTAATTAGACCATATATAATGATGGCTTAATTGGCCAATGGTCAAATTAATAATTGGGTATTTTGACTAGTCAAAACATCCTATGACCCCTTAGTAAAAAAACACTAGTCAAAACGAACAAGTCCAAAACTACTTGTTCAAAATGGCATTTTGATCAAGTTGGATAGGGGAGAAAAAGACCAAAAGGAGATTTTTTGGTTTTTTTTTCTAGGGAAAAAAACTATGATTGTAGGTGTCAACAACGCATCAAAGCAAAAAAAAATCAGATTCTCCTTTTTTGAACCCCACATAGTAAAGGCCGAACAATTGTAGGCACAAGAATTGTAATAGAAAAATGATGGCATGTGTCAACAATGTAGCAAAACAAAAAAATCAAGATTCTTTTTCTCAAATTGGACATAGTAGAGGTCAAATGGTGGTAGGCGCAATAGCATGCACCCACAACATAACACAACAAAAATTCAAACCCATTGTAACAAAAGAGCAATGGTACGTACAATAAATGCAATAAAAGAATGATGGAAGGCAAGAGAAATGTAGCAAAACGTAGCAACACAACTTCATTTTCTCAAACCAAACATTAAACAATAAAAAATGAATTCAAAATTCAAAAAAATGCTTAATGCTTACTTGAATTTCAAATGATTCTTATATGAAAACAAAAAAGTGACAAAATGATTTGATTCATGAACGCAACGACATGACAAAAAGAAATCATCAAACCAAGCTGCCCTTCCTCTTTCTCATCACCATACAATATGATGTTTGATGGATATTCACTATATTTGCAATGGACATTTAGTGATCCTTCTAATCTTAACCCTAATACATCTAATAAATGTAGTTTTGTAAATAAACCATTGTTAATTTTAAGTATCTAGCATTTTGTAATAAAAAAATCATAATTTTTAGAATATAATGTTGTTTTCAATATATTGATATACTTATCTATTTTTTGAATCAATCTAATGAATAAGTAATATTCAATATTAAAAAAAATTGTAACCATTATTTTTACAATGTAAAAGAACTTATAACTAGTTTTTTTTTTAAAACAATAATATGAAATTTAACATAATAATACAAAGAAAATGTAAATTTTATAAGATTAAAAATATTTTTACAATATCAAAAATATTTTTGAAAAAAATCAATGGCCTAAAGGGATGAGTGTGACTCGTGATTGACTACTTGCACCCTAACACCCTTATTGACACCCTCTTCATTTGTACATCTCATGAATCTTAGCCAATGTGAAGCCTGTCTAGACATTGTTACAGTAAGCATCAACAAAAGTCCATTGAGTAAGTCATCTCTCCATTTTTCAATTGCTACTAGTTAGTCAGGGTCTCATAGGCATATATGCATGCCTTGGTAGATACCCAAACTATACTCACATACCCACCCAACATTGGTTTCAACCGGTGTTGGGTGGGTACTTAGTTTGGCCAGATAGAATTGTGAACTTCAGTTTCAATTTCAATTATTGAAAATGGAATCAAGTCCAATTTTTGAAACCAGTTTAGAATCGGAATTGGGGTTCCTGGTTCCATTTATGTTTGAAACCAGAATTTTTGAATTTTCTTTTAAAGAAGAAAAAAAACTAGAACCGCAGGGTACCTGGTTGTTAACTGTCAGGTTCAGTCCAGGTTACCCAAAGCCGAATTCCAGGTTCCACAACCAGCCAGCACTCGTTAGAACTTGGAACCAGAGCCTAAACCTGAAATTTTGCACTCTTTTTAGAACCAGAATTGGAAATGAAAATTTTCATGAAACTGGACCAGAACTCAAACATGGATTTCTCCTATTAACCAAAAACCATAACCAGGGTCACAGTTCTTAACTCAACCAGAGCTAACTGGACCCAAAGGTTTATGCAGAAACTTGTCATTCTAGTTTTGTATGGAACAGCCAATCAATCTGGAGCCAAATCTGACCTTGACCTCCTTATGAAACTTTGTCAACACCTGAACTAAAACTTTAACCTGATCCACTGTAGTACATCAGCAGCATGGAGACTAAATATATTATTTTCAGAAATGTTGAAATTTTCAAAAAAAAATTATTTTTCAAAGAAAAAAAAAGGTTCAGGAACATTCTCTTTTTTTTGAAAGAAATCTTCAAAATTAATTAATTATTCAAGAGAGATGTGTTGAAATTGCCCCTATTACAATATTCATAGTCCACTCAATGGAAGTATGGAGAGAAGCTGCAATATTTGTAAACTAGGTATTTACAGCACAGTTGCAATGAGTAATCCATTACAATCATGAGCTAGGGGAAAAAAATTGCTACAAGCTGAATCAGCAATGAGAGGGCAAAGGAAAGATACGAGCATGCTTATCTGACTTCATCCATGTCAGCAATGGTCGAATATATGAAATATTCATTCTCTATCAACACTGGATTGAAAGGACAACCATATCCATCCATGGAGGATGGACCAAACCTGACCTATCAGCAGGAGAAGAACCAACTTTCTGCCCTATCGGTAGAAGGCAAACCCATGGTATGCCCTGTCATTAGAGATTTGGTAGACAAACAAATATGGACGCACGGGTCGGTTGGGGAGTGGGAACAAAGATGAGAAATACCCCCTAACAAGCTCTGTCGAGCACAAATAGTGATCAATGTTTCTCAGCGAGGACTCCCACCTGCTCCTGGTGCCCCCTGTACAGTTAACAAACTAGACCACGCAATTGACCCCCAATGAATAACATGTTTGGTTACACTGTGTTTTTTTATAAAGGTTTTGTAGAAAAGTGCTAAGGTGATAAGATGATTCACTAAAAGATTTAGCCAGGTTTGGCTACAACTGAGTTATGACAACATCACAAACTTGACTTCTCCTTGTACTTGTGTTTTTAGAATATTTTAACAATGTATTCAAGATTAAGTGCTAATAAAGTGTTGATATAATAGACTTTTCCTTAAAGTAGAGCCCTGTTGGGCCTGAGATTCACCTCTCTTATTTGGTGCCTTATCCCCTTTTGACTGGTTTTTGCAAAGTCCAGCAATAAGGGACCAAACTTTGAAAACTTAGCATGAACATCCTTCCAACAACTTTTCTTTCATCTCGTTGGCTGCCCACCTATAAACTATGCACTATGCTATGTTGGGGTTTAAGGAAGTCCAAGGAACCCATGCAGATTATAGATTAGGGGTTAAGGCTATATAGGTTACATATGGCTATACAGACCATATATAACTATTTATGGATATGTATGGTTATACATGGCTATATAGACTATATATAATTATATATGGTTATATAGCCATACATGGCTATATTGACTTTGTATGAGGCTATGTAGGACTTAGAACTTGAGATTTTAGGGTTTTTGTAAGGTTTAGTTTTTAAAGTTTGTCTTTGGTCTTTATAGGGTTTTAAAATATAATTAAAGTAGGGGCAGATCCTTAGGGTTGACGGTTAGGGTTAAGGTTTGGGGTTTAGAGGTCTGATTTTTATGGCTCATGAGGACGATACAAGATAGAGAAAGAGTTCAAACCAAATTCTTTCATTTCATTTTCATTTTACCACACAAAAATTTCTCTTCTCATTTTCACTCTAACACATCAAAGTCTTTCTTTTTCCATTTTCACTCTAGCACATCAAAGTTTTTGTTTTCACCATTGTTTTAGCACACCAAAATATTTCTCTCTTTTCATTCTTTTACTTAAGTAAACAAGATTTCATCTTCAAGCTCAAGCCATGATTCTTCTTCAAGTGATGAGGAAATGTTGTTTGATGAAATGGACCAAGAAGTTGTTATGTTTTTCCAATGTGTTTTTAATGCTTTCAACTCTTAAGACCTTCTAAATGACCATGAGGATGAGGGGACTGGGGAATTCGTTGATTGGGTGGCAAGGGTCCAAGACGTTTTGGCCACCATGCAACACACACCCTCCTTATTCAAAAACCTCACCAACTTCACATTGATGGAGTTGGAGGAGTTAACAACTTGAGTAGTGCCAATAATCTCCTCCCATGCTAGGTCCACATGTGAGCCTTTTTGGCCTTCAAAGTTGCATGATTAAAAGTAGGTTTTAACGTCTAAAAAAAAGGTTTAGGGGCTGAAATTAGTGTTTGGGATGGCTTGAGTTTGAATTTTGGGTTGAAGTTTATATGTTAGGGTTAAGGTTTCAGCATTAAAGTTAAGGTTTTAGGCTCTAGGGTTCTGATTTTAGGTCTGAAATTGGGGTTTAAGGTTTAGGGTCTGAAACTAAGGTTTAAGATGGTTTAAGTTTGACTTTTGGGTTTTAGTTTGTTTTTTAGGGTTAAGGTTTCAACATTAAGGTTTATGTTTTTAAGCTATAGTGTTTTGATTTCAGGTCTGAAATTTGGGGTTAGGGTTTTAGGTTTCTGGTATGAAATTAGGGTTTAGGATGTTTAAATCTAAATTTTAGGATTCAATTTGTCTTTTAAGGTTAGGTTTTCAATATTAAGGTTTAAGGTTTCTCTTTTAGGAATGAAATTTTAGAACTAAAATTTCAAGCTTGAAATTTAAGGTTTCAAGGTTGTACTTTTGGTTTAAGGTTTGAATTTAAGGTTAGGGTTTTCATATTTAACTTCTAGGTTTTAAGGCTTGAAATGACGAGTTTCAAGTTCAACATTTGTGGGTAAGCTTTAAAATTTAAGGCTTTAAGGTTTAAAATTTTCATCTATATCATGTTTGGGGATGCACTAGTGAAAATTGGAAGACCATCAAAATTGGGGCATGAACAACAATTTTTGTGCTTCATATTGTTCATGAAGATTGACAACATCTCCATCTATGATGCCTTCATGTGGAGTTGGCCAAAATTATCATTGCGTGATGATGTGATATTCATCACATCATGCATTAGCCATGCTTTAGCGAATGAAATCCATTGGCCATCATCTTTTGAAAGGGTTCCCTTGGGTAGCCAATTGCATGAATTGCTAAGGTGCCTAGGGTTCATTGCACTATGAAAAAAATGTCCATTGCAACTTGTCCATTGCAACTAAAAAGTGTCTGATAGAACTAGATTACAACTAGATAGACTAGTTGCAACGAGTATGATTTTCTCATAGTGTTGATAGGACATTTGTTGAGATCTAAAAACCATGGAAAGACTCGAAACATTGAACACAATTCAATGGCTATAAAAAAAAAAAGTAATGAACAACATCATGATTTTGGACCACCATGGATTGTTTATTTATATCAATTCGGGCTATGCCCTTAAGTCTTATCATGATGTTAGCATTGTTCACCATTTAGCTGTCTATCGAGAGTGGCGTGAATATTTCATCCATTGGAATGATTATTTTAAATATTTTTTAGTGGATCCAAGGTACTTGGGGGAAGAAATCTTCATCATGAGGAGGATGGGGAGGTAAAAGTTCCTACTGAATGCAAACCATGGTACTATTGATGTTTACAACAAAATGCATGTGGGGTTTAAGGTCCAAGTGGAACAGGGAATTAGTGGACTTAAACAAAAATGGAGACACTTCATGAAAAGATTTGATGCCACAAAACAAAAATTATCCCATTTTTTCCAAGCTGGGTGTTCTCTTCACCAATTACCTTCACCATCATTGGATGGACTTCATGTACAAGATCATTGGAGATCAAAACCTTTACCCTATTGCACAAGGGTAGATTGGAAAGGTGAAGGCACATTAAAGTGGACCAAAAATAACACATGTGGAGTCCATAGTTTTATTTAATTTTTTTTAAAAATTCAAATGTTTAGTGTTTTGGCAATGTAAAATTGTCCATTTGAAAGTAGGAGGCAAGTGGAATACCTAAAATTTAACTTATAATTTTTTTAATTGTGACATGTTTTGATTTAATTAATTAAAGGAAAATTTAGAAGAAAAAACATGGGTTTTTTCAATTTTTATAATTGGCCATTGTTATGTAGGGTAATAATGTTTTTTTTTACAAAACAATAATTATCAATTTTTCCATTTTAATAAATCATAGACTTTATAAACTATTGGCAATCTTACAAAACTTTGATAAATTAAAATATTGAACTTACTTGTAAATTGTTATTTTAACATTACAATAACCTTACAATCATATTACAAGAAAAAAAATTAACATTTCACACATCTTTATTATGTAATAAAAGTTCATAAATGTTTTTATGGACTATGATCGAAGATGTTACATCGCTTTAAAAGTCCACTTTGTTATAAAATGATGAGATTTTATTTTCAAATTTGATTCTACAAATATTATAGATTAGTTAAATGAGACCTTTTTATAATTTACAATCATATCCTAGCACTAATTGTGTCATGACCTTAGTTTTGGGCTCACAACCAAGGCAAGGGCATGGAAAGGTGCGGGCTGAAAGTGTAACCCAAGAGTCACATTTACACTCCCAGAGAATGTGAAGGAATGAGCCTACACAATCCCAAGTGGATTCCCACTTTGGGAATTGGAATCTTTATGAAATCATGAATGTTCAGAGAACAATTTCAAGGGTCAAATCCCATTGGATTGAAGAGTTCCTAATACCATTGAAAAATTCTCAAGATGTAAATGTCTCAAATGAGTTCGCATGATTCATTTAAGTACTTAAACACAAGTTATGGTTAAAAGAAAGGTTGGGAGTCAAAGTGTCAATTTGAATTGCCCTAATTTACATGCGTGCAGGTGGAATGCCACATATCATTGGAAAGCTCTTGATGAGAGCTATAATTTTTCTTCAGACCTTACCACAATTGGAGGTCTTCACAAGAAGGTATGGGCCTCCAAAGTGGTAGCAACCAATTTCAAAAATTTCAGGACTTTTAACTTACGAACTCTAAGAGAAATGACATTTGGATGTAGCCCTTGTGGCTAATAAGAGAGAATACTATAAGAGGGAAGGTGGTGGTTTTTCCTAAGTTTGGGCCGTGATGAGTTTTGTGAATTTATGTATGCTCATGGCTTGTTAATGCACCAAAAATGTTCCAACTATGCACTAACCAACTTGTTATTTAATTTGTGTAGGTCCATGTGAATAATTGACCCACTTGTCATTCGTTTTAATCCCCATCCTGGAGGTCTAATGTGTTTTTTTTACCCCCAAAGTGTTGCGAACTAAGGAGTGTACCCCAACTCCTTTTTCTTTCGTTGTTTTCACTTTTGGACTCACATTTGAGTCTTTCAAAAAGCTTGGGGGTGTGTCAAATTGTACCAATCTTAAAGGTACCTTACCTTAAACTACTTTTATGACATCCAAAAAATGGACAC
>Ga0116230_10004947_pt1 | contig 13043 bp, 7 predicted proteins | sample S1TSphfallax_3_FD_88678 | JGI IMG/M metagenome (GOLD analysis project Ga0116230, IMG submission 88678) | Host-associated microbial communities from peat moss isolated from Minnesota, USA - S1T2_Fd - Sphagnum fallax MG | ecosystem: Host-associated > Plants > Peat moss > Unclassified | place: USA...
TCCGAGGCAGCTGTATGTGAAATCTCCCTGTGCTAGACTGGAGGCAGAAATTGTGCTTGAAGAGGTCCCCCAAATTCGGTCAAGGTTCCATCCCAACAAAGTGCTCCTGCTCTAGGGAAGTTACATGAAATCTCCCTGTGCTAGCCTGGAGCAGGAAATTGTGCTCGGATGTCCCCCAAATTACATGCTGCAATTTTCAGTCGAGGTTGTTAGGTTTAGGTTCATCACCTTTGCATCATGCTTTGCTATGGGTAAAGGCCACATGTGGGGAACATTCCCAAAATGTGGGATTGGGCTCAGCTACCAACTCATCATCCTAGGCCCCTGATTTTGGGAATGACCCCATCCTGGGCTTTACATATCTCCTGCTACCTTCCTGTTGTCTTTGATGATCTCCCTCTTCTTTATGTAATGTTGAGCAAGACAGCATGTTGTAGCCAAGTCTTGGACAGTTATTGCAGGTCTTAGAACACAAACTTAGTAAGTAGGCTAATGTTGGACATTGACCTCCACCACTGTTGGGATCTGATGAAGGTGGGTATGTTATGGTAGCTGGCCACTTTGTCCATACCAAAAGACCTAGCAGAAATTTGCTAGTGTATTTGTAGGATTGTTTAGAAGCAGAAATTTTCCTCCATCCAGCAGAGGAACATTTCATTTTGCAGGAGGGCTTTTCCATTTTGAAAAGTTTCTGTGGCAGTCTTTACACCAGGTAAAGCACTCAGGCAAGGTCATTACTGAAATCAGGCCTGCCCTTTGCTACCACCTGGTGTGGGCCTTTATTTTGTTGATGCCCTTGCCCTTGATCTTTACCCTACACTCCAAGCTGTGGCTGATTTTTCAGTGTTAGAGGAGGTCAGCTTACATCCGTGAAGAAAGCCTCTTTTATGTGTAGTAAGCTAATTAAGTTGCCTCTGTACCTAGTAGTGGCCACCTTGTGATCTACACAATATTCCTCATGCTTTACAAATGTTATTTCGTGGTATTAACAGCTGTAACTGATGCTCGATGGGGCATTCCCAAAATGCTGGGTTGAAGGTCAGCTACAACATCTGAACCTAGGTCCCTTATTTCAGAAAATGCACCCACCCTGGGCAATGCCCTACACCTTACATTGACGATAAAAGGACATGTGTGTGCCTCCCATAGTTGTTGGTCAAACTGCTCCTACCAGATTCTGTTGTATTTTAGGGATGGGGTCTCCTGTCTTCTCTCTTTTAATGTTGAAGGCTGATATTTTGGAAGATCTGGAATCTCCTTATTGTGGGGCCATGTCTTAAAAATTCTATTTAGCTGAACTTATATCCTAAGTACATGCAGAAGTTCACTATAGTTTTAAGGATACAGCTAGATATAACTATGCTAAATCACAGGACAGGAATGAACTGTACTCGTAACAACTTTCTTTCTCAGAAGGTGTTCTGCAAAAGTGATAATAGCTACTAACATCCAACTTGATATCCTCTTGGTGGGTTGGGCTTTGAACAGAAATTTCAGCAACATGGGTCTGTCAGGACCCATTCCACCGGAGATCGGTCTGTTTCCATCCCTTCAAACATTAGATTTCAGCAACTACCCAACTAATTCCCAAAGTTGTACAGGTCCTTGCAACAGTGTCCTGGGGCCTATTCCCGAAGAACTTGGCAACCTTTCAAACCTTCAAATCCTGTAAGATCTACCTCATCCAGCTGTTACACCCTGTCCTCATTCCTTAATCTCTCTTTCCTTGGATGGTTGGGTCACTCAAAAATCCTTCATATCTTAGTCTAGGACATCAAGAGAATAAAACGTTTATGTGTAGGCAAGGCCCTAGTAAGAGGGCATTACCGGAGTAAGGGCCTGTGCACAAAGCAACAACCAAGTGTTCAGACCTGATTGTGGTAACGCCCTCATCTACTTGGCTTACACAGTGCAAAGACAGAGGCCCACAGACAAGATAAAACAGGACAGATGTACAATCAGTGGTTGAGATAAACGTGTATGCCTTTATGAACCTGCCTGATAGAAAGAAGCAAATTCACAATGTGTCAAAACCCTCCTGGAGATGGAATATACATTCCCTACTGTGGAGGTAAATTACATCAGATAGACATGCCTCCCTCCTACACAATTTTTTTTTCCAAGTGCTTTATGGGGTTGGAAGCACTGGGATTTGCTAGGCATATTGGGTCTGAGCAGAACAATTCTGTGAGCATACTTCAGGAGATTAATGAAAACAGTATCATGGCTCCCAGGCAAGAAGGGTTGTTAGACGAAACAGAGGAGGAGTCCATAAGAGTCTCACATACCCAGATAGCACTAGATATGGAATTATTTTGAAGAATTAGCTCATGAATGTGTTTTGCGTTGGTGTCCGTCAGACTGCTCAAAGAGAAATGGTTGTGACTAAACTCACATTGACATGTGGATAACAATAAGTATGTCGAGAATTCTAAAGTTGAGTACAGATTCTGTTCTGGTAAGATGGGTGAGCAACCAAGAGTACTGTTGATATAGAGAAAGTTCATTAGCTCTTAAAGGAATTGAATCCCTATGGCAAGAAGAAAGAGGCCTTTTCAGATGGCTGGAGATTCAGAAATTGTCTGAAAGTTCTTTATTTCCAGAGCAAACCACAATGCTCTCTGTGCTGGATTTATATTAGTGGCTACCAACCATTGTTGTACAACTTTGTTGCCATTTTCCTTATGTGCCACATTTAGCACCTGGGTATTCTTAATCAAGCTGGATCTACTCTACGTAATTCAAATTCCTTTATCCAGGCTAAAGTAACCTACAAGTTGAGATGTATTACTAGCTTTTAAACAACAGAGCTGCATGATCATGATAGATTCATACAAGACTTTGTGATGTGTGCAGGCTCTTGAGCAGGAGCACTTTATCTCAACCGTTTCCACTTCCAGTTCTGAATCTCCTGAACCTAATTGAACTGTAAGTGACTCAGGGAGAGACTAAAATTTCACTTTCAATGTCCAAACTGCACACATTCATGATAGAACTGTTATCTATTGCAGTGTCAAAATTGAGTGCAGAATCATGTACTGGTGTGCAAATTTCTGGGAGCGGCACAGTAAGCCTAAACTTTGAACATGTTACATGATCTCAATTCAGGACAAGGCTATCAAGTCTTCAGCTTCACACTCTTTGTATATGGCATTTGCCAAGATGGTCAATTCAAACAATTGTCAATTAATATGTTGATCATGTGCAGGAAAATTGATAGTTGTAATTTGTCTGGCCCCATTCCAACTGAAATTTCAAACTTGAGCAAACTGCAAATTCTGTAAGTCCTCAGGACTCACTCACTACCTGAGGTCAAGGGTTGGACAACTTGCTCTTCATGCTCTCAGGTTCCCATTTTGCGCAAAATGGGAACTAATATTTTGTCTGCCAGTTGTAATATTATGGTCAGAATTCTGAGGTCTTACTAGTGCTTAGAAAATAGAAAGCTGTGTTAAATTGAAGTCTCAGACAATTGCAACTAAGGATAATTTTTGTCTTCTCCATTCACATCTGATTATTATGAAAAACCCATCAAGTTATTTTCCTTCTGTTGCTTGTGTGAAATTGTGATGGGCATCAGGGTTTTTCTTTTTCTTTCCAATTTTGTGATATCAAAAAATTTGGCAAATTTTTCCCAAAAACTTAGCAAGTGTTTCGGAATTGACACTAGGAAAGAAAAAATCTAAAAGTTCCCAATTTTTTGTAGAAGACACCACAAAATTTGTCAGGAAAAGAAAACACATGTGCCCCTTGCCCACCAATTGACAGAATAGGACTGACAAGTTCTATATGATCCACAGTTTATTGCATGGATGTGATATATTTCTTTTCAAAGAGTAAATCTCTTCTAGTACTTTTATGACCCAGACAAGTTTGGCAGAAGTGTCCTATATCATCTGACAAGGGTGGAAATTTTTGTCCTTTTTGGCAGGTTTTTGGGCAACAATTCTCTTGTAGGACCTCTTCCAGAACTTGGTTCATTGATCAACCTTCAACAACTGTATGTCACAGCTACTGACTAGTATCAGAATACTGGTGTTCTATTGCAGCCAAAAGGTTTTGCTACAAAAACAGATATCTTGAAAAGGTTTTGCCAGTATCTCAGGCCAACAGTTAACACTTGTCCTTGCCCATTTCATCTAGTGCATTTTCTTGCATCAGCATCCAAAGTTATTTGTTATGGTACTTTAACTCTTACAACTTGTATCTGATTGATTTCCCTTTGCAGGACACTATGGGGAAATGCAATTCGCAACATTATTCCCGCTAAGTGGGGGAACTTGGGCAACTTGACATATCTGTAAGACATTTTGAAACCTGAGTTTTGTATGGGGGTTGAATTATAACTTCTCCAAGAATATCAGAGAGTTATATTCCATCCCAAAAGGTCATCTTAAACACTCCACCAACATTACATTCTCCAATAGTGGCTGGAACAAGGTATATATGTATCATGTTTGAACCATCATAATTGAACCTGGAGTTATGCTTTTAGAAAGCTCAAGAGATTTTGATCTCCTGCAAGCTTTGACAGTGGATCTATAACTTTGCTTAAATGTTAGTAAGATCAAAGTTTGCAGTTGTAGCCATGTAGTAAGCGTGTTTCATACAACATCCTGGCTGTCCATCAAGGCTGTCTTCAGCATTGCAACCTGAAGTTGCCATTATGTGCAGACCAAATTTGACAACAGATGGTACTTCTAGAGTACTAGCAATATTTGAAAGAATGGGCTGTGTAATACATGCTATCAAATGCGAATTCCATGAGAATGAAATATTCTTGCAGCCAGTACCAGAGAGGGTATTTCTTTAATTTACTCTGAATTGTTGCAGGAATCTTCATGATAATTTGCTATGGGGTCCCCTCCCACCAGAGCTTGGCAATCTCTCTAAACTGACAAGGATGTATGTTTCTGACACCATCCTGTTCTAATAAGATATCCTTGCTTTCTTGCTGGGACACATGGGTACATGGGCGTGTAGCAAATATCCTCAAACCCCACCCTCAAGTTTTTCTGTACCTTTTCCAAATCCAACAGTAACCCAATATTGAGTTTCAAAAATTGCTTGAAATGACTACACCAAAAGTGCCACATGAAAGGAAAATCCAGAAGAGCCAAAGCAAAGCACAGAAGTGCATTTCACATCCCACTAGAAGAACTATGCAACTGAGTAGGGGACATAAGTAGAAATACATTTGTAGAGCAAGATGAGTACAAAGAAGTTTGTGGTGTATGTGCAGGCTGTGTCTCTCTAAAGAAACTCACAGAATGATTGGATTCTTTGTAGCTAACCACATGAGAGTGCATTGCCAAAACAGCAGGGTAAAAACTTTCCAAGGGCTGTGTGACTAACTTTTTTTCAGTTTGAGATTGCAGGTTGATTTATGGCAATGACCTGACAGGTTCCATTCCAGATAGCTGGAAAGGCTTGGCAAGTGTATCTGAACTGTAAGTCCAAGTTCTGTCATACCCATATAGCAAAGGGCACACTGTAAGGAAATTGTAATGAAGAGTAATGACAACCTTGCCCTCAGTAGCAGTCCCATTGCTACTGTGTGTTGCGATTCTCTGTTCTTTCAGTTCACCATTTGTTGAGTTTCTCAGACCAATTCATGTTATTTTTCCTTCAATGCTTCAGGGACTCGCTACAAGCATATGAACAGCAGGGAAAGCTAATTACCACTGTCTTCTGCATTCTTTTGTTCAGGAACATCCGACAAAACTATTTATCGGATCCTTTCCCAGCATGGATAGTTAGCTTGCCCAGCCTAAAGACACTGTAAGAAGTCTATTTCCATTGTATGCTTGTTCATAAAGTATTTGAAAGGCGCCTTATATCCACGAAGTTTTTCCAAGGAGGTATCTTACACCTACTTCCAAAGAGTGGGATGGAAATTATGGCTACATAATTATATAGGTGTAAGGTCCCTCACACTCTTAAGCAGTAGTTGTGAAAACCCTCCCCCTTCTAGCCCACATGATCAATGTATGTTTAAGTTCATGATAATGTTCTCCTCATGCTTTACAATTGGCAAAGCCCATGGATGGGAGACATTCCGAAAATGTAGGGTGAGGGTTGGCAACTGCCTTGTCCCAAGCCCCTTATTTTGGGTATGCCCCCCATGCTCAGGCTTTACCCAACACATAAATTTGAGACTCAATGAGACCTGGATCATTGGAATAGATATACATTTCTGGAATTGGTCATTTGCCTAACTTCTAAGAGGTGTCCTGCATTAACAAGAACAAAGACTTGATCATCACAAAACCTTCCCTTATGTGGGTCCTTATTGTGCTCCTTTCTCCTCTTTGCAATGAATTGATAAAATACTTCCAAAAGGTATGGTATTGTGGCCTAATCCCAACCAATATATGATATCAAAGTAGCTCATATTCTGTCTAGAAAACTCCATTTTCACTACATCATTTAAGCCAAGATTGCAGCAACCAAATGAGCAAACGAGGACATGAACAATAATTACATCTACCTTCTTACGAGTAGCCTTTAGCAAATCCTAATTTTATATTTTATTTTGCAGGGACATTTCTCACAATCAGTTCACTGGGACAATTCCTGGGTTGAATGAAAGTGCGAGCCTTCTGAATGCATATGATGGCAATACTCAGAATGTTGATTTGTAAGTTAAGAAAGGTTTAAATGTAATGCATACACACTCCAGTCAGTGCTCCTGTAAAGCTTCAAAAAATTAGACCATCGAGAAGATTTATCAGTTTGAAATTCCTCTTGTACAAGTCAGTGTTTCTGGCTCAACAACTTGAGTGTTATCCAAAATGTTAGGAACTAAAACATGCTTCAAGGTCATGCAGAAAGTTATGTGTCCAGATTTGGTTTCTCAAATGTAAATAACTTCGAAATGGGTGGTTGAATGCAGTGGCTGCAATTATTTCAATGGAAGTCAGCCCACAAACTTGCCTCCTAATGTGTGAGTGTATTCCATCTACATACTGTGGGTCTAATGGTTGCAGGATCAACCTAGGTGCAAGAACCAAAACCATTTGAATAAACAATTTTCCAAGCATCCTTGAGCTACTTGGGAATCTCATAAGATACAAAAAGCTTCAAAATTTGTAATGTCAACCTGTGACAATTACAAGAGCAGTAATCTGAAATGTGTAATTCGGCTACTTGTGCAAACAGGAATATCACACAAAATTGCTTTACGGGTTTCACTAAGGCGTCAGATTCATGTTTGCGACAATTTTCATGCCTTACAATCTTTAAGAATTTTGAAGGTATATATGTGTTTTGGTGGTCTGTACAAATGAATTTTTGGCTCCTTTGTATGGCATTGAGTGAAATACAATACAAATTTTCATGAGGAATGTTCATTGAGAGCCTGTTGATCTCCAGATATGGGTTTGCTTAATGGAATATTTTCTCCTTTATGGAGTGATGGGTGGCTTGAAGCAAGTACTAGTCTCTTCTATTCTGATCACAACCAATTTTGGTGTTGAATGCAGGAAATTGTCCTCCCTGCCCAGGAAATTTGATTCTTTATAACTCATCTGCATGCCTGTGTCAACCTTCAGGTAAATTGTTTCCTCCATTACTAAAGATCTATCAGTGTTTGTTTGAAGGTAACATCAACCTTTTACATAGTTTATTTTTCTTGGGGGATTTGTTCTTGTTTTTGTTTTGCTTGTTCCACTTGGTTTGACAAGGAGATGGTATTTCAAGAGAAGTACTTGTAATTGAAGTTCAAGGGTTTATGCAAAGTACTGAGCTCTACAAATGATTGTTTCTAATGAAGTCAGGAATTGTTACTCTGAATGTGAGCATTGTTGCAGACTATATTGCATCAAGATCTAAAAGCACACTTCCAATAGGTGCTGTGGTGGGAGGTCTTGTTGGTGGTTTGGCTGTCATCCTAGCTATGGTTGCTCTTTACTTGTTCAGGCCAATTATCTTCAACCCCTACGTCAAGAGAAAAAATGATTGTTCTACCCCCTCTCTCCCTTACGATGATCCTCCTAACCGATTCTAGATTGAGTAATTTAACTTTCCCATCATTGAGAGAAAAGATCTCAACCACCGCCTTGCTTGTAGTACACATGTCGCTTAAAGTTTGGTTCTTAATAAAATCCAAGTACAGGTAGAACAAGCATGTTTAGTTCTTAGACTTGGATTTAGATGTAGATTTGGACTTGATTGCAAACCTAGAACCAACCAACATTAGTATGAACCAATGTGGGGTAGTTTTTTTATTTTTTAATAATCACTAAATCCAAGTACAAGTGAATAAAAAGACAAAAGAAAAGAACCATTGGTTTTCAACATTTGAAAAAAAATACCAAAAAAATTCGAGTATTTGAAAAAAGAAAATAAAGGAATAGTGAATTTTGGTTATAATTTCAAAAACCTCAAAATCCTAGTAGGTTTCATGAAAGAACCAACTAAAAAAGACTTGATAAATTTGTAGAGAGTTATTTGATTCTTTCAAGAAATTGAAAACCATGGTTATATATGAAAAGTTGGGTATTTGATTTTTTGACAACCATGATCGTATATTATAAGTGGGGCATTTGATTTTTTGAAAATCACAAGTATCAACCCTCAAAATCACTACACCTTGATATGTAGAGGGGGTTTGGTGTAGTTTTTCATAAATGCCCCCATGTTCGTATAAACCAATGATGGTAGGCTTTTGATTTTAGGCAAGTTTAGGTTCAAATTCTAGGGTATCCAAACCAAAGGTTGAACATTTTCCTAATAGTGCAACTAGCCTTTTAAAAAAGAACTATAACCTGAATTGGGGTAAGTGGCGTTTCTTAAACTAGTTTAGGTTCATAAGTACAACTTTTTGAAAAAATAAAAGGCCTAAATGTACTTTTAATATAAGCAATTGCTTTTAATTGATTGGGCGTACATAATTGTTATTTTGTATTGTGTGGACTAGCTGAACAACCTAATATTACATAATATAATTTATGTTTAGTTGTGTGTAATGGAGATGAAACAAAATTGGGTTCCAATTTTGTTAAACAAAAATCAGAAGTTAAAAAATCTGAAAGACGAAATCCCTAGATTGAATGGGAAGTTCAATCAAGAACTAAAAGGATTAAAAATCGAGATCAAATGTTCCTTTTGAAATCAAGAACTAAACAACATTTGTATAAAGCTAAACTAGCCTACTAAATTGGTAGTGGGGAGACACAAAAGACAGTCCTCCCCTCCCCCAATGGAGGTTTGTGAGGCACATAAAGTGAGCTTATTTTTAGAGCAACATGTTTCTACTTTGTTTTGCACAGTTTGCCCTGCCGTCCCCTTCACTGCAGAAAAAAAAACCTTAACAGTTATATTTCACAAAACATTTAACATGTTCAGAAATTTCATTTTGTATCCTTTGTCAAGATTCAAACCAAGGAGCCCCATGATAACACTAAAAGTATCCATTACTAGCCTACTTTCTGGCTATTGCGAGTTTAGTGGTTTAAAGTATATATAATTTATTTTTTGAAATAAAGCAATCAACTATGCAAGCATCACATTGTGGCCTCCATGTGCCAGACAAAGCTAAAGGGAGGTTATTTAGTGTCTTGCATGGCAGTGGGGCTTCAGTGAACTTTTCTCTCAATGAAATCCTCATTGGGAATGCCAACTCCTTAGACAAGGAAAGAAATGGAAAGTCAGTCCTGCCCACATGCAAATTTTAATTTGAAGGAGACTGGGGATGACGACAGCCAAATTATTTTCATAAGGAAAGCAAGGGTGATGGGAAGAAGGAAAGAAGAGACAAGAAGTGGCATGACAGGTCTGAGAGGCATTTTGAAGTTGCTGCAACAAGATTCAACATCAGGAGTGAAAAAGCATTCGAAAAATAGCTTGCGTTGCAATTACTGTATAAAGATATTGCCGAAGGGGACAGGGCCAGATGCAGTCCACTGGCTTGACATCAAAATAACAACTGGAGGTTGAATAAACAGATCAAGGAATCAAACCTTAAAATCTGCAGACATTTTACTTGTGAATAATTAAGTTATGGATATATAATATACCTGTTTCTGTTACAGTAGACTTACACACTCTCTTTCCTTTGTGACCAGCGTTTTCTTTAGGAATTTTGAAAAAAAAAGCCAAAGTGGCGATCATGCATAGGAAGATGTAGAAAAAGTGGTGATCATCGCTAAGAAGATTGAACGAAAATCTGGCTATAAATCATATATGAAGTACAAAAATTTAACCATCCTTCTAAGTCTTTTTTGGCTGCACACTGAAAACCAACTATAAAAGTCTGATAATTTTTACTGTTTTTCTCCTCACTTCTGAACATGAAAAAACCTTCAGAATCATTTTATTTTTGAATTTTGAATTTCGATTCTTGGCAAAACTTTGCTAATAAGAAAAAAGGCTGACCTTGACCAGGTCCTCAGTCCTCACTGGCAAGTAACATGTTCGCAATCTGATCGTTTTTACACACCGCAGTTCATGATGAGTATCTGACTTCCATTATTCCAAGCCAGTGTACCCACCACTGATAATGTTTATCCAAGGTACTCTTCATTGCTACTCTCAACACGTCCTGATTAAATTATGTAGATCTGTATTGAAAAACCAAGTTCCTGCACTGCGGAAGAGGATGCAATGTAAGGAGGGGGTTACCATTCTGCTACAGTTTTTAGTGTATCCAGAGGCCGCCTTCAATCCAGGAATATAACCTTCTCAAAAAGATGAAGCAACTTCCTCATGTGCCTTCAAAGTCTCTTGTACTTGCAAAAGAGACGTAAGATGCCGTGTCCTTTACACTGGGTAAGCCCTGCTGTAAGGGCCGTATGCGCTGGACCTCAGGCTCCACCCTCAGCTCCCAGGGCCCTATTGTCCTACCGTGAAATGCCCTTACGCAGGGCAGGGCCTCCCACCAGTCCGGTGGAAGATTGTGTTGTTTGTTGAAGAAAAAAACTCACCCAACCAATATCGTAATCCAGAAAATGAAACAACCCCCCACACAATTGTGCGCATTCATCAACCCCTATTTTAACACGAAGTTGTTAAAAGCTTCTAATAATTTCATCACACTTGAATATCCCTTACACAACTTTTTAAAAATTGAAACTACCAGCCATGGCTATGTCGATATGGCTCACAATGTCTCTGAAGAGACACGAAGTATTTTAAAGAGATAACTAGAAGTACCCATCACTAATTTAACCTACTTCTTAACTATCATTGATGGATTGGTTTGAAAAATATATATTTTATTTTTTCAAATAAAATAATCAACTATGCAAACATGATGTGCTCCCAAGTTCCTTATTAGATTCAAGTGTGAATCTAAAGTGAAAACATCGGAAAAGTAAGGAGTGGGGCACACTCCCTGGCTCATAACACTTTGGGGGTAGAGGGGCATGCTAGAATTTTAGGATGGGACTAGAAAGAATGACAAGTAATCACTCATTCACACGGACTTGCACAAACCCAAACAACAAATTGGTTAGTGCATAATTGGAGAAATTTTTTATTAGGGTTTAGGGTTTAGGGACGATCCATGGGCAAATTTGGACTCACAAGATTCACCATGGCTTGGACTTGGGGAAAGCCATCACCTTCCCCTTTATAATATACTTTGTGCCTCTCCACGAGGCCCACATCCAAATGGCATTTTGTCTCGAAACTCCCAAATGGGAGTCTTGAAATTCCCAAAGTTGGGACTTTCGTGATTTTGGGCCCCATAACTTTGTGTGCAGGCCTTTGATTGAGATGAGGTCTAAAGCAAAGTTGTGGCCCTTGTTGAAAGTTTTCCAATGCTATGTTGCACACCACTTGAACGTAAGGAAATCAACTCGATTCCCGACTTTTAGTAATTAGGAGTTAAATTGTCAATTTGACTCCTGAACTTTCTTTTGGCCATAACTTGTGTTTTAAGTGTCCAAATGGGTCATGCAAACACATTTTAGACATTTACGTTTCAATAATCTCCAATGATATAAAAATTCTTCAATCCAATGGCTTTTGACCTCTGCAATCATTTCCTAAAAATTCGAGAGTTCATTAGAACTCCAAGTCCCAAAGTGGGAGTCACTTGGGAGTGTGAAGGTTCATTCTCGCACACTCTCTTGCACTTTTGGGAGGATAAAATGTGCTTCTCGGGTTTCCTTCTTGTCTTGCACTTTTGCAAGCCTTTGTGTTGGTCATGAGCCCAAGGCTAGGATTGTGACAAAACATCACACTGTCGCCTCCATGTGCTAGACAAAGCTAAAAGGAAGTTATGTAATGTCCAGCATGGTAGTGGGGCTGCACTGAACTTATCTCAATGAAATTGTCATTGGGAATGCCAAAAGGGATAGGGCCAGATGCAATTTACTGGCTGGACATCAAAATAATAACTGGAGTTTGAATAAACAAATGAAGCAATCAAACCTTAAAATCTGCAGATATTTTAATTTTGAATAATTAAGTTTTGGATATATAATATACCCGTTTTTGTTACAATAGAAACTCACAGACTCTTTGTCCTTTGTGACCAGCATTTTCGTTAGGAATTTTTTTGTTCTAAGCCAAAGTGGCCATCACGCATAGGAAGATGTAGAAAAAGTGGTGATCAGCCCTAAGAAGATTTAGCGAAAATCTGGCTATAAATCATATATGAAGGACAAAACTTTAACCATCCTTCTAAGTCTTTTTTGGCTGCACACTGAAACCAATTAGAAAAAAATCTGGTAATTTTGACTGTTTTCCCCCTCACTTCTGAAGATTAAAAAACCTTCAGAATCACTTCATTTTTGAATTTAAAAATTCGATTCTTGAAGAAATTTTGCTGATAAGAAAAAAGGCTGGGCATGACCAGGTTCTCAGTCCTCACTGGCAAGTAATATGTTGGCAATCTGATCGTTTTTACATACTGCAGTTCATGATGTACTAAGTCTGACTTCCATTATTCCAAGCAAGTGCACCCACCACTGATAATGTTTATCCAAGGTACTGTTCATTGCTACTCTCAAGATGTGCTGATTATATTTTCAAGGTGTCACATTTGTATTGAAAAACCAAGTGCCTGCATTGCGGAAGAGTATGCAATGTAAGGA
>Ga0116230_10004948_pt1 | contig 13039 bp, 8 predicted proteins | sample S1TSphfallax_3_FD_88678 | JGI IMG/M metagenome (GOLD analysis project Ga0116230, IMG submission 88678) | Host-associated microbial communities from peat moss isolated from Minnesota, USA - S1T2_Fd - Sphagnum fallax MG | ecosystem: Host-associated > Plants > Peat moss > Unclassified | place: USA...
CGCCGCGGGCGGCGATCAGATCACCCTCTACGTCGCCTACTGGCGTCCCGGCCAGGCGCCCGTCAGCCTCGTCTCCTCCCACACGCCCGACGCCTGCTGGCCCGGAGTGGGCTGGGTCGCGACGCCGCTGTCGTCCCATCGCCAACCCCTGGCCGTGGGCGGCCGCACCCTCGCGCCCGCAGAATGCCGCCTATTCCGGAACGGGCCCTATCGCGAGTACGTATGGTACTGGCACCTTTACGCGGGGCGCCCGATCCAGGAGGAAGATCCGTATACCTTGCGCCACCTGTTGCACCTTGCGCTCACCTACGGGTATCGCCACGATGGCGACCAGTGGTTTGTCCGAGCTTCGAGCAACCGGCCGTGGGACGAAATCGCCGCGCAGCCCACCGTGGTGGCGTTTTTTTCCCGCCTGCAACCGTTCGGACTCTAGACAAACTCCCGATTGCCCAAGTCGTCCACGCTGCAATTGCAAACTGCCTGAATCTCGTGACCTGATCGTGCCTGCAAACCCAGTTATGAGCCACCGCATCTTTTTCGACCCCCTCCCGCCATTATGGCCGATTTGAGGGACGTGGATCCGGGAAACTCTCCGGCCGATTCTGACGAGCCCCGCCGAATCGGACGCCTGCGCCGCGCCCTTCGCCGGATCACCGCCCTTCAGCCGCGGACCCATTGGTGGAACCTGATCGACTACCTCGAAGCCCGCCCCCGGCTGGTCCGACGCGTTGGCATCGGCCTCGTGGCGGCCGCGCTCATTGGACTGGGGGGTGGCTTCGCCTACGTCCGCTGGCACCGGTTGAATTCGATCCGGGTCGCGCGGCAATGGCTCGCCGCCGGTCGCTTGGACCGAGCCCAGCCCGCCATTCAAACGGCCATCGCCGAACTCCCACTCCGCCCCGAGCCCTGGGAGCTCGCGAGCGCCCTCGCTTGGGCGCGCGGACAGAAGCTGGGCTCGCTCGCCTATGCCGAGCACGCCGCCCAGGCCAGCCAGTACCAATTTCCCTATGTGTTGGCATGGGCCGAGACCGCCGTCCTCGCTAATCAGACCGCCGATGCCCAACGCGCGTTGGATAAACTGGACCCCAAGCTACGGTCGGAGTCGTCGCGCGCCGAACGGGTGGCCGGAGAGATCGCCCGGCAGCAGAACCAGTACGCCGTCGCGCGGGATCACTTTGCCGCCGCCCTGAAACTCGATGCGGCGGGCCCGGTCAAGTCTTCGGAGGATCGCCTCGCCATCGACGAAGTCCCCCTCGGGCTGATGGAACTGCGCACCGGCGTGCCGGCCGATCACCGCCAGGCGTTGGCGACGCTGGAGCGCTGGGCGTCCGACCCGCGGTGGGGGGCGGACGCCTTGCGCGATCTGCTCGCCGACGCGCTGCAACGGAAGGATCGCACCGCCGCCGTGCGCTGGGCGGAGGCCTTGCGCGCGCATCCGCGTTGTGCGATCGGCGACCTGCCCACCTGCCTGCTGGCGCTGTCCACGTATGACCCGAAGCACTACGAAGCGATGGTGCGGACCCTGCAGACGCAATTCGCGGAGGACCCGAATCGCATCGCGATGCTCATGGGCTGGCTGACCCAAATCGGCCGCCCGGAAGACGGCCTGCGCTGGTCGCGGACGCTGCCGGCCACCCTGACCGAGCATCAGCCCGTCGCGATCGCCATCGCGGAGGCGCTGCGCATCACCGCCCAGTGGGCGGCGTTGGCGGCGTGGGTGAATCGCGACCCCTGGGGACCGGATACCGAGTTCCTGCGTTCCATGTACCGACTGGAGGCCGCCCATGCCCTGGGCGATCAGCCCACCGCGGCGCTGGCCTGGAAGGCCCTGCAGGACGAAGTCCGGAACCGCGGCGATTTCGCGATGTTCGCGGGCGCCAATCTCTATGTCTGGGGCCTGCACGACGAAGCGATCACCGTGCTGTGGATGGCGGCCGATCACCCCAATGTCGCGCTCGAAGCCCTCGGTACGATCCTGCGGAACTATCAGGTTTTGCGCGATGCCGCCGGCGAGTACCGCGCCTTCCGACGCCTCTATGCCCTGCGCCCGCAGGACCGGGATATCGCCCACGATCTGGTCTTCTTCGCCGTCCTGAGCGGCCAATATGACTACGCGCTGATCGAACGGCTCGCCCGGGAGAATTTCCAACACGATCCGAACAATCCGCTGTATCGCGCGAATTACGCGTTCCTGCTCGATTCCACCGGCCGCAATGCCGAGGCGCTGGCGCTGCTCGAGCCCAAGGCGGGTGCCTGGCGCACCAACCAGGGCTTCGCCTTCGCCTATGGACTGGCCCTGGCCCATGCGGGCCGCAAAGAGCAGGCGCGGCCCATTCTCGCCACGATTGATCAACGCCCCATCAGCCGGCAAGAGCGCGAACTGATCCAGGCCGCGGTCCGGTAAACGGACGACGCCTCAGATCGCTGCGAGCCGGGTCAAACCGATCCCACGGCCGCGGACGAGCGCGGGTGCGAACGCCTCCAGGCCCAGCATCCGTAAAGAGTAACTGCAGCCGCCAGCGGCAACCACGTGCCATATTCCGGTAGACCGACGAAACCCGCCCCATACACCAACACCCCGCTGTAATTGGTGCTGTAGGAGTTCCCGGTGCTGGCGTTCTGCACCTCGACCGAAATGGTGTTCACGCCCACGACGAAACCCGAAGTCAGGGCAATCGCCGACGGCGCGGCGGTGTAGGCGTTGGCGCCCGAAACATATGCCGCAGTCGACGTGCTCAGGAACGCGCGGCTATTGGAGGGATTGACGAAAACGGCGTACGAATTGTCCGCCGAGACCTGAAGATTGAGCGTGAGCCCAGTGATCGCCGTCCCTGCGGCCGCGGTGCTCGTGATGGTGAAGGTCGTCGTGTAAACGTACACCGTCGAGTTACTGTTGTTATAGGCAACCGGTGAGGTATCCACCCCATAGCCAGGCAGGCCATCGCCGCCCGAATTGATCGCACCGCTCGTGCCGGTGTTGGCCGAATTCGCCCACGTGGCCCCCGGCGCTGTAATCCATTCGGCCTGGGTCGTGTTGGGCGCCCACGGCGGGCTAGGATATTGAGAGTCGATACTGGTATTCGTCGTGTTGATCACGTACGAGGTGCCCTCATAGGCCGTGGCGGCCGAAATGCCGCCGTTGGTCGAGGCATAGGTCACTTGCCAAGGAACATCCTGCTGGCCACTGTTGGCGGTATTCGGGGTGTTCGCGCCCTGCCCCAGATCCGTGAGCGTCGAGGTGTTTTCGCCGGTGTAGTAGAAGCCCGTCACCCCCGTCGCCAGAGCCGCGCGCCCCGCCGAACCCACGCCGAGAAACGCAAGCCCGGTTGCGGCCACCAAAGAGAGTCGTTGCATGGAAGTCATGCCTCAAGCATCGACCCGCCGTGCAAAAAGTCACGCAGGATGGGCTACGTAAAATCACGGAGCCCCAAACCGGCGCCGAAAGCTCAGCTAGCCCCGCGATCCTGCAACAGCCAGAGCCCGTCCGCGGCCGCCCAGCACCCAGGCGCCATACACCGCCAGCGCTGCCGCCAGCGGCAACCACGTGCCGTACTCCGGTAATCCGACAAAACCTGCGCCATACACGAGCAAGCCGCTATAATTGGTCTGATAGCTGTTGCTGGTGCCGGCATTCTGCACCTCGATGGAAATCGTGTTCTGGCCCACGACGAAGCCGGAGGTGAGGGCGATCGCGGACGCCGTGCCGTAGGCGTTGGCACCCGAAACATATTTCGCGGTCGACGTGCTCAGAAACGCGGCGCTGGTGCTAGGGTTGACGAAGATCGCATAAGAATTGTCCGCCGACACGTTCAGATTGAGGGTCAGACCCGTGATCGCTCCGGTCCCGGTGCCCGTGATGGTGAAGGTCGTCGTGTAAACGTAGACGACCGAATTGGAGGCGTTGTAGGCCACCGGAGAGGTATCTGTGCCGGCGCCGGGCAATCCATCGCCGCCCGAATTGATCGCACCGCTGGTTCCTGTGTTGGACGAATTCGCCCACGTGGCTCCAGGCGCCGTAATCCATTCCGCCTGAGTGGTGTTCGAGGACCAATACGGGACGGGATATTGCGACTCGGTGTAGCTCGAATTGGTCGTATTGATCACGTACGACGTGCCCTCATAGGCCGACGCCGCTGAACTACCGCCATTGGTGGAAGCGTAGCTCACTATCCAAGAGGCATCCTTCTGCCCGCTGTTGGCGACGGTGGGGGTGTTCGCGCCCTGCCCCAGGGCGGTCCCGGATGTACTTTCACCCGTGTAATAGAAGCCCGATACCCCCGTGGCCAAGGCGGCGCGAACCGACGCGGCCGAGCCGAAAACGACAGCCCCCACTGCGGCAACAATCCATAATCGCAGAGCGAAGTTCACGAGGTAAAATTACGCAGAACGCCCACCTCTAAAACGCCCGCCCGGCGATCCGTGACCGAACGCGTCCATCGCCAGGCGCCGTAAAGCGCGATGGCCGCAGCCAACGGCAACCAGGCGCCCACTTCCGGCAATGCGACCGAGCCACCGTACACCAGCAAGCCGCTGTAATTGATGCTGGAGGTTCCGGTCGCGGCGGCGTTTTCCACCTGGATCGAGATCGTATTCACGCCAATGACGAAGCCCGACGTCAGCGCGATCGCGGAAGCCGCGGTATAGGCATTCGCGCCTGACACAAAAGCGGCGGTCCCGACCCCCAGCTCCTTCGTCGTGGAGGTCGGGTTGACGAAGACATCGTAATTATTGTCCGCGGAAACCTGCAGATTGAGGGTGAAACCGGTCACCGCCGTCCCGGCGGTGGCATTGCCGGTGATCGTGAACGTGGTCGTGTAAACATAGATTGCGGCATTGGAAGCGTTCATCGCCACGGGCGAGGAATCGGAGCCATAGCCCAGCAGGCCGTCGCCGCCGGCGTTCTCGACCAGACTCGAAACGCCGCTACCGTTGGTAAAGACCGCGCCTGGCGCCGTGATCCACTCGGCATTGGTCGTATTCGGCGCCCAGGGGGGGGACGGATACTGGGACGCATAGGTGGTTTGCGTCGTGTTGATCACATACGACGTACCCTCGTTGGGCGTGGCCGCGCTGACACCGCCATTGGTCGACGCATAGGTCACCGTCCAATAAGGATCCTGCGTGCCGCTGTTGTTCGTCAGCGCCGTACTCGCCGCCAGTGTCCCACCCGACGACGACTCACCGGTGTAATACAAACCCGTCACCCCCGTCGCGATGGCACCGCGCGCTGAGTCCATCGCCGGGACGAACCCGGTCAGTACCATCAGAACAGCGAAAAAGGAAATGCGGGGCATGGGAATGAGACCGGCTAAGGCCGATCAAGAGCCATTTAAGTAGGCCCGCGAATGGTAGCCCAAAATGGTCTTAATCAACCCTCATCCAATCGCCACGGAATAGCAACAATGAAGACCGTTTCGCAGGCCTCAATTCACGGCCGAGGCGATGAGCTCGCGCTCCTGGACCGTGAGAGGTTTCGGATCGATCCGCGCCAGCACCTGCCTCGCCTCGGCCTTGCGGCCATTGGCCGCCAGCACCAGACCGTAGGCAAAGGCGAACGGTTCCGAACGATTCCAAGCCTCGGCCCTGGGTTCCAGCAGAGTCAGCGCCATCGCAGCCCGACCCGTTGCATGGAGGACGAAGGCGTAATTCGCCAGATAGAGCAGATTGGAAGGGTCGCGCCGGTGGTTTTCCACCACGATCCGCTCGATTTCGCCATAGTCGAAATTACCCGACAGCACGGCAAAATAAGCGAAGTTGTGGGCGACGCCCGCATCGTCGCGACGGAGCGCGTGGAGCCGGCGGAACGCCTTGTATTGGCCGATGGCATCGTGCTCCAACTGGTAGTGCCGGGCGAGGGTCCCCAGCGCAGTCACCGCTACATCCGGGATGTCCGCCGCCGTCCAAAAGAGTTCCACCGCCTCCGCGCGGAGGCCGGCCCCGTAGAGATTCGATGCGGCAAACATCGTATAGGCTCCGTTCGCCTGAACCTGGCGCCGCAGACGCTGCAGCTCCTGGGTCAGCTCGGCTTCCTCGCGCAGACCCCGAGCCGCCTCCATGCGGTATACGGTTTGGAGGAAGCGGGTCTGCGGCGTCCAGCTGGCCAGCTCGACCCATTGCTTGAGTTCAGACCATTGCCCGGTCAGGCGGAGCGCTTCTGCCACTTCCACGGATAGCAGGGCGGAAGTTTGCTCCGCCGCGGGCAGGGATTTATGCCAGGCCAGCACCTCCTGCGGTCGCCCGATTTGCAGCAGATCGCCCATCAGCAACGCGCTCATGGATGGACTGTTGCGAAACTCCGATTGGAACGAGCCCAGCATCTTGCTGAAGCGCGTCTCGTCCGCCGCCGCCAGGGCGGCCAGGCACCTCGGAACGTCATCGAGGGAGAAGCGCGGATGGGCGCGGAGAGCCTCGGCCCAACGCACCGCCTCACCCAGGTGCCGTCGGCTCAGCGCATCCGCCAGCAATCCGCGCAGCGCATCCGCCCCCCACCGGGGATCGGTCGACCAACGCTCCAAACGGATCCCGGCCGCGGCCCGCTCCTCCGCGGTACCCAACCGGTAGAGGAGCGTCTGCAGGGGCACATCGTCGATCCCGGTCGGAAGATGCGCCGCCTCGTCAAGTTTCAGCGCGGCGGTGAAATGCTGACGCTCCAGCGCGAAATCCTCATGTTGCCGCGCCAGGACGGCCGCGGCGCGCTCGGCCCGGGCCGAATGGGCTATGAAATTCGGAGCCAGCTGAGCCATCGCCTTTTCGGCGGACTCCCGATCCGAGGCGAGCAGAGCGAGTTCGGCCCAAGCGAGCACGTAGTCAGAACGGCCGTGGCTGAGCTCTGCGGCGTGCTCAGCGGCACGGACGGCCTCCGCCTTCTGCTTGCGCCGCCAAGCCAATTCGGAGGCCAGTTGCCAGGGCTCCGGTCGCAGCGGCTGATCCGCGATCGCCGCCGCGATCGCGGGCCCGACTCGATCGAACCGTCCGGCTGCGAGCCACTGGCGTGCGACCCGGATGGATCGCCCCTGAGCCCATCGTTGGTAACCGATTCCGAGGAGGATACTTGAGAGGGCAGCCACGAAGATCCACCAACGCCACCGCACCAGGAAGGCCTGGCGGGACTCCAGGAAGTCGGCGATCCGCCAAACCGCAGCGCGCACCTCCCAAACTCGCGCGAATTTCCGCCCAATCCGCGCAACCGCCGAACCTAAACGAACGTAAAACCCCCGGGAGTCGTGGTCGGAATCAGTTGGAAGGTTATTGTTCAACAGATCCCGACTCTGATCCGATCAGCACTGAAGATGCAATGCGCACTACGGTTAAACCCTTAGGTAAATCTACCTAGGAAATTTCGATGACAAAGACCCCGCCTTCCGCCAAGCTTTCCCTAAACGTGAATTTCAAGCCCACAACATTGCGCCCTAAGCTGTTCCTATTCTTAACCTTGGTTGCGGGTGCACTCCCGGGCCTGGCCCATGCGCAGAGTGCCGGGATCGCCACGTCATTGACTGGGCTCTACAATACCGGCGTCAGCACGATTACCGGCACCGGTGCCGGCACTGGAACCTTGTATTCGACGGCTGGCGGAGGCATTCAGGATTCAGCCTGGACCGTCGTCAATGCCGTGGTCGGCTCCGGCGAGGGCGAACTGCCGTCCTCGTCCTACCTGGGTACAACGTATGTGCTGGCCACCAACGGTGGCTATAATTCCAACTCCCTTGGCTACGGAGTGAACAACGGATGGATCCCCGACACTTCCACCTCCGAATGGATCACCGCACCCGGAGCCTACCAGGCCTCCAACGGCGGGACCGGCACCGGTGCGGGCGGTAGCGGGTCGTTGAATGTGGGGGGCGATGACCTTCCGGGTCAGGGACCGACCCCCGCCAACGTCGCTGCCACGGCTTCCAACGGTGGCACCACTCCCAGCGGTTACGGCTACGAGGCTTTTTATACCTATCAGACTAATTTCACCATCGGCGGGGTGGGTGGAACCGGGGCCAACGTGGCCAATGTGATTCTGAACCTCACCATTGCGTCGGATGACGGCTTCGAGGTCCTGCTCAACGGCCACGTCGTCAACAGTTCGGACTTCTACGATGGCTCCCAATATTCGGCGGTCGGTGCGATCGGGGTCACCCTCAACTCGAGCAATGCCAATTACTTCGTCGTCGGAACCAACACCCTCCAGATCATCGTCGCCAACAACGGCGGATCCTCGGTCACGTCGAATGCCGACTCCTTCAATGCCTCGGGACTGAATGTCGCCGCGACCTGGAATATCGTTCCCGAAGTGGGGGCGTGGCTCCCGACCGTCGGAGCCGTGTTGATTTACGGGCTGGTGGTCTTCCACCGCCGCGCGAAGTCGCGTTCCGCCCGTTTGCCGACGCTCTCAGCGGCTTAGCCCGGAACGTCGGCCCATGGCGTTTAGGCGCCACGAGCACCTCCCCAAGCCAGGATTCCACCGCGTGGAAACCCCGCCGGAGCGGGTGCGGCAACGGATCACCCGCGGCGCCGTTGCACTGATCGTGGCGGCGGGAATTGCCGCGTACGCGAACAGCTTTTCGGGGGCCTTCGTTTTCGACGATACCACGTCGATCCTCGAAAATCCGTCCATTCGCCACGTCTGGTCATGCGACTGGCTGCATCCGCCCGGCTTTGGCGCGACCGTCGAGGCGCGGCCGGCGCTCAACCTGTCGTTCGCCCTGAACTATGCCATCGGCGGCGACGACGTATCGGGCTATCATTTCGTCAATCTCCTCATCCACCTGGCGGCGGCCGTCACCTTGTTCGGCCTGGTTCGACGCACCGCCCAGCGCCGGCCGGGCGCGGGCGCGACAAAAGTCGGCGCGATCGGATTCGCGTTGGTCGTCGCCTTGTTGTGGGAGCTGCACCCGCTGCAGACCGAATCCGTCACCTACGTGGTGCAGCGGGCGGAGTCCCTCGCCGGACTCCTGCAGTTGCTGACGCTCTATGGGTTCGTCCGGGCGGAAGCCTGCGAGGGAAAGGCATCTCTGCGCTGGAAGATCCTCTCGGTCGTCGCCTGCCTCGTGGGCATGGCCACGAAGGAGGTCATGATCACCGCGCCGGTGATCGTGCTGGCCTATGACGCCGTATTCTGCGCCGGGTCGGCGGCTGCGGCCCTCCGGCGTCAGCCGCGGTATTATGGGGCGCTGGCCGCCAGTTGGATCCCCTTGGGGATTCTGGTGCGGCACGGCACCCGCACCCTCGTGTTTGGGGCCCACGGCGACGTCACCTTCGGACAATACTGGCTGACCCAGCCGGCGGCCATCGTGCACTATCTCCGTCTGGCCTTCTGGCCCCATCCGCTGGTGTTGGATTACGGCGCCGTGTGGACCAGCTCGGTGCGGGCCGCGCTGGCACCGGCCGCCGTCCTCCTGCTGCTCGGCTCCGCCGTCGTCGCGGCGTGGGCGCGATCCCAGGGCGGCCACCGGCCCGGGTGGCGGGTCTTCAGCTTCCTGGGATTCTGCTTCTTCGGCTGGCTCGCCCTCACCTCCATCGTCCCTGGGTCGCGGCAAACCCTCGCGGAGCACCGCATGTACCTGCCCCTCATTCCGGTGATCGTGGGCTGTACGTGGGCCATCGCCACGCCCCTCGCCTCACTGCCCGGCGGCCGGCCGCTCGGATTCGCGGCCGCTCTGATCACCGCGGGGATCTGCGGCGCCCTGACCTGGCAGCGCAACCAGGACTATGCGACGGAACTGACTCTCTTTGCCCATGATGTCGCGGTGGAGCCGAACAATCCCCAGGTCCTGGTCAATTTCGGCGAGGAAGCCTCCCGGGCGCGCGAATTGGGGCGGGCGGAGGCCGCCGTCGAGAAGGCCCTCCGTCTCCGCCCGGACTTTCCGCTCGCCGAGCTCGTCCTCGGCACGATCAAGGGGCGTCTGGGAAAAGCGGCCGAGGCCGAAACGCATTTCCGCAGAGGCGTGGCCGAGAAGCCGGAGGATGAGCTGCTGCGACTCGGTCTGTTTGAATGCCTGCTGCGGGCGGGGCGGGGGGACGAAGCGATCCATGAATTGCGCCCTTGGCTGGTGCACCACGAGCCCTCGCGGCGGACGTTTGACCTGGCCGCCGGCCAGGCGTGCGCGGCCGGCCGGTTGGGCCTGGCCCGGGCCCTCGGCCAGCTCCTGGTGGACGCCTTTCCCGACAACGCGGAATTGCGCAATCACCTCGGCATCATCGAAGCGTCGGCCGGAAATTGGACCGAAGCCATCGCCTGCTACCGACTGGCCCTGCGCCTCGATCCCGGCAATGCCGGGGCCCGCGTCAACCTGGCCACCGCCCTGCGCCTGCAGGAACGGTCGCCCCAGCCGGCCCAAGCGGACCGATCCGCGCCCTTATGACGTCACCTCGGTCGGCGCGGGCGGCGCCTTCTGCTTGAAGGTGAGCACCTCGCCGTCCCGCTCAACGTACACCGGCTCGCCTTCCTTGATATCGCCCCGCAGGATGGCCTCGGCGAGGGGATCCTCGACGTAGTGCTCAACGGCGCGGCGCAGCGGCCGCGCGCCGTATTTCTCATCGTAGCCCTTGTCGATGAGGAGCAGCTTCGACTCGGGACTGAATTCGAGCGTGATCTTCCGCTCGACCAGACGCTTGGCGAACTTGGCCACCTCGAGGTCGACGATCTTGATGAGATCGGTCTTGTCGAGCGGCCGGAAGAACACGATGTCGGAGATGCGGTTGAGGAACTCCGGCTTGAAGACCCGCTTGGCTTCCTCGAGCACCTTCTCGCGCATCTTCTCCGCGTCATTGAAGCTCGTCGCGGCGGCGGAGAAGCCCATCGAGGTCTGGCGCTGCAGCAGCTGCGCGCCGACATTCGAGGTCATGATGATGATGGTGTTCCGGAAATCGACGGTCCGGCCGAGCGAATCCGTCAGGCGGCCGTCCTCCAGGATTTGCAGGAGGATCTGGAGCACGTCGGGGTGCGCCTTCTCCACTTCGTCGAAGAGGATGACGGCATAGGGCCGGCGGCGCACCGACTCGGTGAGCTGGCCGCCCTCCTCGTAACCCACATAGCCCGGGGGCGAGCCGATCAGCCGCGACACCGCGAACTTCTCCATGTACTCGCTCATGTCGATCTGCACGAGCGCGTCCTGATTGCCGAACATCTGGGCGGCGAGCTGCTTCGCCGTCTCGGTCTTGCCCACCCCGGTCGGCCCGACGAAGAGAAAGGAACCGATCGGACGGCGGGGATCCTTGAGATCGGCGCGGGAGCGGCGCAGCGCCCGCGCGATCGCGCTGGCGGCGACGCCCTGCCCGATCACCGCGCGCTGGAGCTCGTGCTCCAGATTGAGGAGCTTCTCGCTCTCCTTCTTCTCCAGCCGGGAGAGGGGGATGCCGGTCCAGTCGGCGACGACCTGCATCATGAGGTCCTCGTCGATCGCGACGCGCTTCTCCTCGCGCGCCTTCTTCCACTGCTCGGTGGCCTGCTCCTGCTTCGCGCGGAGCTGCTTTTCGCTGTCGCGGAACTTGGCCGCCTCCTCGAAATGCTGCTCGCTGATCGCCTTCTCCTTCTGGGCGCAGACCGCGTCGATTTCCTTGACCAGGCTCTCGAGGTCAGGCGGCCGGCTGAGCGCGGAAATCCGCGCGCGCGACCCCGCCTCGTCCATCACGTCGATGGCCTTGTCCGGCAGGAAGCGGCCGGTGATATACCGGTCCGAGAGCTTCGCGGCGGACTCCAGGGCCACGTCGCTGAACGTGGCCTTGTGATGGTCCTCGTACTTGCCGCGGATCCCCTTGAGGATCGTGATGGTGTCGTCCACCGAGGGCGGCTCGACCTTGACCGACTGAAAGCGGCGGTCGAGGGCGGAGTCCTTTTCGATGTACTTGCGGTACTCGTTGAGGGTCGTCGCGCCGACGCACTGGAGTTCGCCCCGCGAGAGCGCGGGCTTGAAGATGTTCGAAGCGTCCATCGCCCCCTCGGCGGCGCCCGCCCCGACGATCGTGTGCAGCTCGTCGATGAAGAGGATGATGTTCCGCGCCCGCTTGATCTCGTCCATCACGGCCTTGATCCGCTCCTCGAACTGGCCGCGGTACTTCGTGCCGGCGACCATGAGGGCGAGGTCGAGGGTGATGACCTTCTTCTCCAGCAGGATCTCCGGCACATTGCCGGCGGCGATCTCCTGGGCCAGACCTTCGACGATCGCGGTCTTGCCCACCCCCGCCTCGCCGATCAGCACGGGATTGTTCTTCGTGCGGCGGCAGAGGATTTGGATGACGCGGCGGATCTCCGCCTTGCGCCCGACCACCGGGTCCATCTCGCCCTTGCGCGCGAGTTCCGTGAGGTCGCGGCCGAACGCCTTCAGGGCGGGGGTCTTGACCTCTTTCTTGTCGTCGGCCGTGCCGGCGCCCGGCCGCTGGGGCGAGCCCGCCGCGGCCTCTTCGCCCCCGCCGCCCGTCTCCCCGCCGGAATACTGCGGGTCGAGTTCGCGCAGGATTTCATTGCGGGTCCGCTCGATATCGACGTCGAGCGACTTCAGCACGCGGGCCGCCACGCCCTCGCCCTCGCGGAGGAGACCGAGCAGGATGTGCTCCGTGCCGACATAGGAATGGTTCAGGGCCTTGGCCTCCTTGCCCGCGAGCGCCAGGACCTTTTTGACGCGCGGCGTGTACGGAATGCTGCCCTGGGCCTTCGCCTCCTGACCGGTGCCCACCTGCTTCTCGACGGCGGCCCGCACGGTTTCCAGATCCAGCCCCATCTTCTGGAGCACGCTGACGGCGACGCCCTGGCCGAGCTTGATCAGCCCCAGCAGGATGTGTTCGGTTCCGACGTAATTATGGTGAAAACGGTCGGCTTCCTTGCGAGCCAGCGCCAAAACCTGCTGGGCGCGCGGCGTGAAGTTGTTCATCGGTTCCTGGGACATAAGCGGTGAGTCGGTGGGCGGGCGGGAGGATTAGAACGCGGCAGGGCAGTGGGAGGGACTCGGAGACTGAATCGGATGCGGAACGACAGATTAGAGTTAAAAAAATAAAAAGTTGGGCGAATCGGGAGGATGAACGCGGCGGGTCGGGCGCTCAGTTGTTGCCCGGC
>Ga0116230_10004951_pt1 | contig 13035 bp, 11 predicted proteins | sample S1TSphfallax_3_FD_88678 | JGI IMG/M metagenome (GOLD analysis project Ga0116230, IMG submission 88678) | Host-associated microbial communities from peat moss isolated from Minnesota, USA - S1T2_Fd - Sphagnum fallax MG | ecosystem: Host-associated > Plants > Peat moss > Unclassified | place...
AAAAAAACCGGGCGGGGGGGGGGGGGGGGGGGGGGGGGGGGAAGGGTTTTCTTCCCTTATGATGCCATCCATGGATGGATGATGGGATAGATGGATAGATGGATGGATGGACGAGTCACGTGATGAAAAAGTTTCACTAAAAACGACCACGACATCCTTTACTATATGTAATAAAATGTCATAACTTTCAAAGCTATCATAATGTCATTCAAGGGCCATATTTGAACTCATAACTTGTTTGTTGATGAAACAAGAATTTATCATCAACTTAAATCATGTTGTTGGGCTAGATCATAGTAGTGACATACTCTCAATTCGATTCAAACATACGCATATTATACGTTTTTTTGGGCTTTTAAAAAAATACTTGAAAATACTTGATCATCGTTGTCTTTGGGTTTGGGCACAACTTAAGCTCAGCTTGCTCATCGTATTCACGTATTTCACGTATTCACATTTTCAAATTTTCAAATACTTGAAAATACTTCTTTTTGAGCACCTTCAAAAAATACGCGTATTTCGTATGTCACTACTATGGGCTAGATGGAAATTTAGATTTACGTGTTGGGCAAAAAAAATGAAAAATCATATTCAAGTTCAACCATGATTGGATTATTACATTTGAATTTTAATGACTCACTCTAAAGATTCCCAAATTCACATTTTTAATTTTTTTTTAATGATTTGTTTTACATTTCACTATTTTTTTTCATGTCAAATCAAGTAGTTTTGTTTAAAATTTTATGTAGGTTTTAAAATTTTTTTTTAAAAAAATTTGTGAAAGTGAGAATAATAAAATTGATCCAATGTGAGCCATATTCTATCAATGATTCAAAATTTTCAAAAAATTAATTTTTTGAAAAAAATTACATTATAATACAACATTTGATTCTTGTCACATTCATACATTTTATACACAGTAGCACATAAGGTGTTTATGGTAAAAATCTTGGGTGAAAAAAAATGTTTAAACATTCCTTAGTGAATATAGAATGAAACAATTATTTTGGGTATCCCAACCATGCTTTGACCCATTCAATGTTAACATACCAAAATTTAAATTATTTATGTTACCATAGATTTTAGGGAGAATTATATTTTAAAAAATGGATTCATAATGAACTTTTAAAATGATAACACTAATTTGGTCACACAAATAAAATAAAAATTATGAAAAGACATCTCATAACTTTTATGGTGAGTTTCAACATTTTCTATATGACAACCCCATAATTATAGACCTAGACAATATTAATTAAAAAAATCACATATCAACATGACAAAGTACCTATTATTTAACCCACATATATATGATTTACTAATTACTTAAATTACTTACTACCTAGCCTAATAGCTAGATTAATTGAATAATCTACCTAATTAAATAATTATTTTATATATTAATTGCATAGCATACTTAATTAATTAATTAATTAATACTGACATATTCACACCATAAAATATTTAATATTTAATATTTAATATTACATCTACTTACTATGTAACCAACCTAATTAATAAATAATTTTTAAAAATTATGATAAATCAACACGATAAAATTTAAGGTTGGAAATTCCAAATAATAGTCCATATCTACCATTACCATGGGTTTTTTAAAGTTTCACAAACCTACCAAACCTTACTACACATTTAATGGTTAATTCATTAAAAAAAACTAAGGAAAAAATTGGACGACTAAATCCAACAATTTCACTGGCCAACTAATTTTTGTTACATTTAATTACATGTACATTTGTAACTAAAATTTATAGTTACAATTGAAGTTGAATAAGATGTCACGTGGTGTCTAATGGCCTATGAACCACATCCCAAGTCACAAAAACAACTACATTTTCATCTATTTTGAAATGCCATTAAAAGTAGATGATATAAGTCTAGTTTTAATTTCACTTTCATCTAAACTAACATTAGTCGAAGTCATAATTACATATGCAACTACAAACCATTTTTTTGTTGTTTTTTTATTATATGTTGTTTTTACCATGGCGCCTTAGAGGATAGTTGCATCAATAGTTGAAAACATGATCGATTTGGACACAAGTCATAAATGTGTGGGTTGAAATGGACATAATTCCTTGTAGTGGGTCCTCCTTTGTTTCATTATAAACTATCTAGGTAACATCTATATCATTCTCATTAGGAACAACTTGTTATTTACTAGTAGCTTGCTCTTTGTGAAAAATAACAAGAATTGTCACTTGCTTGCATTCTTATGTCTCCAAATTGTAAAAGAAGTGTTTGAAGAAGTGCAACTAGGGTTTCTAGTTGTTGGCAACACCCATGAGGACATAGATGGAAATTTTGGATATTGTTCCAAAAAATTGAAGGACCAAGATAATTATGTCTTGGCTGATTTAATTAAACCATCCATTGTTTCATAGGATTGTCCTTTCATTCCTCAACTCTAAATACAAGAAATTTTAGATTTGAAGATTAGGGTCAAAAGGATGGGCCAAAAATCTTGGTTGGGCATATAAACATGCATTTGTTTTATTTTTTGTTGATTCAATTTGGTGGCTTGTTATGTAATAAAAAATGTCCCTTACTGATGCCCTATGGAATCCTCATGATGGACCTCCAATTTAATTGTGACTAACACATGACTTAAGTCATCCGAAGTTACCACAAGGACTTCCAAATCTTGTTCATTTTTGCCCTATATGGGGGAATGATGCCATGACCAAGTCAATTGAGAATGAAAAATTATCAACAATAGGCTTTTAAAGTACATGGAGTTTTGCAAAATGGGGATGTGTAAATGGAACTTATGTTGGAAAACTTGGTCCATATTTGGATTATTGGGAAAACATCCTTGAATTGTTCTTAAAACCTTTGCCAATTCAATGTTCAATCCTCTTGGAAAGTTTTTGACCTTCAAGCAATTAGAGATCTAATCATATGCAAGGTGCCTCTCCCCCCATTGTTGATGTTGATCTTCAAGATTCAATTATCACTTCACATTATGGTCTTCAAAAATATATAACTATCATTGTAAATAGTTGTTGACACTCCATTTTGAGACTTGGACCTTAGAGATTTTGTTTTGGTGAAGCTTGAAGATCCAAAATTATATCATGTGTGGATGGGAAGGGTGGAAAATGAGGTTGTGAAGGATGAACAATCTGATAATTTTAGACATGTTCATCTTCAAACTTCAATGGTGGGTGGTGTTGAAAAAGGAGCAAGGAATGATAAAGAACTATATTAAGATTTTTGAATGAGCAAATGGAAGTGTAATTTGGTTACCAAAAACAATGGGTTGACATTTCATCCTTTTTATTTTCATTTTCTACTAGAAATAATGTCACAATCAATAGCATTATAATGATTAATGTTAATTATGTAACCAAGGCCAATGGGATTATTGGTGTGTAATTATTATTTTCAGTTCTAATCATTTATTATTTAAATGAAATTTGGTTGTTGTTTGGTTCCAAAGAAGAGTATTGTTGTTATTGAAACTTGTTTATGTTTATTTTTAATATGTTGATTATGTTATATTAATATGGACCTATGTTGTGTGGTAGTGATCCAACTTACAAGCTTCCATAATTTTATTTTATTTTGTTTATATTGATGATGTTTTTCATTATATATGTGATTATATTGTGGTTGGCATAAATTTATACATCTCAAGTCCTTAAATTGACCCAAATGTAACAAATAACATTATAGATGGATATAAAAGTGACAATAATTTTGCAAGTTTTATTTAGAATTGTTTGAATTTGGTGATCACCAAGTGGCCCTCCTTGCAATCACCATTTAAGTCCAAAATTAACATTGTAGTCCAAAATTAATTAAATTCTTGTTTTTGTTGTTTGTTCATAGTTCATTGTGCCCAAAGCCCTTTTGAAAGAAATATATTGCAAAGTTGAAGGTGCATTCAACTCCAACCTTGAATTTAAAAAGTCATTTAAAAAAATAATCATAGGATGTTTAGACTTTGAACTATAGATCATAAATTCAATATCATTTTTTGCTTACAAACATACCTTGCATTATGCACATATGTAATGTTTTTTTTGGTCTTTTTGTAGATTCTATGACAATGTGTAAAGTGTAAGAAATCTAGATAATGGAACCATGTCAATTTGAATCAAATGAGATCTTTTGAAATCATAACCTTAAATCTTAACCACACTTGGAGGTTTTGAATTTTTTATAAAAAAATTCAAACCCTAAACCGAAAGGGTAATCAAAGTTATAAAATATATAATAATTGAGACCATAGTTTCTCTTCAAAATCAATACTTACGTAACATTGGTTGTAACCAATGTTAGGCGGTTCTTTGAATTTTTGAAGAACTATCAGTTTTGATTTTTAAAAAAAATTTCAGAATAAACTTAGAACCGTTGGTTTTGGTTCTTTCAAAAACCTCAAAAAAATCAATGGTTTTCATGAAAGAAGTGCCAAAATTTTGAAAACCATGGTTATATACCAAAACTAGTTATTTGAAAATTTTGATAACCAACAAGTAAATGAATACATACTGAGGTTGATAACGGAGGGGTATTTATCCCTCTTTCTAAGAACCGCCCAACACTAGTTGTGAACCTCTTGTAAATGGATGGAAAAACATGTTACCCCGCTCTAAATGGATGACAACTCATGACTGATGTCTGTCTAGATGATGTGCGTGTGAAAAAAGAAGGGTGAGAGGTTATGCATAACGAGCAACAAGAGGAGGACCGATCAGAAGCTTGAGAACCTCTGAACTGTAGGTTATGTAAAGGAACAGTTTTGAGGCTCTTCTTGGGTTTGAGGGCCCAGCCAAGGGTGATGTTGCTTTAAAAACTTTTACAAAATGGGGGCCTTCCATGAGTGAAAGGTCCTGAAATTGGGATCTTCTGTGAGTGTAAGGTCCCGTTGTGCTTTGCTTTACAGGGAAATTCTGTCGGAGTCGGTGACACAAATTACAAAGGAAACTTTGAAAGCTATTTACAGGGAAAGCCAGATTAACTGGTTTGGAATATTTTGCAAAACACCGGACCAAGAGGACCTGCTTTTAACTGCACTGGAAGTTTCACCAACCTTTTCAAAAATTAGCGGCAACCTGAACCAAAGATTCCTATCCAAATAAAAAAGTAGTAGGGACCCGCCAGCTGCCGCGTGCCGACCAAAATGCAGGAGCGAATGCGCGTGGCTCATGTGTAGGCTACGTATACCTTCTCCTTCGACAATTCTTTTGAGCTTTCGTTTCCCATGTGTGCTGTGTTTGTGTTCTGGCATCAATTTTCTCTTTTGAGAGTTGCGGCTCGGCTCTTTGATCGCGAAATATAGATCTGCAGCCAAGCTCTCCCAAAGTTCTTCATTTTTAGCTGCCTCCTCACTGCCAGATGGGGGATCCCTCGGCTTTGTTCCATGATATGTCCGGAAGTCCGCTCAAGGCAGGAGGTAGGGGAGCTGCCGAAGCTGTATCAACTCGTGCACAAGAGGAGCGGAAGGGGTTTCGTGATCTAGCTTTCCGGGTCCTATTTTTAATCTTAGCATTTGTCACCAGGTTGGGGATTTTGGGGCTGAAGCCTGTACAGTCTGTGAATTGTTTTCTGCCAGAAGTTATGTTGAGGTATAAGGTGTGGGAACATTTACATCGCGTTCTTGGAACTACCTTTTTTGAAAGATGCAGTTGTGTCATCAATAGAGGAAACTCAATTCATAGCTAGGTGGCCAGACTGGACTCCGTCAACGGATAAAAAATGTGTTCAAGAGACTCATGAAATTAAAGGAATTACGTTAGAAAAACCGCCTGCATGTTCTCATTCTTTTCATATAGGTTCAGGGGAGATTCGTGTTGATGCTTCTCCCGAATATGAGAATAATTTCAAGTTTGAAAGTAGAGCAAGGGGAATACTTCTAGAGAAGTTTGTCACCGTAACGGATTGGAATCGTATTGCAAAAATAATTAGCATACTTCGCTATTGGGAGAAATCACCAGATTTGGGGGTGATAGAGAATTTATATGTTGTCCATGGTGATGGCATCTATTGTCATTGCTTAAGTCTTCAGTCCATTGTAGAGAGCGTGTGCAAGTCAAGCGAACAATTTTCTCTCTATAAATTGAGCGAGTCAAGACGTTTCTATGTAGGATCTGTACCTCAACAAAACCAGAACAAAGACAACATCCCGACATCTTTTCAGACTCTCTCCTCTTTAATCGTTGTCGTGTGGAACCCTTGCAGCACCTTTCTTCTTACAGTCTTTGAAGACACCCACATAGTAGCAACTCTTGGACTGTGTATTTGTCTTCCATTAGCAGCTCTTGTGTTGGTCAAAAATTCTATAAGTGAATTCCGCTTAAAACTCTTTTTACATTCGGTACTGGCCCATTTAATTCCAGATGCCTGGAGAGACCGGTTCTATCGTTGGTTAAAGAGGAAGGGTTGTTTTTTGGCCTTCTGCGATGATTTCAACCCAGTGCTTCATCATGCAAGTGACGAAAGGGAGTTGATAACCCTACACAATTGCACTCCTGTCACCTCATTTACTGTAAGGATTCCTCGACTTGATTGGAACCATATTCATGTAAATGCCCGTGAGTCCTTCCAGTGGGAGTGGAACGATACTAGATTTGTATTTCGTCAAGAAGCGCCCACTCCGAAGGTAAGTACAACAGTGCGCAGTTTGTTGCGACAAGGGGGTGAGCTTACGTTTGAATTGCATCAAGGACAGAGGAGATACTTTGAATTACCTTTGCATGCGAGGACAGTAAGGGCAATCAGCGAATGTCACCCGAATCAGGACGGTGAAGCTATGTTGCACACTCAACTTCAGCTTGATAATGACCCAGTGATAATTCTTCACTGGAACGAGCCAAGTTACCTTTTGTTCGTATACCTTATGGTGAAGTGGAAGTGGCGAAGGTTTGGAGTGATCCAAAGCTGTGGCAAAGTTGGGTCTACAAATTACTACCACGTTTTCAGCACTTATGAATTGGCAAGACACATTGAAAACAATAGAGAAGTGGTTTCCTACTACATCTTGATTGATGCTCCAAAACCAACCGACATGGTTGCTGGTTACATCCACTGCAAGGATGTAAGTTTTCTCTTCTACTTTGCAGCTTCAGCTCTTCATTTCATCATTCCAGCTAACTCTAAGAACACATATTATATCTCCTGCCTACTCCAGAATTCTTATGTTGCTGGAATCCATGCGGGTAGATTAGGTTGTTATCTGTTTAGGTGACTGGGGCTGTGTAGGATTGATTCAATTCAAATAGCACTGTGGCATAGTTACCCAATTTGTGATTCATATTGTATTGAGATCAGTATACTGTTCTTCATGTTTATTTTGATTTTGGAACTCATTTCCATTCCTTGCTCTAGTCCTTGGAACTCTACTCTACTCATCAATGAAGACTTCAAGTGTTGGGGCAATTCTCTGCAGGTCCCGGTATCCTAACCGATGGGGAAGTGAAGGAGGGGATACAATGGAGTGTCTGGACGAGGCTATGATCAATCTGCAAATCCAACACGATGGAGGATTTGAAGATGAAGCCTACTCAACATATGGGGATCATTCTGACTAAGTTGCTCAGATATGTGTGCTTGTAACTCCAAGGTCTTAATTCCTGTTCATTATATATGAGTTCCAGGACTCTTTCCAAATTTAAGTGGTTTTTTTTTCTTCATTTGTGATGTTACGCTTTAAGTGATGATCATCCAGAAGACAATTTAGCCATATTTGGCTTGTACAGACAAGAAATGAAAGTATAAAACGTATAAGCATCCTTCACATTTTTGGCTACATGTTAGAACCCCATAAAAAAATCTAGCAATTTTATTTTAAAATATGGTGAAATTTTGGCAACTAGAAAGCCAAAAAGAAACACACGTTTTTAGCCATTTTAAAAAAATAAGCTGGATAAATATAGCCCCAAAATAAACACATCCAACTTCTATTCCATTAAACTGTGTGCTTCATTGTCTGCTTCAGTGATTTACAGGGTGAAGACTTGGACCCTATATAACCCTGGCAATAAGGCATTAGACTAAGACAGCAAGCCTCATTGTGTGTGTGATATTAGGTACGATATTTTTCATTTAACGATCCAAGAGTTGTATATATGGCATGTAAATCTCACATAAGTGTAAAATCATTCACAATTACATGTTTCAACTTTTTGAGTTACACTCTTGTTGAAAATGTTTTGGGACATGTAGGTGTATATATTATATACCCTCAATGATCACATCTTTTAGTAAATTCATATTAATTAGTTGTGAGTGCTTCCCAAAACTCAATTTTCTTTTTTCTTGCAATGGGTCATTTTGATCGATCCTTGACAACAAAAACATGATATTCTGATACTCTCCAAACATTAGCAACCAATATGAAATTATGACAATGTTATTCCAAGAAATATCTTGAATGCACAATTTGCCCTACCTCATCACTGGATTATAACTTTTATTATTACTATACTTTTATGAGTAACATTCAATAATAACTTTTATTATTGAGTACTACTTGAAGTTATAAGAACTTAGGTACTTATTGTATTTATTGTGATTCACATTAATTAATTTAATTAGTTGTGGTGCATTCCCAACATACAAATGTTTTCATTTTTATTTTTTGGCAATGGACCATTTGGTTGGCTTATCATGAAAAATTTATGAAATCAGAAATCATATTTTTTACATTGTTTTATGTACTTACACTGTTTTACACTGACATAAAATAAATTTGCATGATTTTACATTTGCATGTATCATGTTCTACATTGACACTTACACAAACATAAATAAATATTAGACATTTGCACTTAGAAAAAACATAAATAAATTTAATTATGAGATTTACTCTTACACAAAGTGTAAATCCTAAACCATTTACACTCACAACATTGATAACAATCTCAGAGAAATGTGGTAGTGTATTTGGAGGGTGCATTACCAGACTGAATTTTCTCAGAGATTTTTAGGTGAGAGAGAGCATGCATATTCACGTATAGTAATGTCAGCTGTCTGTGTCCTCTGATGTCACAAAAGGGTAGGTGCTACTGTCAGTGCCTTCCAACCTCGGTTCATGGGGCAAAGGGCATTGACAGCAGTGCCTTCCAACCTCGGTTCATGGGGCAAAGGGCATTGACAGCAGTGCCTTTCGTTATACATAAAACCAAATGTAGCTCCACTCTCCTGCTGTATGCCTGGAGAGCCAGTCATACACAGCAACCCAACATATGGACCTTCCCTGAAATGGAATGCCCACAACTGAGTGTTTTATGTGTAGGGTAAGTAATGCAGCAGGGCATTCTTCAAATAAGGGCCTGCTTCCTCCTACACTAGCCAAGTGCGAGCTTTTATTTCAGGTATGTCCTGCTCGAAGGCCATTAGACGGTGTAAAGCCAGACCCTTGGTGTGAAATCTGGAAGGCCAGATTGCACGACAATAACAACCTGTGTATCACAGGCATTGTGAAATGCCCTCTGGACAACAGTAACAATTGATGAAACCCTGGTAAACTTTAATAAGCAAAGCATCCAGCAAATGGGGGGAAAGTAATGACAAAAGAGAAGACCTAATTTCGAACCAAAAGTGCACAAACCCAATGGGGTCAAAAGGGGGCAAAAGAACAAACTATGTTCCAAAGCCCCCCCACCAATTGCAATAAGCATATCAGAGGGGAAAGGGAAGAGAAATCTAAAAATGTAGAAACCTTTATAAAATCCTCACCTACAACGATGCCGTGCTTCAAAATAGAGACAACTTGCACTCTTTGCAAAGCTATCAACATTCTTTGCAACATGAGCTTTATGAAAATGAGGCCAATCCTCTCATGAAAGATGGGGAAAAATGATCTATTGGCACACTAAAGGGACTTGTGAGCAATTGAAAGAACTTGGGACCAAGAGTCTCCCAAAGACCTACAAAAGAGTTGAATAAAAAAAGACGAACTAACATAAAAAAACCTATGAAAAAAGGAAGCAATAAAACAAGTGAGAAGGTCTTTGGGCACAACATTGAGAGAAGATCTCAAAAGCAATTTGGACATTCTTAACCTTAAAAGCGCTTCTACATGATGAACATCTTCATTTAACACATCTTGCAAAAAAGAAAAAGAAAAAGACCCAAATGGGACACCCAAAACTTTAATAACTCATCATATTAAGGTTGGCCCGTGCAAGGACATTGTGTTCTATAAAGTGACATCCAAATGTGGGAGAAATTCAGGGAGGGTTTTACTTAAACTGAAGTGTCCCTTCTTCATGCTAGAATTGGGATGCATGAACTTTTACAATTCAATTTAAGATTTGGTTTAAATCATTCGCCTATAATGAAGGGTATTAAACGTTTGATATAATGCATCCTCCAAATGCATATGCACATTGTCTTATGTTATCATTATTATATATCTACCTTTGGAATCAAATTTAAGCTTTGGTTTCACATCATGTAATGCCCACTTGTGAAGCTTGATCTAAAATGTTGATGTAGCTCAACTTTCCCTTCACTAGGGCCTTATGCATGGATGACCTTCCCTAAGGCCTTACCCTACACTAAGTTTGTGTTAATCATAAGCTGCACCTTCTGAGATAGAAGGGACATAATATGTAAGAAATGTATTATTTAGTATCTATAAAGCCAAGCAAACACGGCACTGGAAGCTGGTGTTTGGCCTATTTACAAGACATAACTTCAAATAGATTACCAAAAAATTACACACGGGCCCAACGGGGCATGAAATTCAGATTTCAAACAAGATTTGGCATGAACTCAATTTCATGCCAAGTTTTTTGCATGTGCATTGCCCAAAAAAACCCACATCTTGGCCCCTTACTTCTACGCCCACACCCTCATCATCTTTGTTTGCTTACTTCACATGTTTACCTTATTGCTCACACCTTGATCGTTGGGGCTTGCATCAACTTCAAGGTTTCCTAGGGTAGTGTATTTTCCTTCTCCCCCTTTTCCTTTCTTTGATTCTTTCATACATGTAGCTACTATTCTTTTTGCCTTCCAAACTATTGGCTCATGGGGTGGTTGTAAGGTAAGGTGGACCAATTCCAGCAAATAAGTAGTCCATGAAAAGTCCATTTGGTAGTGTTAAAATTGTAGTCTACTATGATATCATTGTGTAAGTGGGGGATTAAATGTGATTAATGAGATAATAAAGATTATGTGAATAGAAGCCCAACTACATAATTCACTAACATGCATGTTAAAGAGAAAAAAAATTGAAATCCATCAAAAAATGAATATGACATGGATTTTTGAAAATAAAATCCATTTTAAGACATTTAAAGTCCATATCTTCTTTTGGGTTAAATTTTTTGTAACAATTTTTTTACATCTATGTCATTTTTTAAAATATATCATATATTTATAAAATAACATAAACAAAATTCATAAAAAAAAAATGTATTTGTATTAAACCATAGACAAAAGACCAATCCATATTTTTCAACTTCAAAAGTTCAATATTCTATATTTGGAAAATACATGTTATGTTTTTTAATGTAGATGTTTTCTTATGAGAATCTTAATTCAATGGAAAATTTGGCATAATGATGATTTTATGGCATGTTAATGACATGTTAATGCATGACACTTTGCAAAAACCTATAGTTTGACGCAAAAAGTGGTCCACCTTAGCTTACACCCACCCCATGGTTTGGAACTCACGATCGCTTGCTATTGGGATTGTTGTCTTTGGTGTACAAGAAAAGGAACTTTGTACCTTGGGTGGCATTGTCATCTTCTATACATGGAAGTAAAATCATAACTATTAGTAATCCACTAAACAGCTTTGGTGAAAGAAGAAACTGATCATTACAAATGAGAAGCAAGCTAGTAGAATCCATATCCTAGGTATTTCAACCGATTTTTTTCCACACATGGGTTTTGTGTCCATGTGAATGGATTTTCAATTTCTCACAGTTTGGTGTTTCTTTGGTCCTTATTGTGGATTTTAGCTTCTAATCCTACATGCACTCATGCTCCATAGATTAGGTTTTGTGTCCTTCGGACTAGATTTCTATTTCTTCTGGTTTGGTTTTTTTTAGTCCTTATTGATTTAAGCTTGTGGTCCTACATGCATTCTAGTTCCATACAATAAAGTTTTGTGTCCTTGGGAATGGATTTCAACTTCTCAAGGTTTAGTGTTTGAATTTATGCTCCTCCATGAACTTTTTAATGTGTTTCTAATAACACCAATGCATGAGGCCATAAAATGGCACAAAAATTCAATAAACCCCTTTTGTGTTGCATGCATTTTGTTTATGGGGAAGTTTTGCAAATTATATGTATTCCTTGTATGGTATACTAGAATGTGTTGAACAAGATGTGGCAAGGCATGAGGTGCATTTTTTGTCCTTGTGGATTTGAGCTTCCTGGTCTTAATGCACTTTAGTTCCATACATTAAGGTTTTGTGTCCTTAGAAATGAATTTCAACTTTTCAAGGTTTGGTGTTTTTTTTGTCCATGTGGATTTGAACTTCTAGCCTTGTAATGCATTCTAGTTCCATACATCAAGGTTTTATGTCCTTGGGAATGGATTTGAGTTTTTTAGGGTTTGATGTTTTTTTTGTCCATCTGGATTCGAACTTCTAATCCTACATGCATTCTTTAGAGTGATTTTAATGACACCAATGCATGAGGCCATAAAATGGCACAAAAATTCAATAAATCCTTTTTGTGTTACATGCATTCTATTTATGGGGAAGTCTTGCAAATTATGTGTATTCATTATATGGTATACCAAAAGGTGTTGAATGACATGTGGTAAGGCATGAGGTGTACATGTGTTCTGCTAATAGATTGCAAGATCTTTGCTTTAAGAATTTTGGGATTTACATCAAGCCTAGCCAACATATAGGTCGACTAGTACGCTTTTTTAAGGTTTCAAAATTGTGGCAGAATTTCAATGCCTTATTGGTTCATGGTGTGTGTCGCAACCCTAACTTGGCCAAGTGTGGGGGTGAAGCCCAACACTTGGAAAAGTTGGGGATTTGGAGTCCTCCGGGACTCCCGAATGTTCAGAGCTCGACAGCAGGACCCAAAACACCT
>Ga0116230_10004953_pt1 | contig 13033 bp, 9 predicted proteins | sample S1TSphfallax_3_FD_88678 | JGI IMG/M metagenome (GOLD analysis project Ga0116230, IMG submission 88678) | Host-associated microbial communities from peat moss isolated from Minnesota, USA - S1T2_Fd - Sphagnum fallax MG | ecosystem: Host-associated > Plants > Peat moss > Unclassified | place: USA...
GACCCCTATCTCACTCTGGGCCCTTATTCGCAGAATGGCCCTGAGTTTCTCAGTCCTTATCCAACACAATTCTATGCCCTAAGTGTTGCGATAGAGCACCAAATTTGTTATAGTAGGTCTACATGAAAATTCTCTTGATAATTAGATTAAGGGCCTACACCATATATGAAATGTTGCCCATTGAAATCAGTCATGGAACAATGTTTTCCAATGATGTGATTACTCTAGTATTTTTGGTTGAAGAGTACTATCATTATTTGAAAACACCTTGATTTAATGTTAGATGTGAATCTATTTATGCTGGAATGAATCTAGTGAATCTCAATTACTTTCAAATAATTTTTGACCTTCTCCACTCATTATCTACCTACTATGCAACTTATTGCTTATATAATATTTGACTTTTGATGTTTCTCTACCTTTCCTTTCCAACTAATTTGTGCTTTTCTTTGGTAAGTCCACTTCATTGTGACTCCCTCTATGCTAATTTTCACATTTGTTCACCTATATTCACTTTTCTCATGTACATATGTATTCGAGTGTTGAAATATTTGTAGGTTATAGATACATAGTGGAGAAGGTGTGTTGAATTAGTCTTTTGGTTTGAAGAATATCTCAAGATGTGGTTCATTGCTTTAGTAGTTCATGTTGTATGGGATTTGAAATGGTTGCCAATTGCTTAATGTTATGAGTGTGTTCATCTCATCTTATTGCTACAAACTATACTCACTTCCAACTTTTAAAAAAAGGAAAAGGGCACTCACCCAGAAAGGGGAAAGGGAGGAACCAAAGGAGAGGACTGTTGTTCGATCAAGAGACACACCAATCACCGCAAAAGCATAACAAGGGCTACAAAAGAGCAACCTAGGTCCTACACCCCGCACCAGTTGTGGGAAGCAGATCCAACAAGCATAAAATGATTATGTGGAGCAATAAAGAGCCCACTACTTCATTAAAACGTAGAGTGGGTTGAGTGTGAGCTAAAGTCCATATTACTGACCCCTAACAACAGGTCCACTGGACGGAGTAAATGAGCTTGTACATTCTACTTCACATGAAGTACATACATCCTTTATTCAGTGAGTATGGGTGGATACTTGACCTGTAAATTTGCAGGATATTATGATCTTCACAAGGCCCTGTACAAAAAAAGGATTGATTCTGGTTGGTTGGCCATAATGACTGGCCCACGTGGGTAACATTTACATAGTCTCTCACTTTACACTGTCTAATTAGGTATTAATGTGTATGGGTGAAGTTGGGGGGAAACCATTGACACTCTACGTTGGATATGAGAAATACTAGTACTATGGCCCCAAATAGGGGGTGTGGGTGCACCAGGGTGGGAGGAGTTCATCTGTATTGTAAAGCTCACTCTATGGTTTCTCAGTTTGTATTTTAACACCCCTCCTTGCATGAAAGATTAGATTTAAAGATCCTTCCGCTAATCACATGCAGATCTTCTACTATTTTTCAGGATCTTTACTAGATGTAACAGTGTGATTTTTGTTTTTGTAGTGAATTTTCACATTGTCATTTAGGGTTTAAGGGTTTAGGGTTTATGAAAACCCTAAACCCTTAAACCCTAAACCCCGTTGCATGGGGGTGCCTCTCATGTTGAATGTTTCTTTTCTTTGCCTTGGCAATGAGGCTTTTTGATACACCCATCACCAAGAAAACTGAAACTTTGGAGGCTCCTAACACAGAAGTTTCTGTTGGAAGATCAAGTGCTGCTCCTTTGGCCCACCTATATAGGTGAAAAGAGGACAACTTTGGGCAGAGCACATGAAATAAAAGTGTGGTGATATTCGGAACATCTTGAAAACTTGGAGAACCTCTGAGGACCTTTATGGGAACAAAAATCCAAACACCGGGCAAGATTGATCATGAACCAAACCTATGTAGATTATGAAATGTATGAATGGGTGGGAGGGTTCTTATGCCTACTCCTCAATATAGGAGGGTTCTTACACCATTTGGAGTAGGCATAATATCCCTTGCAATTTCTGGGAGGGAAATTCATGGATGTAGGTGGCCTCCATATACATTATGAACTTTTTTCAAAGTGCTTTACGTTGTAGGGACATTCTTGTATGAGTGCATTCTCTTGAGGGAGGGGCACCTAAGGGTGTGAGCCCGAGGGTGTTCCCAAACCTGAGGAAGAATACACGAGTACTGGAACCTCCCCATGTGTAAACAACTCTGTTTTTATTTCCTCACTTTTTTCTCGTTTTGTTAAATTTTTCTTTTTCCATAGGAACATATAAAATTGGGGGAAATACCCCTGGCATAACGCACTAGGGTTCTACTGCTGCGGGAGAATCCTCAAAATACACATAGAAACAAAAAAGAAGTTGTTTACATTTTTTGAAAAACAAAACCAAGTCGGTAAAGTCAGTCTGTAGTTGGCAAAAATTAATTGTTTAATATTCTCAACTTGTGTTCTCTGGAGTCTAAAGATCTCTCAAGGAATATCCTCAGGAGAATAAACATCTCTCAAAGTATATCCTCAGGGTGCCATTTCCTTCAAGCATGTGACTTAAGTTCCACGGCTTATAAGAAGATTACACTCTTGGGCCACGCACACAAAAATATCAGTGTCTGGCTGTGCAGCCCACCCACCGCCTGTGACATGGCGGAGAAGGGGCCTGGCTGGACAGCCATGGACCACACACATACTCCTCTTCTCTCATAACCGGTTTCTGGACTGCGTTGTCTTACATGTCACTTGCTCATTGGCCCAGAGAAGGAGATTATAACACATAACTGATTCCTCCATGGAAATTGACGACATGGCGTCACCCCATTGGTGGAGAGGTCTCGAGTTACACACCATATCCTCTTGCATACTAGGTCAGCCAGACAGGTGCAGGGGGTTATGGGGACAGCAACAACAGCATTCATCCCAGACGTCCAAGTAGTCATCGGTTATGGGAAGGTGAAATCCCATCCGTCGAGTCACCGACTGTGTCCCATGCAGCTCAAGCAACCTGGTTACTGGAAAAAAAACTCACCACTTCTGTGGCTTGTTTTTTTTCAGCAACCAGGATGCTCTCGCCGGTTATGTAGTCCATAAATTTCTCCCTTCTGTCCTCTAGTTTTTCGGTACCTAGTCCAGGAACTGGTTTTGTCCTGTAATTGATGAGAGGAGCCAGATTATCAAAATGGTCTCAACACGTTCACTCCTCAACTATATTTGATCATCCAACTCTTGCCAGTTACCTAATACATACCCCCCTTCCAAGCACTCAATTTTTAAACCATCTGTATACAAACAAGGGTTATAATATCAATGTATTAATATACAGAGGGAGGTGTTCAATAAGTTTGTGTGTAGGCGTGAAGAAGATAAGAATGTTATGACGAATGAAATTGCTGGATTTGGTCGTCTGAATTTTTTTTCTTTGTTATCTCGAGTGAACTAACAGTTAAACCCCAGTGTATTAGGGTTTGGTAGGTCTGTGAGAATTTTGTAGGACCAATGGAAATGGTAGAGCAAGGGACAGTTCTTTTAAATGTTCAATAGATAGGCTTGTGTGCTGTTGTGCAGATTTTTTTTTCCAGGCCAATGGGATTCCTTGATTTGATTTGATGGTTTGACATATTTTTGATACGTCCAAATATAACAAAACCTAGTTTTGGATGATTTACTTTTTGACGGTAATTGACAATATGGACAATTAATTAAAAAAATTATAGATTGAGGACATTTATTGAAAATATGGACCATCACAATGATGCCCTTGTAATTGACCATTTGTTTTGTTTATCCTTTCTAGCTGATAGAGCGTTCACAATGCAAAAGGAAAGTGAAATTATGTGGAAATATTAAAATACGATTCTAATTCATTTCTTATGAAAAATTGTAAGGTATGACATCACTATTATTGCTATTGCTGCTTGGGGAGGTGCTCCCAATTTTTTGGGTTACAAGAAGGGGAGCATGACTTGTTTAGTGGAAACATCTTTTAAATCCTCATTTTGTTGTGTCCATTACTTAAGCACATGTATGAAAATGAAATTATGTGATGATCATTTTTCAAACATATTTTAAAGTACAAATTGAAACCATACATGGGAAAAACGTTCCATCATTTGTGTTTGACATGGGCATTCAGGGTAAGTGTGGATGTTGTGTCAATACATTAACTAACAATCAAACTATTGTTGGCTATGTCTACAATACATACAAATTTCCTGAAACAAAAACTTATGCATCTTAGTATGATTAATGTAAATAATCATTTAAATGGGAAACTGAATTTGAATTTCACATCCAACCCATTCTAGTTTGAAATATATCTTTGAAGATTTTAGTGTAATTTTCAATCCAATTTTTAAATTAAATACTCTTGAACCAATGGTTGGGTTCAACAATTTTTTTTGTACAGATCAATTCTGTCAAAATGTGAAATTGTTTTCGAGGCTACAACACAAAAGTTTTTTTCAAATTATTTTAAAAAGCTCACAGAGAAAGCAAGGGTTTTTGGATTGAGTTTGGCATATTCAAAAGTTCTATTGCTACAGGTGACCAAATGATAGCATGACTAAATTTTTTTATAATGTCCTACTTGTCGTGTTGCCATTTATCGTTAAATCATTCTTGGAATGTTTATAATGACGTAAAATAAAAAAATTGAAAGGAAAATCACTGGTTGGGTTCTTTAACTCCCATGTATGGATGACTCTCCATATATATATATGTAAATAAGATTATGTTTTTTATTCACACCCTTGATTTTCAAATGGCATTTTCCCAATCACTTTGTTGGAGCTGTGACTTCCATTCTTTTGAGGCTTAAATTTGTATACGATGTTATATTTGATAGGTAAAGCTAGAGGTTGCATAAAGACCCATTGGATTTTTATTTTAAAAAGATTTCCTAGGAAAGGTGGGACTAGTGAATAAGAAATACTTCTAACATGGGAGTTTGGTTATTCCTATAGTGATTCAGGACCTGCCAAAACCATTGACCCGCAAAGCTTGCTAAGCCCATTAGAAAGTCACTGGTTCTCATAAGGGGTAAGTGTTTTTTTCTCTTCTGACAAGCCAGAGGCTGATCTTTTAAAGCCTTTGGCTACTTGTGAGATCAGTTGCACTTCTATAGGCTAACCCAACCTTTTTGTTTTTGAACACCACAATAGTTAAGGCCATAAGACTAAACCGACAAGCTTGCTTTTGACAATATCTCTCAGGCAAGCCCAGTGGTTGAGGACATGACAGGGCTTTTGGTTGGCTCATAAAGCAAATTGAACCCAAAACCTTTGTGATTTCAAACAAGGTTTGTACCATTGAGCCATGATGAACTAACATGAAGGAAGTGCCAAGAAGAAGGATATCTCGTGAAGCTAATTAATAAGTTCAACGAAATCTTGATGATCTAAATCTAAACTATAAGCCATCCTTTAGCTCTCTATGGTGTATGAAATATTTGAAGTGATTGTTGAATTCATTAAACTACCAACAAACCCAATATGTGAGCAAAAGCAATGTTTTTTCTTTCTTTTGGGAACTTTTCACAACTTGGGAGAAATTTTTTGACGAATTTTCTTTTTCAGTGTAAATTTGACTAAAAATTCTGCTTTTCTAAAAAAAAAAAATTGTCAATTTTTTTGCCCTCACAAAATTGGAAAAAAAAATCCCCAATCTGCCGCCCCCCCCCCCCCATCCCCAAGAAGGTCTATGTAGGCAAGCGCTTTTAAAACCAAACTAAACACCCATATAACTGATTTATTTAGGTGTGGTTGCAACCAGTGTTGGGTGGGTATCTACTTTTGAATGTAGCAGCTGATATTGACATCAAAACTTTTATAATAAAAAAATCATATCAACCTAATACTGGCAGTGAATATTTTTAAAAAAAATCATTCCATTCTAGTACTAGGTATTGAATCTTTTTAAAAGTTTCATGTGCCAGTCAGGTACTGGTATTAGGGTTGAAGGCTGATTATTGTTATGAGGCAAGTATATGCCTAGTATTGATATTTCTATGACCCCGATATGATGCTGGTATCAAATCCTTTTTAACATTTTCGTGCTATGTATGTAGTGCTGTAGAATTTTTAAAAAAAAATCATATTAGGCCTGAGGCAATACCAACCTGGTACAAGTAACATCATGGTAGTGACCTAGAGACCTTGAGGTAATACCTTGCTTTGTACTAGTTTTCAATACTAGGGATATATCTGTCTCATAGTAGCCAAAAATCAGTCTTGGACCCAATAATACAAGGAGCAGGCTGGGTATGCGAGTTTTTAAAAGGTGCCCAATATAAGGAGCAGCCTGGTACGAAAGTTTTGAAAAAAGGTACCCAATAATACTCTGACCAGGCTGGTGTGAAAGTTTAAAAAAAGGTACCCAATACTAGGACCAGGTTGGTATGAAAGTTGTAAAAGGGTATATCCAATACTATGACCAGGCTGGTATGATTTTTTTTAATAAAAAGTACCCAATACAAGGACCAGGTTGGTATGAAAGTTTTCAAAAGGTACCCAATACTATGACCAGGCTGGTATGAAAATTTTATTAAACGTACCCAATACGAGGACCAGGTTGGTATGGAAATTTTATAAAAGCACCCAATACCAGGACCCAGTTGGTATGAAAATTTTATAAAAGTACCCCATACAAGGACCAGGTTGGTATGAACATTTTATAAAAGTACCCAATACGAGGACCAGGCTGGTATGGGAATTTTATAAAAGCACCCAACACCAGGACCAGGTTGGTATGAAAATTTTATAAAAGTACCCAATACGAGGACCAGGGTGCTATGAAAATTTTATAAACGTACCCAATACGAGGACCAGGGTGCTATGAAAATTTTATAAAAGTACCCAACACCGGGACCAGATTGGTATGAAAATTTTATAAAAGTACCCAATATCAGGACCAGGTTGGTATGAATTTTTTTGGGGTAAAAGTACCCAATATTCAGAACTCGATAGCAGACCAACCATGGTCATAATAAACGGCAATTTTGACTCAGCATGTTTGGGGCTACCGTCCTTTTGGCCAGTGGGTGGGTGTGGTCTAGTGGTCCCACGAGAACAGCAATAGGGGACGGGAATATTGGGTCCAACAATTAGGGTAGCCGTCAGTCAAAGGAAGGACCTTTTGGGGCTCTTCTAATTTCTGGAAAAAGCTGACCTCGCTCCCTTCCTTCTTCCCTCCCTCCTCCTCCTCGTCACCAATAGGCTACACCAAGTGAATAAGCAAAGCGGACCTCCAACACTCTATCAGCTCAAAGCTTCTACTACCATCCATCTCATTCCTCGACCAACTTCCGGTAAAGTTTCACACTTGCAAATGGGTCTTGTGGGTGTGCGTATCTAGTGTGTGCGAAGTTTATTATGGGGATTATTGTTTTTTGGAAGTTGTTTTTTGTATGCAGTCCAAATTGATAGATGTTTCACTAATTGCATTTGTATGAGAATGAATATAAACGGCATAATTGTTTCCAGTTGATTTCATGAGTTTTTAAAAATTTGGTCAACCGCGGGAAGCAAACAAGTAGTAGTAGTAGTAGTTGTTGTTGTTGTTGTTGTTGTTGCCAGGTTTGGACCAGTTGACTAGGTGGTGCATGCTAGGTGTCGTGTTGGCCTCATGTGATAAGCGATCCAGTTTTGGTGTACTGAGGATAGTCAACTTAGGAGATACTAGTTTGCTGCAGTAATTTAGTTTAGTTTCATACTTCAGCTTTTAGAAGAAATCAGATAAACCTAGGGTTTTCTTTTGCTTTTAGTTAGACATCTGCATTCTTGTTCATGAGTATGTCTTGGGGAGTAATTTGTGTGCGTGGTGAAAGGTTTCGTGAATGTGGCGAAGGAATTTAGAGTATTTCTTTCCTCTTCTCAACAGGGGAGGGTTTTTGTGCAATCTGTTGAAGGAGCCTGCAAGGAAGTTCAGTAAAAGAGTAGTGAGGTGGGGCGATTCTGCAAGGGATCCTAAGAGTCGCACGTAGAGACCGCAATGGCGATGAAGATTGACATCGCCAACATCCTAGGCAATCCGCCGGACGACGGCCGCCTCCACATCGCCAAAACAAAGATCATATGCACTCTCGGCCCCAAGTCTAGAGAGGTTCCGATCCTGGAGAAGCTTTTGAGAGCAGGGATGAATGTGGCGCGCTTCAATTTCTCGCACGGCACCCACGAGTATCACCAGTACACTCTGGAAAACTTGAAGATCGCTATGCATAACACAGAGACCATGTGTGCCATCCTTCTTGATACTAAGGTAAGACTCAGCCTGCTTGTAGCAGCACCACCTCCCACGCCCACAAAACTCATACAACATGTAACTTCCATGTTCTGGCATGCTTGGATGCAGCTTCTCACATTTTACAATGGCTGAAGTTTTAACAAGCTAACCCCAAGGGCTTTCAACTTTCAACCCAGTTTCTTCTTATCCCAATTGATACGTCTTCTGACTAGAATCGTTTCGGATTGTATTTTTTATTTTCTTTTTGTGATGAGCTCATGATGATCTGATATTGTCCAGTTCAGTTTTGCCTACCTATTTGCAATTATCTTGTTCATAGCTTCAGACTGTGTACTGCTGTTTGATATTGTTTTAAGCAGACTGTAAAAACACATTTTGGTGCATATGTTGGGGACAGTTTTTGTCTCTTGTTATAACAACCATTGCACAGTCCATCTCTGGAACTTCAATATTGTTTGGCAGGAGCCCAATTAGACAGAACAAACAAGGCTGCTCTTTGAAATCTCTTTAGGGTTTTGATATACCAGGTTTCTGACCTTTCAGGTTCTCTGAAATATTAGTCATGTGTATTTAACAGTAGTTCTGAGACTGAAGTACTTTGATTGATGTCCTCAAATGAGCAGTTCCTCTTACACATTTAGCTCAGGAAAGGAAACTCTTGAAAGTTAGTTTCTTTCCAGCTGGTAGTGGCTACCTGCAGGCAACAATTATGTGTTTATTTCTTGTGTTGCTGTTCAATCAGCCAGTTGCTAGCAGGTTCATTTTCACACAAAATCTGGTTTGGCAGTTGCTGGTGTTTGTTGCCATTAGGTTGAATCCGCATGTAATAAGAGAATTTGTAACTCATTGCAATCTCTGGAAGAATTTGGAAGGTCATGGGAAGCATCATCGCATGTTTTGGGAACTCTCTGAATCACCCATTGTTGTATGGCAGGGTCCAGAGATTCGGACTGGGGAGCTAAAGGATGGAAAACCTATACAACTGGTACGAGATAAGGAAATCACGATCACAACAGACTACAGTGTTGTTGGGGATGAGAACACAATAGCAATGAGCTATAAGAAGCTTCCAGAGGATGTGCACCCTGGGACTGCTATTTTGTGCTCAGATGGTACAATTACACTGACTGTTCTCGAAACTGATGAGAAAAATGGGACAGTTAGATGTCGATGTGAAAATACAGCTATGCTTGGTGAAAAGAAGAATGTTAATTTGCCAGGTATTGTGGTCGACTTACCCACTATCACTAAGAAGGATATCGAGGATATCCTAGAGTGGGGTGTTAAGAACAAAATTGATTTTATTGCCGCTTCTTTTGTTCGCAAGGGCGAGGACCTGAGAAAAATTAGGGCTTTGCTTGGCCCTCATGCTGCAACAGTCCAGATTATCTCAAAGGTGTGTTGAGATCTTACCAGGCTCTTTTTATGTACATGCTTTTGTTAATCTGTGGAAATGTTGGATAAAGATGCAGGAACTGCATGGAAATGGATATAGTTTTCACAACCACCTTTTTTCCTGTCGATTTATGGACTCTCACCTGATCCCCTTTCTCTCTAAGCAAGTAGTCTGTGATCTTCATACTCAAGTGGGCCTTGCTTGATGGAATTTGGAGTCTCCCAGAAGGAGCTAGCTTCACCCTGGAGGGGAGTAATTGAATTTTTTGCATGTTGCTAAAGCACTAGGAATTGTTTAAAGAGGTTGCAATTCTAGCAATGTGATTAAGGAACATTGGTGGCCTTCTGGTTTCTGGGATCAATTTATGAAGATTGGTTTTGTATGTGCACAACTAACACATTTGACTGAAAATAGGTGGAAAACCAGGAAGGACTTGTCAATTTTGATGATATCTTACGTGAAACGGATGGGATAATGGTGGCAAGAGGTGATCTTGGAATGGAAATTCCCACAGAAAAGATCTTTCTTGCCCAGAAAATGATGATCTACAAGTGCAATTCAGCTGGGAAACCTGTTGTCACAGCAACTCAGATGCTGGAGTCCATGATAAAGTCACCCCGTCCAACCCGTGCAGAAGCTACAGATGTCGCAAATGCTGTTTTAGATGGAACAGACTCTGTGATGCTAAGTGGAGAGACAGCCAATGGATTATATCCGGACACTGCGGTGGCTGTCATGTCACGAATTTGCCAAGAGGCTGAAGCTTCATTAGATTATGCAGCAATTTTCAAGGAAATCATGAGATCTGTTCCATTGCCAATGAGTCCATTGGAGAGTTTGGCATCATCAGCTGTCCGGACAGCAAACAAGGTGCGGGCAACATTAATTGTTGTCCTCACTCGTGGAGGTACTACAGCGAAGCTTGTCGCAAAATATCGTCCTTATGTGCCCATTTTGTCTGTTGCAGTCCCTGTACTGACTACAGATAGTCTAACTTGGATGATCAGCGAGGAATCACCAGCTCGTCACAGTCTTATTTGCAGGTAAAGCTTTCCTCCTACTCAGTAACTGTCTATGTTAATGGCCAATTTTAACAGGATTTACTTGCTTTTGTGGTAAACTGCATTATATGTACTTTATATATGCAAGCTCATTGAATTTCTTGCTGTTTTTCTGAAATCCCAGTAATTTAAGAAGATTATCTATGTGTGTTAGCTTGCATGAAATTCTGAACTGTGCAACTTTTTTGATTTAAAGAAGTAGAATATTCACAATCTTCCTTAGGAGGTTGGAGATACTTTATAGGTCAGCAGTTGTGAAATCTTTATTCAAATTCCTTCTTGGTCTTAATGACTGATTCTAATGTGCAGTGGCTGATTCTGGTTGTCAAGATGCTTCAGATGTAGAATGGTCCATGTAGATGGTGGTCATGCTCCATGAAATACCATGTCCATATCATGAACATTTGTTTTCATCCTTGCAGGGGTTTGATCCCACATCTGGCAGAGGGGTCAGCCAAGGCTACTGACTCGGAGTCTACAGATGACATTCTCAATGCAGCACTCGCCCATGCTTTGAGGAAGAGGTTATGCAAGGTGGGGGATTCAATTGTGGCTCTTCATCGTATTGGAGTTGCCTCAGTCATAAAGATCATGGAGGTTAAAGAGTCTGTGCTCAAAAGAACTTGAGGGCCAGACCAGAGAAACTGTGTTGCTCATCGGGAACAGAAAGTATGAGATCCTCACCATACAGCTCTAATTGACTAACACTGAAATACTGAATCCTGCATCCAAGTACGCAGGCAACTATTTCTTTGTCCAGGTAATGCGCATATCCATTTGGTATTCTAGAAACTACCCACCCTATATAGCAGGACCAACATGTTACTAATATGTGGTGGATGGTTAGCAGCAACTGGGTGTCCTGTCCTTGGAGATGTACCTTGGATGGAGATATCTCATTTTAATGTGCGCTGACTGATGAACTACTGTATTCTGGCACAAACAACTCAAAATAGAAACACATGCCAGGTTTTGTTTTCTAGTGTTGCAAACATTTTCCAGAGACCTGGGTGGAGGCTGTGTGGTACATGCATGCTTGATTTTTATCCATGGATCTGTTATTTTGGAGAAATTGGTCACTATGTTCATTTATAAACAATTTGTTACTTACATGCAAACTGTTCTCAAGACTGAATTTGTTTTATTCCTGTCCTGTGCTGTCATGATCTTTGTTTCAGAAACTCTGTAACTAAGCATTTTACTTGCAATTTTCCTTCTTGTCCATTCCTTTAGTCATACCTGGATGCCGCAGGTGGTTGACTCAATTGTCTGCCTCTGAATGATGATTACTTTTGTATCTGTCAAAATTGACATCTGATTTGATCACTGATGATCATTATGCTTGAACAAAGTCTTCATGCAGGGTTTGATTGTGCATAGTTTTGCATGCAGTCATGTTGCTTAATCTTGAGGAGCAAGACACTGGATGATAGAGAAACTGGTAATCTTATACCACATTATTGCCCGAGTAATCTCTTTGATTTTTTTTTGTTTGTTTCCAAGCTTTTTTTGCCAGCCATGGTAGTGTTTTTGGCTTTGGTTCCTTTTTCTTGCATTAATTCCATACACCTGTTCAAAAGCTTCCAGCATACTTTTGTTATTCATGTAGCAATAAATTTTTGTTCATCTCTAAGAAAATGTTTATGTTGCTCTGGTTTCAACAATTTTAATTCATTTGATGGCATTTATGTGAAGTCAAGTTTGTTGATCAGACAAATACTTGATTTGTTTTGGCATACCCCTTTAAACCATTGCATTCTTGTTTGTTTTTTTGTTTTGTTCTCTTTACACTTTTTAAGAGCTAATATGAACTCTTAAACATTGTCATTTTTACAACCCTTCTTAGCCATAACATGCCAGTACTGACATGATTAGTATGCCTCATGTTGATGACATAATTTCATGTTATGCCAAATTTAGAAATATTCAGTATTCTGTTTTGTTCCTTCTAAGGCTTTGCTCAAAAGATACTTTCATGAACTCAAATGACAAGCTTAACTAGTCTTTTGAAGAGAAAATAGGTCTTATTGAAATGCATCAAAGGTTTGTTAAAACAAAGAATGATTTCTGTTTGGGTGTTTGTCCGTTATAAACAATGAGGAACTGTGTGATTCTATGGAGGTCTTCTTTGTTTATAATGGACATTTTAGTGGTCTAATTGAAAGTTGGATTGATGTCAACCTTTAAGAATTGGGGATCTATTAAGTACCATGAAATGCAGACCAGCTCGCAATAAGATCATGAAAGTGACAGTCCAAACCAACAATGTTGTGTTTGGAGTAAGAAACATGCGAAAATTATTTCTTGGCCTTTGATTGTAATCTCTTACTTGACATTCCAATGTTGATTAGA